>Ga0134127_10000062_pt1 | contig 151780 bp, 234 predicted proteins | sample KB31753_FD_96459 | JGI IMG/M metagenome (GOLD analysis project Ga0134127, IMG submission 96459) | Terrestrial soil microbial communities with excess Nitrogen fertilizer from Kellogg Biological Station, Michigan, USA - KB3-175-3 | ecosystem: Environmental > Terrestrial > Soil > Unclassified ...
GGGCAGTTTAGCGATATGGTGCTTTTGGACCGAGAATCCTGCTCCGGCACCACATAGAAGTATATAAAAAACTTCCCCAAAGAAAGCCGGTCTATCGGCATAAGAGGAGGTACAATTGTAAAGTTTCATATGGTGTTTAAGAAGTTGGTGACCACCAAATTGTAGGGCTCTCTGGGCCCCTAGGACCAATTTATTATCATAGGCCTGTTCGGCTTCATCAATAAGTTTTTCCAATTCTGGAGATAGTTTATCCTTGTAATATCCTCGGTGCATATCCATAACGCGCCCAACGGCTTCTTCCCATGTCTCATATCGACCTAAGGTTTCATCAAATCGTGAATATCCTTCATAGAACTTGGTATCGGATAGAAATTGCTTGGTGTCACGATATTCATTACTTCCTGTATAGTCTTCTAAAAACATGGGATTTAATCCTCTTTCTTTTCATCTAATTCTTCTAAAAATTTAAATTCGGACATCAATTCTTTTTTACAAGCTTTGGCTATTTCTTGATGTTCTTGTTGGGTGCCATTTTTTTCGCGAAGCTCTATATAATGGATCCATGACCGGAGTGTACCATTCATCATCAATCTAGAATTGGTCATTCCTTCAGGTAACACCGACCTGGCAACTTCCTTAGCAACTCCTCGTTGAATTGCCCAATTATATGCTTGATCCGATAAATTGTAAACTTGTGTTTGAAATTCCGACCAATCTTGTTGCAATTTAGCATCATCGGTATGGATGGAATTCTGCCTATTCTTTTCATCCTGGAGTCTGGCTTCCCGGATGGTATATCCTAGAGTAGAAGGATCAGCATATCTCTGACTAAATTCCTGAAAACTGAATGACCGATGCCTGAGTATTTGTCGGGCAATGTCGCGAGTGGTGTTGATTTCCATAACCACATTAACCATTTCAAAAGGTGAAAAATGCTTATGGTTGATCAGGTATTTTAGTAGTTTTGGTGCTGTTTTAAAATTTAGTGCATTGGCGGGATTAGAAACCCTGGCACAATAGGAAATAAGTTCCTCCGCAGTAATAAATTCAAAATATTCTTTAGGTTTGGTCACTCCAATAATCTGTACATGCATTAATCATCTCCAAAATTATAATCTGCAAAGGGGTCTTCGGGGGTAGGTTGTTTGTTAGTCCGGCCCTTAGGTGCGGCTGGATTATTCACGATTTGCCATAATAGGCTATTTTTATCTGATTCCTTGAGGTCTTCAATTTGACCCAATTTCGATGGAACCTCAGGTTCAATTTCTTCATCTAAACTTTTCGCCATACATTTAACTCCAAGGTTGCTCGTAGACCATCAAAGGTCCTAGTTTTAATAATTTCTTCGGGGGCTAATCCCCCAATCACCATATCATTTATATCTTTCTGTTCGATGTTATTCGGCCAGATAACAATAGGTTGACCCATAGAAATCGTTCTTTCCATCGACCGGATGACATTGATGTTATGGGGTTCATTATCATATATAAAAAGGAATTTACATTCGGAACCAACCATAGGAATAACCGAATAAAGTGCTGAATCCATTGAAGCGACACAATTATGGAGGAACATACTGTCAAATGGTCCTTCAACCACTCGAATAAGTTCCTTTCGGTTAATACGATTGAGCCCGAATATTTTCCTATTCGACTCTTTTAGCTTAACGGATATATAGCGAACCTCGGCTTTACCAATTGCACGCCCCTGAAACCCTAATAGTTTTTTATTCTCATCCCACCAAGGAATAACGATTCTTTTTTCAGATGGTGCCAGGGCATTGAATTTCTCAGGAACTATTTCCTTAATAAAATCTTTAAAATCAATGGCATAATAAAGGTCTTCAAATTCGGTCTTGTCGATCTTTCTCTGTAAAAGAAATTGTTTTGCTATATGTTTCTGGGGAAGTGAGGCAATAGTTGGCAGATGAATGCTCGCAGCAAACCGCTCCTCTAACTGAGGAGTAGTCATCAGGTCTTCATACTGCGGGGTGCTAGGTTTGATGAAGTCACCCAACATATATTCATCGAATAATGGTGGATCGACTGCTTTGAGGAAATTTTGGAGGGATAGTGATCGGTTACAATTATGACACGTAAAGAATAGCCCGTCTTTACGCCGGTAAATATACCCACGGGCTTTCAGTTTGTCCTTTTTGGAATCCCCACAAAGAGGGCAGCGGAAATTCCACAAGTATTCCGATTTTTGTTTGAATAATGGTAACCGGGGTGACAACCGATTTACAAATGCTTTATCAAGATATAATGCCATAAGATCGAGGATATTACACTATATTTACTTGCTTGTCAATGCCGGTTTGGTTCCTGTTGGATAAATGTTAAAGATATTTGAATCGACGGAAAAATACTTGTCTGGAAGACCTTCTCGGTGAATAGTCCAAGTGGTCTCCAGGAAATGTTGCCCGGTTGTAACATTTGGATTATGAGAACAATCAGAATTCATATACCAATCCAAAGTATCCAAGGTATCATTATTAACAATAACTGGTGTGTTAGGATCATAATGAAAACCTCGACCCTCTCCATAACACTCTGATATACCCGTCTTAACATCCATAAGTTTAACGGTAAAATCACCCACAAATTCCTGGTTGATTGTTCTATCATATTGTACTTGTGGATTATCTCCTAGATTATAATCAGGTACAACCACATGCGCGTTAAAAACATTGGATACCGGTGTCCATAGATATATCTGTGAACGTGCATCCAAGAAAATTGCATAACCTAAAAATGCCAATACTAATCCAAAAGTGATATAGCTTAACTTTTTTAACATTAGCTTTTGACCCCTAGCCATAGTTCCAGCAAATGCTTTAATTGGTCCCCGAATGTGATCAGGGCTACTATTCCACTTGCTGCAACGAATAGGACACTACGTATGTATTTTCCTACCCAATTTAGGCTTTTTTGTTTTGTGATGATATCTCGTAAAATTTCGTAGTCCGCCTTGGATAAGGTGACATTGATAATTTCATCATCTAATTGCTGCTTAGTTTTACGAGGAAAGTCCTTATATTCGACCATTTATTTGCTCTTGATGGGGGTTGGTGTTTGAGTTATTTGATACTTTTCAAACATCCTAGAACCAAACCAAAAGGCAATAATAGTCGAGAATAATGACATGGTTTCAGGATCCCATATTGAAATTAACATAGCCGGCACGGACGACCCTGAAGCCAACATGGTAAATGCAGCGGCAGTCTTTACGGCAATGAAAAGAAAGAAAAATGCATATGTGATAATAGGTCGAACAGAAGCCCTAAGTGCGTTAATGAATATGCCCCCGTCCAAAGAACTATCATAAGAGTAAAGAGAATTTCTCTCAACTGCCAATGCTTTGACCTGTTCCACTTGTAAATCTGCATTAGCGCTTGCGACAGCGGCGTCTTGTTGTAGCTTGGTAAGCTGTAGCTCATACTGTATCTCCTGTTTTCTATCGAAAATCTTCACAATTGAAGGTAAAAGGCTTCCTAGAATACCTAGGAAAGGTGACAAGGCACCGAGTAATATTGCTAACATTAAGTATTCTCCTTCGATTCTCTAAGTGCCGCGGCTTTCATTTTCTTTAATGGATGATATGAGGCAACCAACTTTGTGTTTCTCTGATCCTCAAATTCTTTACCGGCTCGGATTTTAGCATTCATATATTTTATAAACCTTTGAACGAAAGTCGATTCAAGACCAGAATATGGATCACCATGTTTGGCTATATAATGTTTCCCGGCATCATCTTCATGTTTTCTTTGTTCATTCCAATCGGAATGGGTTTCATCCGGATTGCGTGCATCCATAGGAACAGGTTTTCCATTAAGCCAACCATGGATAGACACCGTTTTTTTATTAGCTAATCGGTTCCAAACTTTTTGACCACCGATAGTATGGGATGATCCAACTAAAGCTTTAACATGGTTTTTAAGTAGATGGTGGTAAAAATCTTGGGCTTTTACGGGGCTTTGACCGGAACTGGCTAATGTATCTACCTGCAATACCTTATTATTATCCTTATGCCCCTTAACATGTATATGGATTATATTGGTTTTAGGATCATGTAAATAATAGTGATGAGAATCTGGTGCATATACACCATATCTATTTGGTTTACCTTTCAGAACAGAATGATAAACATCTAATCCTTTTAAGGTACTAATTTTTCTGGTGGTCGGATCATGATAATCATATGAATTACGATCCTGATATTCTTGGGCCGATACATCCGGATGTTTTCTCATGCCGGCATCCAAACCAAGTTTATCCTCTTTCCCAATTTGATTCAATAAATCTGCTTCGGTCAAAAATTCCTCGAAGGAAAGCATTTATTACCCCTGTGATGGAGGATCAGATTGTGGTTGATCCTGGTCCATTTTTTTAAGTTTTTCTTGACCTCTCGTCCATGCTGTCACACCTGTAACTGATCCCATTGTAATATGGAAGAACCCACCTTCTTTAAGTGTCAATGGTTCCCATGGCACATAATTTCCTTTAGATATTACATAATAAACACCAGTTAGAAGTGGTGCAATGATGAAATCAAAGGCGCAAATACAAAGGTAAACCCAGGCAAATGCAGGTCTCCAATAATACTGTAGCCAGGTTTCATCATTCTTATTACGTGATAATTTCATGACGTAAGTTTATCTAATGTTGGAGTATCAATCACACCATTTACGGTGAGGTGATTGACTGTCTGGAAGGCTTCAACGGCAGATTTTGTCTTTGGCCCGAAATTTCCATCGGTAACTAAATTACTGTTTGTTTTATTATTTAGACGGGCCTGTATCTGTCGGACATACTCGGAAATATTCCCCTCAGATGCATAGATAATTTCTTGTGCTGTACCTTGAGGTGGTGTGGTGATTACCGGTGTATTCCATTGGACAGGATCATTAGGAACAAATCTTTTGGCCTTATTGGTATAATTAATACGATCTACCAAACCATTGGTACCACCATTAATTCTACGGGTAATGGTATTCACATCATCATGATCGGCAAATACGGAGAGACCTTTGGTATTCCAATATTCAAGTGCAGTAAGGACAGAAATCTTAGGATCAGCCGCTAGGGTTGGATTGTTTTCTAGGTCAACACCTAATTTAGCTCCCATTTGTCGATAATTTGCTCGACCAGTTAGTTGGAAAATACCACGACCTTTATATCGCCTTCCATCACCTGGTTGAGTGTTTCCTAGATCGGCTCTACCTTCATAAGATGCACCTGAGGCATATTCTTCCAATGTTTTAAATCCGTCGGTTTCCTCCGCGGCCTGCCCAAGGAAATGTGATACCCTGAGGTGGTTATTAACCTGGTATTTTACCAAATTTGGATCGAGATATATACTCAAATCTGTAATGATTAAGGAATTAGCCTGTGGGGCAATACCATGTAATATGTCTGTTGTTATAATAGTCATTCTTTATCTCCTTCACTCTCTCCTACTAATTCCGGTAGTTTCCTGCGGAAAATGAGAGGTTTTTTATATACTGGTGGATTTCCATCAATGGCTCCGGCAATATGACCGGAACCTACATTATTTGTCGGCGCAACGGCCCCTGGGACCCCATCTTCCTTCAGAGTAGGTGGATGAGTCAATTCCGTTGAATTTGGCTTTTTTGGTCGAAGGGCCCAATGTGAACCTTTACGGGTAAAAGTTAACTGATCTTTCATCAAGTCAGAAAGATTGGTTGTAATATGCGGGTGTCTTGGTTCCCATGCTTTAATAGGAATATCTGATGCAAAGGTCTTGGTGTGATGTTCACTTGGAGGAGTTTTCTTGGTACCACGATCAAACCCGCTTGATGATCCTTGAATAATAGGATCTGTTATAACAGGTGTTGCGTCTCGCCCATGACCTCTTTGCATGACATTTCCACCATGCAAATCGAAACGAGTATTTGGATGCGCTTCGGCAATTTCCGAAAGAGCTTTATGGAAATCAGGAAAATGCTTCTTTATTTGATCACCGGCAAATGTGTGGTGTAATGTATGCAATACATCGGACCCCGTCTTCCGCCTTTGCTTGAATTCAACATCGTGTAATGGATGTGAATCATGAAGAGGTTCCAATCTTTCCATCCTTACCACACCAATTCCGGTACCTTTTACTTTACCAATGGCATGAATTTTAGGATAGGTTGGATTTTCTGCTCCCTTGGCTTTGGCCAATTGAGCAAACGAATGATATGCAGGATCTTTATAAACCTTATAGACCTGGTCCTTTTGTGGATGATGGATAGCAGACCCCATAACACCGGAACCTAAAACATGAAGGTGATATCCGCGCTTTTCAGCCTCGGTATCCAATTCAAATCTGGAATCCGCACCACCATAGCGGTGCCCCTCACGCCCAAGGGAAGCCTTGAGGGCATGGATCATAGGATGGTTTTGTGATGAATAGATTTCATTAAGTGTTTTCATGATGCCAATGGATCCGTTATAACTGGAGTTCCATGCCCGCCATGAGTTCCATCAGGCCTGACCATAAAATTGCCCTTATGTAAATCGGCCCAACCTTTTGGAAATTTGTGAGCAATATCCGAAAGAGTTCGGTGGAAATTTGGATATGCTTCTTTTAGAGCCTTTCCGTGTGAGGTATTGTTCAATTCATGTTCTAGTTGTTTACCGTTTGATGCATTAAATTGTGGTGTATGCATTCCCCATTTACCTAAATCAAAGAGATATTTATGGATTGGATGGTTTTCTTCTAGAGGCTTCAATCTTTCCATTTTTACCGCTTTGATCTGAGTGCCTTTGATTTTACCGGCCGCATGGATTACTGGAAGATTAGGATTACCTTTATTTTTCTGTACATGTTTAACAAATCCATGGTACGCTCTATCCTTATAAAGTTTATATACATGATCTTTGTGAGCTATTACTGCACCAAACACACCGCTTCCAAGAACATGGTCACTAGCATCTTTATCATATAGATGATTAACTATTTCATCACCAGGATCGCGGAATGAATGAATCCTCTTAGGGAAACTACTAATGACCGGATGAGTACCCTGGCTATAAATTTCTTTGAGGTGTTTCATCGATTTAATATTCCTACGCTCGGATCCGTTATAACTGGAGTTCCATGCCCACCATTGCTACCATCCCTTCTGACCATAAAATTGCCATCATGTAGGTCCATCTGATGATCGGATAGATGCCTAGCCATATTTGACATAGATTCATGTAAAGATGGAAACTGACTCCTCAATCTCTGCCCGTGTTCCGTTTCATGTAGGTCTCTATAAACATCTGAACCTTTGCCGTGAAATTTAGGAATTCCATAACTCGTTCTTCCATAATCACTTCCATAATCAAATAATAGGTGTGTCGCAGGATGACTATGATGTAATTCGTGAAGATGTTCCATTTTTACCGCATGGAAAACGGTACCTTTAACCTTACCCATGGCATGAATTTTGGGAACGTGTGGATCATCTTGGTGTTGTTTCGCATAGTGAGCATATGCGTGATATCCACCATTATCATTTGATTCATGATATATTTTAAAAACATGATTCTTATGACTAAATGCGGCTCCTCCAATACCGGCACCTAGAACATTTAATGCACCGGCTTGATTTAACCGATTGGCAATATTATGCCCATGTAACCTAGGTCTTTCCGGATCAATAGGTTCAGCAAATGGTTTGATACCAGGATGTGTACCTGCACTGTATATTTCCTTGAGGTGTTTCATTACACATCCCTTAATTTTTTACCTACTATTAGATCGACTGTAATATCAGCCGAAAAAATGTCGCGCCCTTTAATCCCTCGCACGACCTGAGGCATATATCCCAAAAAAAGGAGAAACGTCTTTAGTATTGGATAGTCTGTTTCATGCAACTTATAAAAAAGCAGCCGGACAGATTGTTCCACACCAAAGACGTTTCCCAGTATCACCAAGTGGTTGAGTATCAGGCGTTCTTTTAATTCATTATTAATCTGATACTTTTTGATCAACCTCTTGATATATTTGATTCGTTTAAGGTCTTCCTCAAACTCAGAGAGAATACAATTTGGCTTATCATATGCTTTCATTGCAGTTAGGAGGAAAGTTTCCTCATTCAAATCAAGTAACATTGTTATTTCTGATTGTCTTCTTTCGGCTTACCCTTAAATGGATCCAATGGATTACCAGTTTTGGCCTGGCGTTCTACGGCACGGGTATATCGGGCATTCTTGACCTTATTCATAATTGAGGTTCGGGATGGTTTACGGGCTTCTTCGAGAGGGTTTTTAAGGTCTATTCCCTCTTTCTTAGCAGATTTTTCTCGATAAGTTAGATATTTGTCGCCTTTTCGAGTTTCACCCTTAGCATATGCATCGGCGGCTTTACTATGAGCCACATCGCGTCGGTTTTGAAAAATAGATACCTTATTAGGATCCTTTGAACGTCGGATAGCACCTTTCACGTATTCCTTAATACCTTCACTTAATGGCCTACCTGAAGCCATTTCATTTTCACGGTCTTTCTCGGCCGGATCATCCTTGCCATCACCTACACGATCCATTTTTGTTGGAGGTGTAACTGACTTGAAAGGTGAGGTTTTATTCATAATATAGCGAGCAACTGAAACGGGTAAACCATGGTTGAGGAGATTGTTCTCCCGGTCAGTTTCATCATCCTCTTTGATCATTTCCTTTTTCTTCAATGGTTTGGTTCCCATCTTGAGTGCATCAGCCGCACAGAGTTCGGTGTTTTCGCGGACCAATTCTTTCATGACTTCTTTAGCACGCCTCACCGGATCTGTTCCATATTTTTTAGCCGCGGCCGCTTCGCCGTGAAGTTTAATATGTGCAATGATACCTTTAAACTTATCATGATAAGCTTTTGTATCATTTTTATGCATATTATCTAATGCGTCTTCATAGTCAGCACGGCCATATGATTCTGATAGATCGGTTTGATACCTTTGATCATCCTTATCAGACTGTGAGTTGAATACCAAATCTGGTTCTTCATCCTCATCATCCGGTTCAAATAGATCATCATCCATTAAATCCTCAAGTTCTGAGGTAGTTACGATTGATGCAAAAACCCGGTATAGACCATCCTGACCTTGAGCATATTCGAAATAGACGAAAAGCCCAGAATCTGGTGTTTCCACCTTCTGGGCCTCCGTATCTATGCCTGCTTGCTCACCGAATTGCTTTACTTCAAAAACAAATCTTCCGGCTGGATCACCCATAAATTTTACATTAGGAATGTTGATATGAACATATCCTAAGGCTTTCCTCACCCTCTCCAATCCATTATATGGAGTAGCAAAGACCGCAGAGGTTACATTATTTAATTCGGCATTGACCGCAGCCTGCGTACCAATGTCCTGAATATCATAGGTTGAGAGTGAATTGGCCATTTATTATGTTCCTGGGAAGAATGCGTTATCTCGTGAATCGTCACCAACAATGGTACCCGTAGCTACCAAAGTCTCATATGTGCGGCGACCTGCTCGACCACCTAAAGTTACCGTAAAGGTAGCGGGGGTGATATTTGAACCATTAGCCGTAACCGTTGGTGGGAATGCAAAGCCATCACCACCAGAAACAATAGTTGCTGATGTAATTACATTTAGTTGGGCATTGGCATTTGATGATACGGTAAATGAAATGTTAGCATTTGCACCACCTGAACCACTTGGGTTAGCACTGTTTGCAGTAATAATCATAAATCCATTAGCATTGTAACCTGCTCCTGGATTTGAAATTGTAATGGATACGATAGGTCCGGTACCAATCTTCTGGCTAACCCAACCCGCATGTGCTGGAATATCCGGTCCATGTGAACTGGTATTTCCCTGTTCGGTAGCCGAAACACCATAGACGTTACCGTAATATTTTGCAGTATTGGCTTTGGCGCCGGTTCCAGCGCTGGTTGTGCTTGAGTTTGAAGTATTGGCGAAGGCGGGCTTGGCGTTTCCTGATGGATTGTCGTTATTTCCCCATAGCGTCATATTTAAGCTCCTGTTTTTCCTTATTTAGTTGTTAATTCCAAGATTGAATCTCTGGTTTGAGATTGGGGCCCTGGATTCGCCGCTTGACAGATTCGTGATTAGATTTCTTTTTTGGGACAATTTTTCGTTCCGGTTCTTTCTTTTCTACTGCGGCATCCTCGGCTTCCTCAGCCTTATCAATTTCTTCGGAAACGAGGGGTTTATTCTTAATATACTTTTCGTAAATCTTATATGCTTGACTTTTCTTTTCGGTAATCTGACTCATCGTGCCTGTCCTATTAACTGGTTTAGAATTAAGATCACCAATCTTTTCTCGGTTCAACCATGCATCCGGTTCTGTGCCGGCAGGATTATTGGTAAGTTGCAAATCCTGCTCACCAGGTGGTTGGAATCTCTGGGATGAGTACCCCAAAGGATAATTTGTGGGTTGTAATTGGGTTTGGGCCCCAGGAGTAATTTCAGGATTGAGGTCCTGATTGGTAACCTGTTGTTCCTTTAGCCTATACTTTTGCACTTGGTACGATTTCCGCAATTACAGAAGTCATGGTGCGATATTTTGGCTTAGCCTTTGGTTTGGTTTCTTCAACTGCTTCCTTAAGTGCCTGCTTGACAAAATCTTGTGATAATGGTGGTTGTGTTGAATTTGACACTTCCTTATTCACATCAAATGGAACAGTTGAAGGTGAGGAATTTTGAGGAGAAAATGAACCACCAGCTTTTTCAAAATCAGTTGAAATGTCCTTAGTTGGTGCTGGTTGCGGTGCCGTCAAAGTTGTTGACTGAGTAAGACCGGCATCTGCTCTAGCGGCTCCAGCGGCCTGTAATTGACCTACGTTTGGAGTTTCCTTTTCAGGAGTTTCACGAGATGCTGTCATTGCGGCAGTTGGAGTTGCTGGAGTTGGAGCGGCTTTACCTAAATTGGATTTCCATTGATTATCCGTTTCACCCTTCATCCTGGTATTATATGATTTACCATGGTATGTAAAGGTTGTTTCACCGGATTTGCGGGCTAGATCAAAGGCATTATTAAATCCCTCATCCAAAGCCTGTTCACCAAGGTTTTTCTTGATTTCTTCCATCACCTGATTATAGGTTGGTGGAGTCTTCGATTCATCTATACGCTTTGGTGATTTTTTCTTTGAATCGGTATATTTCTTTACAGCTTCCTTGGCCCAATCACCATCATCCTGGTCTTCCTTGACATGAGTTGGATATTTACCTGGATGCTTTGCGCGGAGTTTAGACAAAATAGCACCAGCTACGCGGGCACCAGCTTCCTTTGAACCATATTCCTTTTCTGCGGCTCCTTCAATTTTCTTGAAGTTTTTGCCTGGCTTTCCGATATCCTTACCTTCAGCCAACTCAGCATCCTTGAGGTCTTTCTGGATGCTGGCTTCTCGCTTTGAAATATCTGTAGCAGCATCGTCATCATCCCGGGCAGAAAGATCATCCTTAACAAATGGAGCGTTCTGTGAAGACGCGGCAATTGCGGTATTACGTGGAGTTTGGTCTTCCTGATCTTCATAGACGGCTACGCTTGGAGAACCTTGAGAAGTACTGATAGATTGAGTACCTTCCTTCAACCATTGACGGTTTCTATGATGTTCTGATCGAAGATTGGCCACAAAAGAAGCATGATGTGACTTTAACATATCTTCCATTGCTTTACGGTTATCGGCCGCCCATGACATACCGGTTGGACCGTGTTCACCATGCCATTCGGCACCTTCTTTCCACACATGCCCATAAACATTACCCTTTTCATCCTTTAGTTCTTTATTGATGGGGACCGAAGTCCTGCTCTCCAATAGAGATTTAATCTTACTAATGTCCTGGAGACCTTCGGTAAGAGCCTGAGAAAGGAATTGATCGTATTCCGCCTGCTTCTCATTTGGAAGCTGACGGCGAGATTGGATACCATAGGATTCGTTCACCATTGTTTCAATCTGGCGACGGGTACCATTCTCCTGCATAATTTTCTTGGCTGCGTCAGCCAGAGGATTTGCTTTTTTGAAGTCAAACATTGGTGTTATCCCTTTTAAACTGTTATTATTATTTATCATTTTTTAGTATTGCGCTAGGCGATGTGCTGTTTCCAGCAACTTCGTAACACCTTTATCACCATATTTCTTAACGAAACGATTATATGTATCTTCTTTTAGAGCCCATTCACGAATGGACTTATTTTCTGGAAGCTTTGATTCATACATTTTTGACCAATATGGGAATCCGGAACCAACCAAGGCTGGTGCTTTACCCATATCAAATTCTGGTCCGATACCCACGGAAGCTGCGGCTTCCTTATCATCCGGATCATCAACGCCTTCCAGTTTAATTCCCCATTTTCCTTGACCATTTTCCTCCGCAAAAGCCTTAAAAGCTTTGTCGATATTAATAGTTTTCTTATGGAGATGTGCTTGGATGACCTTATTAAGTGGATTCCCACGGGCATCTTTCATGACTGTACCAACAGGAGGAGGACCATTGGTCTTTCCTTTAACTTGTTTTGGCACAACAATTTTTGGTTTAGCAATAGGAGTCTTCGGATTCTTATTGCGGGCATGTTCCATCTTTTCCAACCAGGCATCTGTCATTTCACCAACTTGTTTTGTTGAATGAATCTTTCCACCATGATTAAATGAGAGTGAGCCGGATTCTCGGGCAGCCAATTGCGCCTCGGGGAATGATAGTTCGGCTTTAGGTTTTGTTTTGGTATTAGTATTCTTATTATTCATTGTTTCTTCCTGAATCATATGTGGTTTCAATACCAGGCGACCATTCTGTGAAATGTGTGTTACTGTATTGATACCATTGATTGTTTTTCCGTAACGACCAAATCCATAATATGTCAAACCAAGAGCCCGGGCTTGCAACCTCTCGGACTCCGATGCTTTACCGATTGATCGATTGAGTTTTGGAGTTCTGTATTGTGTAATATGTTGGGTGGCCAATTGGGAATGAACATAATCATTAGCCCTAATTGTAGTAGGAGCCGAAACGAACGTTCGGATCTTCTTGAAAACCTTAGAAAATTGATCTTTAATATGATCCTTTTGTTCCGGGGTAGCGGAATGCATATCAATATCATTATTGATAACAGTGAAATTATTTTCACCAAATAGACCCTGGAGTTCGGTCTTAGCCTTTTGAGCAGCTTCCCATTTACCTTTTCGTATATCCTCCGGTACGGTTCGGCCACCCTTATGACCTCGGTCAATATTTCTATTCTTGGATACCTCATTGGAAGTATCCACAAATACCATCATGGTTTGATAACCTAGATTTTCCAGTGTTTCCTTGACCTGCTTGATTTTTTGTGGATCGTCCGCGGTACCATTGATAACTAAACCGTGACGATTCATTAAGGAAAGCCTTTGTTTTTCCTGAGAAATCATTTTGGCCCGACCACGGACCAAATTTCGAGCATGGAGTTCATTGGATGGCATTTTCATGTCCAATCCAGTACGTTTCATTAAATATTCAAAAGCAATATCTTGGTTGATTTCTTTTAATCCATGCCCATCCAGGGCATTGTGCATGACATAATCTTTACCTGAACCAGGACCACCAGCCAAGAAAACGGCCTTGAAGATGCCGGCGTCATTGATACCTTCTGATAAATTCTGTTCCGTGACATATTGAGCATCAAAAACTTGTGGATATTTCTTCCCATAATGACGCATGATCTTACCGGCCTCGGAATTGGCTTCATTTTCAATATCCGAACCAGTTGCACCATTGGCTACAATATCATCTAATCGCCCATCTTCATTCTGTTTATGATGGACCAATTCATGCGCAACCGTCCTATAGATATCCATTGGGTGCCTATTTTTAGTTACCACATGGATTGTGGCTTCGGATGGGCTATATCCACCAAAAGATGGTTGATCACCTTCATCATCCTTTTTAAGATGAATAAGAGGTTTTTTCTTAAGTTTAAGTTGATCATGGGCAAAATCGACAAAAGACGCCAGCATTGGCCCAAAACTTTTATGGGTCAATTCAGTCTTATCTACAACATTAATGGCTGGTATTGGCTCAACCTTATCTTCTTTTAAATGTTTACATACATCCTTGAAGATTTCCTTTGAAACCTGGAGATTGTTGGTGGGGGTGTAATGGGCGAATGACTTAAAATCTCCATTACGGGCAAAGTCTCGCATCTTAGTACCTGAAGCCCCTTCAGCACCTTCAGCATCAGGATCACGATCCCCCGCAGAAATTACGTGGAATTTATCCAAATCATAGTGTTTTTTTGGATCATACCCGGATTCCGTCTTCTTTTTGATATATTTACCAATCGACCGCTGCATTTCGGGTACACGGTCTTGCCCGACAACCATAGTTACATGTTTGTAACCTTCGTCGGCCAGTTTACGAACAACATGATGGGGGGAAATAGAATCATCGGAAATGACATTAGCCTCAGGAAATAGCTTCCTAAGGTGATGTATTTTTCGATCATAGGGGAGGGGATTTTTTGCAGAGTCATGGGAATGACTAGCATAGATTCTGGGTTCAGCCCCAGTTTCTTTAGCAACGGTCGTTACTTTATCGATTAATTTTTTGTGCCCAATCGTGGGAGATTGAAATCTTCCAAAAGTGAAGACGACGTGCTTATTTTGATCCATTCTTTCCCTCTACAGGAATTATCTGGACCTATTTATACAAACGTGCTTCCTGAGCCTCAAGGAGGGTTTTTTTAAGGGTATTTCGCATTTTGGTGCGTTGCTCGGAGTCTTTTAGGGACCTCTTTTGTACCTTTGGATATGAATTGGCGGCCGCCATAAGATCCAAAATGCCAGTATGAACACGAACCACAGCTATTTTCTTCTCGGGGGTCGAATTCATATGCCCCAACCAGCGGTGATGCCCATCCAAAATATACCCTTCCCGTGATATGATAGATGGTTTCAGTTTAGGTTTGGTTCGGATAATTGACCGGATAATCTTATGACTGAATTCTTTCTGGGTCGCCTTTAATGTTTTAGGATCGACCATTTCATGGGAATATTTAAAACCGTTAGTGGAAAGATGCTTAAGGAAAGAATCGTGATCCGATCCGATCTGGGGCATCATATCTCGCGATATATTAAGAGTTTCATTTGGTATATGAATCTTACCTTCGGAAAGAACCTTATAAGGATGGACCTGATCTTCTTTATCGATCCAAAAGCCCTCAAAGGTTATTCGATGATTCATAGGCCCAAGTTTGATCATGGCATCCAAGTTCTCCTTGGAGTCATCCCAGATCACAATTCGATCATATTTACCAGTCGTGATATATTTTTTAAGGATTATACTCTTTGATTCAGAAGTTTTTAGGTGAGCACCTAAATTACCAGCTAATTCAACCTCAACTTTATCGATAGGAAAACCATGATCACGAAAGGTGGAAATAAATTCATGGTGATCATTAAAATTTGCCCGGGCAGTCAAAAGAATGGTGGTTGATGACTCATGCATATTATGCACAATATCTTTGGCTTGATTTAGAACATGAAGGATAGGAACCGCGGAAGATCGGAATTGCTTACCTGAACGGAATTCAGAAAAATCAAAACTCTCCCCATCCTCCAAACTGTAATTGTTGAAAGTATGAGGAGGCAATTTTTTGGAGTCACCATTCGTGTGATTAACAATCACACTAGCGGAGGTATGAAAGAGAGTATCATCAATATCAAAGACGTAAAGTGTTCTAGGGGTTATCATTAAATTTTGATATCAAATAGTGTTTGTAACCATGAAATATCAGAAAAAAGTAAAGCAAATGACCGAGCCGATAATCTGATCGAATGAAGGTAATAGGTGGTTGGGCTAGACGGATCATCCTGAGACCTACCGTATATTCCCATAGCTAACCAATTTGCTAAGATTTTATTTGAGTCATCTAACATCATTTATCCCATTCCTTTGCGGCGGTAAAATTCGCGTGGCTGAATTCTAACTGATTAATTAGTTTGACGGCATTCCCTGTTACAGCATGAACCGCAACGAATCCTTCGGGATTTGTTACTCGGTATCCATCATCCGTTTTGAGGAAATGCCCAATATCTCTAATTTGTTGTAGTTTCTTGACAATCATATTTTTGGCCTTATCAAATAGGTTCTGAAGGTCAAACATATTTTTGAGATTGTTGATGTTTTTTTGGAAGAAGTTCATAATTATGTTTTTTTCCTTTTCACGTTTTAGTTTGGTATCTTCTTTTTTAGCTTCAATAATAGCTTGATTGAGTTTATGATTGAGATTGATCAAAAAATCCCTGGCATGAGCAATGGTATCAGAAATCGCTGATCCTTCCCGGACCTTGGAATTATTCCATGTCAAAATTTCTGTACTGTAAACAGAATTTCCAGCTACTTGATTCAAGAAACTGGGAGAAATTTCTTTCCATATACCCTTGGCCTTGTCGATCAAATCATCAATATTCTTTCTCTCGGCATCAGTTAAAGTTGCGGCCCCGGATACATCAGTATAAGAAGCATCCCGAAACCAAACATCCTTAGTATGGTTCAGGGCCCCAATATCTACTCCGAATTTTGCTTTAGAATCTGCCAACGTAGCTCCATTATAAGATGTATGCCAGACGACCCCCATACGTGAGGTGGAAATTTGGTGCTCCAAGGTCGTCCCTTTAGGTACGGCATAGACAATTGTATTGGGTTGGAATGTAACGTAATCATTTCCATCAATCTTAGAGGTTTTAAGGTCATCATGAGTGAACATCATATCTCCCTGCAAGATACCTTTAATTCCTAATTCAGGAAGGTATTGCAGAGCTATTTTAAGTTTATTTGCCAAGCCAGGTGATCCTGGGTAATTCCTATCTATATCGGAAGGAGTATAGTTCAATTTTGCATTTTGTGCAAATATTCCTTTAGTTCCAACGAAAAACTTCTTGTTATCAGGGTTGATACCTGCAAATATAGCAGGTGCTCCATCCCATTTTACTGTAACATCAATAGGGATTTTACTCGTTCCTACTGATAGCATATCAGTTAAAGATGTAAGGAATTCAATAGCTTCCTTCGTTCCTTCCATACCACCAAGGACGACCTTGTCCTGTAGATGTGTAAGGTGGAGATTTTTACCTTCGGCGGCTTCTAATAGAAAATGATCCATGTTATTCGATCCATTGTGTGACTGCACGCGAATCTCGGGGCTGGATAGCAAAACGGGCCCCCGCTACCCCAAACTGGGACCGGTCGCCCTTATACATACACATAAAGACTGGGGTATATCCACCAGACATTCTATCACCATTTTCATGTGAGTGATTAGCTTTAAATTCAAAGGAATTTCCGTATTTGGTTACCTTAACAGGTCCTTGGAGTACAACCGAGACATTATTCAATCCAAAGGGAGATGATTTGGAATAATCCACTCCATAAATTGCCATAGCTTGTAGATTGAATGATGTAATTTCCTTTGCGACAGTGGTTGCCCTTGGGATTCCTTCCGGAAACATATCTTGCATCTGTTGGATAAAATCTTGAGATTCTGGATGGCTGGCAATCGCAGGATCAGTCATACCACCCCATTGTTGGAAATCTCGTGGGGTTGAACCTTCTTTATGTGATAACCAGATGATTTCATTACCATTTTTATCGAGGATGGAGAAATCTGATTTGGGAACACCAAAAGTTTTTATACAAGAAACGGCTTGATATTTAAAGTTTTTGACCTTAATGGGAATATAACCAAGCCCGGTCTTAGATCGAATCTCATCAAATTGCTTATTGATTGAGTTTATCTCTCGGGTTTCAATGCCAACACCCGCACCTCCACCATCCGGTTTACCACCAAATTCAACAGTTTTCTTGAATGAAGATAGTTTATAGGTGCGGGTTTTAACTCGGGCATCAATAAATTCGAGTTTCTGATACTCCGAATTCTTTCTCCTCATCAGGACAACTAAATTTTCCTTTTCGATGAGTAGCTTAACCGATTGACCTGAATTAAGTTCGAATGGTTCACCTGCTTCATACTTTTCTATGAACTTATCAACTCGCCAGTCATATTTTAATAATTCGGAAGGAGATAAGCTGGCCATGGTGATCCTATAGTTGTTGGGCGCAGGTTGTCAAGGCTCCCTTCATTCCGATGGTTGAACCAATAGAATCGGTAAACATCTGACCTGCAAGATTTACAGTCATCTTCGTGTATTTAGATGTATCCAATGATGATGGAAAGCCTGTAATCTGGATGGTGTGAGGATTCACCCTGGTATAATGCATTACCATGGTAGATGATTTATGACCATTTCCGGAAAGAGATAACGACAAAACACCAGAACTGGCTGGAATGACCACATTAGGAACATAGGCCAGGACCAATGGAGTTGGATTGAAAACGTTGAAACCTTTTTTCAACTCAATCTTGAGTACATTAGAATTCACCACTTTAGAGGCGATGCAGGCATCCGCTACTTGGGTAATATTCCAACCACTCACCGATTGTTGGAAAGATGCAAATGATGGTGTTGCGAGGAGAGGCAACATGAGGAGGGAAAGTAATAGCTTTTTCATTATGGTTCCTTAAGACATGAAAACCCGGATCAATGGGTTGATCCGGGCTGGGGTGGTAGAAGGTCGACGCAAGACCATGTTAGTATTTAGGTTAACGTCTTCATTACAGCATCAAACCATTCTTTGTAACCCTTTGCCTTATTGGCTTCTTCGACCACTTTTCCTTCATAATAGGTAACGTTCTTAATGACACTCACATAGGTATCCTTATACCAATCTTCATAGGATCGCACATCGAATGTCTCAGAGTAATAATTGGTTGGTTTTGATATAAGGAGTTGATCAATCATAAACTTTTTGAATTGTTCATGCTCCGGAGTAGGCGGGATCCAGGCCTGGGCCTGTTCTAGGACTCGATTGTAATTTTCCAAGGATACATTGTATCGATTAATGTAATCCTGGTTTTCTTTTTCTTGGTCTTCCTTATATGAATTATATTCCTTGAGGAGTTCATCGGGAGATTTGGCTAGAAATTCATCCCGCTCGTCCATAGCTTCTTCCAAAGCTTTGGAGTAATAATCATTGGGTTTGGTGAAATCGACACCATCCCAACTTACAAAGGCTCGGGTGCAATCTTTGGCAAAATCTTCGAAGGATTGACCTTCTTCGATAACCTTATATGTGTATCCTGTAGGCATTCACTTTCTCCATAATAATGGCGGATGGTGAGGGATTCGAACCCCCGGAAGATCGTTTAGACCTTCACTTATTTAGCAAATAAGCAGCATAAGCCTCTCGCTCAACCATCCACTAACTTTTGTGCTATTTCCGCCGCTTCCTCTAGGGTATATCTGGCGCGCCGGAAAAAATCATCATCCCGATAAGAGGGGATTGGTTCATATTCCCAATCCCTTTCCGTTGTATAAACGGATGAACCATTCGAAACTGCCCATCCTTTATTAGCTTCGGTTGCACGTTCTTTACCTAAACGCTTAACGACCCAGACATTATAGTGAGGATATTCTTTGGTTTCTCCAAACCAAAATCTGTCGGCCTTGGAGAGTAGCTCCTCATTTGTCATAATTTCTCACCTTAAAATTTTCGGATATATTGTGGCCACGGACCACCATAATCATACCCCCTAACATATACCATCCAGGAGGTTCATTTTTAATCAATTGGCATACACGGATCCTATTAAGCCGCTTTTTCAATCGGCCTATCGTGCATATAATCCTTGAGGCGGTCGGCACCGAATGATGCAGCCCATGCATTTGGTTTCACCATAGGCACCACATTACATGTACCACGGATATAACCAATAGCTTCCTGCACCACGCAAGATGAACCAAACTTCTCATCTGGGTTAATATCAAGATGGATTTCTACCTCACGGTCCTCCAAAACATCGGAAAGCTGGAGGTACATACCAGAGGTACGGTAAACCTCATTCATGAGGCGCATTGATGGTCGATCCTTGCGCTGGTCAAAATCGCGTTCCCGCTCAATCTGACCAAATACACGGCAACCATTATGCCCATTGATATGGACAACCACCACAGTCATATAGTCGGCATACCATTCTCCATTGAACTTGAATCGTTCGGAGTCTGAACCGATATAGACTTTGGTTTCTGGTGACTGGTTACGGATAAATTCCTTAACCGCCTGGATATCCATTGCTTTTCTCATAGTCATTTTGTAAACTCGTCGGGTAAATGAATGTTTTTAATTGCAAGTGCATCCTTAAAGAAAGGTGCAATCTGGTGATATTTATAGCCGGCAAGACCACATCCTATTGGAGTTACAACGAAATTTAACTCGGGATGTTCCTTTGCAAACATTAGGAATACATTAACATGTTTTTCGATTTCTGTCAATGGTAGGGTCTTGATATTTTCATCTTTTGTAGGAATAGCATAGGATGTGCCCTGGAGACCTTCACCCTGCCCATAGATTGCACCATGTTTCTCACGGGCATACTTTGCAGCACCAGCACCATGCCGACCCGCTAGATTTGATCCAAATACGAAAATGTTTTGGTCCATTATCCTTTCCCATGTTTCTTCCTCCAATTCACCCCTGATCGAATCGATATTATTCATTATATCCAGGAATTGATCAAAGGACCGGAGCCCATCAATGAGTTCTAGTTTCTTATTCACATTATTTAAATCAGCACCGAGGCTTTTAGTGAAATTTGATATCATAAGGCAACAACATATCTTCCAATGGAATTACTACCTTTTCATAAAAATCATCACCGATGCTACCAACATAATAACGATCTTCAAGTAAAGCCTCATCTGATGGAGAAATATTCAACCAGAAATCATCTTTCTTTTTGGATAATTCCTGGTAAAATCTTGAATTCAATTTGCGCATATTAGTCATTGAGTAAATTTCTATTGATGGAACCCAAGATTTCTTCTACATCTGTAACCTGTCTCTGAGACCAATATGCGTTCCTGGCTTCAAACATGATTTCTATCCCATATTTTCTTCTTATAACTGCCGAAACGATTTCTCGGTTAAGGTCTTTTATTCTTATTGATGGTTTATAGACCATAATCTTACTCTCTCATCAAGACAGGTTGCAAGGTTTGGCGTAAGTTAATAATATTTTGTGATTTGTGAGACAAGGGCATGCCGGATAGGCGCCGCAACTATTGCTTCGGTCCGCGAAATTTCTGAGTAAAATTTTGGAAGTTGTTCAATTTTACTCAAATCTCCCCAGAATGAAACCTTAAAAGGCGATTTCAATTGGATATTCTTATAATTTAAATATCCACACAAATATATAGGTTTCACTTATCGATCCTCAGGATGATATTGTTGGCCGACAGGCGACCCGTAAACTTGATATTCTGTGACTTGATATTATCAAAGACATGTCGGAGAGCAACCTTTCCACCATTGACCACTTCATTGGTAACGTCCTTGGCCTTACGCCCTACGCGCTTAGATTCGCTAGTTTCTTCATCAAAGTTGATAATGGTCGATCCCTTGACGGTTAGCCCAGTCTCGCTGGCCGCAGCCAAATGGGTCAATTTAGAATACCTGGTATCATAGATCCAGACACCCTGTTTCCCGATCATATCCTTGGGTTCAATTCCCTTCAAACCAAGATCGGGATATTCCATAGCAATCTTGACCTTGGCAACCTGCTTCTCAGGCGGGATCACCTTTTTCTTGCGAGGCTTACGGGGCTTCTTAACCTTAATGACAACCTCCGGGGCTGCAAAGGGGTCCTTTCCGATAAGACTGTAGATATCCACGACCAAATTGGTCAAGTAAACCTTCATCTTACCTAATTGCTTTTCCGAAATATCATCATCCGGAGACCAGGTCATCAATTCATCCAGATCAGTCTTAAACCAGTCCCCAATCTTTTCGATTAGATATGCCGGTTGATCAGCAAGGAATTCCTTAACCTCAAACTTCCTGGATAACGCTTCATAGGCCTCCTGGATCGTTTCCACGAGGGCCACGTTACGCTCATTAACTCTCGGTTCATCCTTATAGATGGTGACAGGGGCGTCTTTCTGTGAAGCCTGGAGGTGGTTAAGACCATCCTTAAGGGCTTGCTCGAAATTGACCATGGCATAGTCAGGAGGCGTTCCTCCAGTCAAAAGGATGCGGGCAATTCGACCCATTGAGGAAGGAAAATACTTGGTCCCATACTTTTTGACAAGAGCCGCTTCATCATCACGATTTTGTGATACCAGATATTGGGCGGCAAATTGAGTACCGTCCTTATCATCGATATTATAGTTATACCAAGAGACAGCATCGGAGAACTCCTTATCTGTCATCTTACGGTCATAAATGGGTTCAGGTCCATAGAACCCCAAGTTCATTGAGGTTAAGACCTTAATGCCGACCTTACCGGTCGACTTCTCTGCTGTTTTGGGCTTTCTCATTCTTCTAAGGTAATCATCTTCCTAAGGAATTCAAGCCCTCCTGAGCAGATATTTTTTCCATGGCTAAATTTTTAGCCCTAAGTACAGGTTCAAATAAACGCCATCGATACATATGATATTTTACAGGAAGATTAGACCACAACTCCTCAAATTCTTTCTGGGGATAGTCAGTTCTAAATACATCTGAAAGATTTTTCATTATAGTTCCCACATAATATAGTATTGAGGGCTCCTTTAATTCTACTAATTGGTTGAATTTGATTTATCCGATATATTTTAAATTGATCAGATGTGGCGTTTATCCATGTAAAAGCAAGATATTTTAACATCTTTTCAGTGAATAATGAAGATTCTGTATAAAAAACATTGCTTATTCGGTGTTTATGTTTGGTCATTATTCAAAAACCAAATTTTTCTTCGAAAATCATCCTTCCGGCGATTATCTTCAATATATTCGCAACCCCAAATAAGCAATTGGTGTATATCTGGCCATAATATTTTTTCTCGGATATACTTTCTCATTGGAGCCAATTGACTATCATATTGCATCTTATGTTGATTGATAGTACTTATAATAAGAGTCCTATAAGCAATCGGTTTCATATGGAAGACCTCATAATATTTTCAGTAATAGTATCCCGGATATTTGCCGCTTCTTCCAATCGGTCTCTGACAGACCATTACCCTCGGTTTATAGTTCTATTATACAAATCACTTAATGTAACGCCAGGTGAATCAGAATTCACCTGGCTGAAAGTTAATGCTTTATTGAAATGATTTCTAAGATCAAGTTTAAACATGATAAATGGTGATCCTGGCCGGACTCGAACCGACAACCCTTTCCTTAGGACGGAATAGCTCTTTCCAGTTGAGCTACAGGACCTTATTTGGAGTTTGACGTATTGGCAACCACCGGAGGAGTAACGGTAATGGTTGGTTTATTTCCAAACCATTCCCACCAAACCTTATCTACCACAAGACCTGCGGCAAAGATGAGTGCAACCCACCATAGGTTGATGATATATAAGAAAATGATAATGAGGGTGGTTAGCACCCAAACACCAGTCTTAATCTGGTCGTTTTGGGCATCAAACCACTTGTTAATGGTAACTAAAAAATTCATGGGTGATCCTTTATGATTGGTGCCGCCACTCGGAGTCGAACCGAGGTCGCTGGAGTACGAAACCAGGGCTCTCCCTGTTAAGCTATAGCGGCGAATTGGTGCCCCAGCGAGTAATCGAAACCCGTTCCCTGGACTACAAAACCAGACATCATCCTTAAATGTTTCTGGGGCATGGTTATCTATTTATCAACTCTATAAAAACAATATCAATAGCATCACCAAAAATATCATGGTGAGTGAATGCACTAGATTATTTCCTTAAAACGAGCGAGGAGGGTATTGCGTATAATCAGAGTTTTGGTTGTTACCTCAATTTTCCGAGCATTTAGACGCTGGATTTCCTTTTCAGGCATCGTATAAGACCTAATAGAGTCACTAATTTGGGCCCAATTTTTATCAAGGATAACAGAAATTCTCATGACTTGGCAACAAATATTTATGAGGTGGAAACACTTGACCGTATTAATAAATTTAAACCCAAACGGAATTTATTTTTTTCCTCGCACAATTTCAGCCACTTCCTCGGCCACTTTAAGCTTGATATCGGAAAACATCGTATTGACCAGGTCGGCGTCTCTCCGGATCATCTGGATGTACGTATCAACTTTAAAATGAACCGCTGTTGAAATTGCAGATAGGTCAATTCCTAATTCACGTTCATTAATAAATCTTTGTCTCATGGAATTAGCTCCGAAATTTCCTTGGGAGTATAATCTTGAACCTCTACACAACAATTGATATGGAATGGGGTAGGAGAAGCCTTCTCATGGATATGCCCATGTAGATTATACTTCACCTTTGAGGTACCATTCTCAAATGCGGTAGGATCAATAGGTACATGCGTCAGAACGACACCTGGCAGTTCCGGTAAATCCGTGAACATCCTCCACATTCCAATTTTTTGGAAACGGGTGAGGAGTCTAGGATCCTTTCCATCATCATGGTTACCTAAGAGAAGCCTGAGGCGACCTTTTAGGCGAGGCAGAACCTTCCACCCATCCCCAAAATACACATCACCCAGATGATAGACAATATCACCATCATTAACTACTCGGTTCCAATTTTCGACCATTCTCTCGTTCATTTCTTCCACATCCTGGAAGTTACGAAAAATTGATCCATCCTTATCTCGGAAGGTCAGGATATTCTTATGCCCAAAATGGGTATCAGATACGATAAAAATGTTTCTCTTTGTCACTTAATAATCCTTTGGCGATCTTGGCAAGTATTGGTAGATGGTATTGGAGGGGAATTTTATCCCTTAGATCGGTATATATTTTTACCCAAACCAAATTATCATTTGCATAAAAAATATTTGTATGTTCCTTTTTACGGTGGAAAAAGAACAGTTTTTCCCGAACATCGTTAAGCATAAATATGACCTTGCTTTGAAAAGAGGTCTTCATGGATCTTATTATAAATTGGATCCAATATTTGGATCGGCAAAATTCCTAGAATGGATGCTTGAGGATGGGTGGTGAATTTGATGCGGCGCCGCGATCCTAATAGCGTATCATCAAAAGTATAATACCATGCAGAAAATTTACTAAATTCCAAGTTCTTCAATTTTGGTCTCCGGATAATAGAGGTTATAAACCTTGATACCATAATTTTGGGCGATTCGAATTGCCTGCCCGGTACCACCTGATGGACCACCATCTTTAGTCCAACAAACAATAAACTTAACGGGGCTAACGAGATTTGGACCTAAGACTTGGAACCCATTACGAGCAATCAAGAGTTTACCGGCCGGTTTCAGTGCATTCCAATTAGGATGAAACTTCTTAGCCAAATCGATAGCTTCGTCCGTTACATCCTTGGGGCGCCAGATACGATTGCGACCATGGGAGCCAGCTTCAAAAGCCTGGTCCGCCCCTTGGGCACCACCTGAATAGAGTGTATAATTGAGCAACCATAGTTGATGAGCAATTTGGCTCATTTTCTTACAAATGGATTCAGGAGTTTCCCGAGAACCAATACCTGCATAAATCAAGGAATTATCATTCATCTGATTGTACCTTTATTGCGGTAGAAATTCTATTGGCAGAATCAAAGGCTCTCGATGGAATGCAATCTAGGAAATTTTTTTCCAATATATCAAGATTTTTCGCTCGGATATAATTCCATGCCCGTGGGAACCAATACCCAAAACCTTTTTGAAACCCCATAACTTCAAATAACGATTTCTCGGGATAGTTGTTTCCTAACCTAGGCATTAAATTTAGCATCCTTCATCTTCATCATTGATATACTGTCGGCATTATTATAATCTGTAATATATTTTGCCACGATCCTATTAAAGATCAAATGCATGATAGTTTCGGACCGCCAATATCTCCAAATTTCACCATCAATTTTGTCCGAAATTTGATTGGTCAATTTAATATTGTCCCAAAATTCCGGAGTGGTTAATGGAGATTGCCGACCCGGAAATCCGGATAATGTATAGAGAGTGATGGGTGTCATTATCATTTAATTCCGTGAATCAATTTTATTGCGGATGAATTCATTCACTATCCGTATTCGAATAAGTTCGGGAATTTCCCATAGGAAAACCCATACTGCTTCCACATTTCTATTATTACGTTGATATGACCAGTTGTTAGGCTTCGAAGCCGTAAACGAAAAATGGTTGCGATGGAGTTCGGGCATATGGTCAAATAATCTTACGGTTTTCATTTATGTTCTACGTATATTTTTGGCCAATATCTAAAAAGAGTTGCAGCGCAGGATATCTCGAATTACTAAAACCCATATGCGCCTTCTCCCAGATCATATGATCAAATTTCCAAAAGATGGAGCCTGGGCCCGAATCAACTCGATCATGTGGTAAATATGGATGGTACCCTGCTAGTGGTCCATGTTTACTTCTGCTATGTTCGTCTGAAAGTGCCGGAAACCCCAATTCATTGTAAAGGTTCATCAGATTTCAATCTCACCGATAACATAAGATTTCATTTTTAGGCTTTTTATATGGGTTTCCGCTTCATTCAATGTACCATATACATCAACCATTCCCCACCAGGACCACAAAAGGAAATGTTTAAGCCGTTGTACTTCATATACCATCGTACCGTTTAACAGGACAGATGGTCGGGCCCAAATTCTATATTTTGTCATGATTATTTCCTTAGCGTTAGTCCTAGGATATCAAAAAACCGGGAGAACACAAGCCCTCCCGGTTTCTTTCTTAGGTTGCTGACGCCTACCTTAGAAATCATATCTCGGATTCATGATCGTATTGAGCATAATTTTCTCAGGCGTAAAATCTTCAAAGTCTGCCTTGAGTACGGCCTTTACGATACTTGGAGAGAATCCTGAAACCAGAGCCGTTCCAGATTCATCAAACTTCACAGGAACGTTATCATAGGCATTGAGGTTCCAGAATACAACGCGGGGCATTGTATATCCAGCTTTCTCATATCTACGTGCAATCATTTCCAATGCGTTATCATCATGGGTTACATAGTTAAACTGCATATCGGAAAGGATTAACAGCATTCCTGGCATTTCTTCCTGAGGAACCTTACCATTAAGGGCGGTATCCAAAATCTTCCGCATTGCTGCATTGAGATTGGTTGACATTCCCCAGGTAGAATCATTCATTTGCTTAACCTTCTGGATGATATTTCCCTTGAGGTGGAGCAATTCAGGATCAGACGAAAAAGTCAGGAAGGTATCCTTAAACTTTCCCTTGTTCTTATCCGCAAGGTAGAGACCGAGGGAAATAGAAACGTCAAGGCAAGTCAACTGAGACTTTGACTCATGACCACCAGCAGAACAGGTCATTGACCCCGACACATCCACGAGTGGTAGGATGTTTGCATCCCCAACATAGTTAGGAAGTGCATCCCACTGAGCCTGGATATGGTCCAACTCTGAGGTGTTATAACCGTTGTTAGATGAACCAATTACACCCTTGAGTACATCATATGGATATACTGCACCAGCATTAACCTTAACGGTAGGATCACCCTTCTTAAGGGCTTCCACATACTCCGTAAACTTTGGAGTATGACGGTTAAATGCCTTTTTATAACGGGCAGAAGCCACAGATGGAACATGGCTGAAATTGATGTTATCCCAGTCACCTGAGCACATCTGGGTTTCAACTACCTTAGTCAACTCGACAAGGCGCTTACGGTAAAACTTTGGAGTCCAACCGAAATATTCACGAAGTTCACGAGCCACCTGGCCCTGGCGAGGCATCCACTTTGCGGCCAATCCATTACCATTTTCAAGGGCCTCCTTGATCAAGTCAAAGGCTGCATGTCGTGCTTCCTCATTCTGGATTTCCAAAAGGTCATCCCAACGACCAAGTTCCGGAACCTTTGGAATAATTCTAAAAAGTTCCTCAGTCGTCAACAGATTAAGAGTATTACGGAAAAGCTGGCGTTCGCCGGCACCTTCACGGGCATCACGAGCCCACAAAGCGGTGCGGATTGCATATTCAGGATTTGCCACATATGCTGCGGTAAAAGGACCAGTAATATCCTTACCACGCGAAGCACCGATCTTGAAAAAAAGATCAACATTGGCATTCGCCGTACCTTGACGAGCCTTCATCCCATTTAAGGTACGGGCTTCCTGGTTAATTACTGAATTTGCAAAAGTGTTCATTTCATTCTCCATTTCAACAGATTCATCTTGGTTGTATTCGCAGTACAATTTTTTGAGTTGCGGAACTGAATCTAAAATTCAATTGGTTGGCGGTTTAACCTCTCGCCAATGAGTAGCCCAAACCCTCACCGGAATTCGGCCGATAGTAAAAAATCTATTTTCGGAGCCCGAAAATAGGTTCCAACGGGAACCTGTAACTATTTTCGGGCTCCATATAAATGTTCGGTCACTTGGATCGTAATTGCCCCATACTTCAATTATCTTATTGACAGGAGCGGAATCAATAGATTTCCATTCATTCATCAGGCTCAGCCTTACTTGACACGTATTTTGGAACGTATGTAATAATTTTTTGCGGAAGTGAACCTAAAACTTATTTGATCCAACCTAGATCAATGAGCAAATTGACCACGGCCAATACAAAAACCACCCAGGCCAATACGACAATCAATGTTGGATGACTTCGCTTGACCCTAACATTAGGGTCAGAAATTGAGTCTTGGTAATCATCGATTGCTTTAGCGGCGGGAATGTTTCGATTGGTTTGCCAGATCATTACTTATTCTCCATAATAAAATTCACCAGACTGGTTGCCTACTTTTTTGGAGGGAAAATCGAAAACCCGTTGCTTATGATGCAAGTTTTTGCTTTATTGCTGTACCCAGTCTAAAATTCACAGGCTAAACATTGATATCGACGCTCTACCATTGAGCTATCCCCGCATGGTACGGGGAATGGGATTTGAACACCATAACCTTCGATTTGTCCATTACAATATGCTGTAGTTAGCCTACAAACAACAGGTTCGCCTTTGCTTCTGTTCAAGAGAATGTTTATTGCTGAACCGAACCTAAAATTGAAATTCTACAGGATGCTCGGGTTGTATTTGATATTTTCTGGCAGACCTGTTAACCCATCTGCCCTAGTATCTTTTTGGTTGATACACCATCTATCTTGGTGATAGCACCGTGCCTATCTCTAGGCTTCTCTGAAGATTAAATGTTTGCTGGAGTCATCCTAAAACTAAACTAGATGCATTGCTCACCACTGAGCGATTCTGGCGAAGCCGTCAGAATAGGAGTTGAACCTATCGATTTGTTTGCTGCACGCATCTAAAAACTAACTTGGATATATTAACAGATAGGAAAGGAAAGGCAAGAATTAATGGATGGAATTCCTAAGTTCTGCCTGGCGTGCTTCCGCTTCATCCTTTGATATAAAATAATCTTCGGTAGCCATTGCAACATCAAATCCATTATCAACCCAAAGTGAGAAACTATCAAGCATATCATTTGGGGCGAGTGGTGTAAGGAAGTATTCCTTCCATTCATCATCATTAAATTCAAAGTTAGGATCGATATCCCACATTGTGGTTTTGATATAACTAACCTTAAGTGGGACAATATCATACTTGTTAACAATGCTACGATAAGGGATGACCTTTTTCCATTCCTCACCATCGATAATTCGAATTTCCGGCACGGTTTTATTGTACATACTAGACGTAACAACCCGCCAAAGAGTATCACCGGCCTTCACTTGATTAATTTTAAAGCTCATTATTTCGTCGCCTTCTAAACATTTCGGGTTGTAATTGAGTATAAAGGAGCCAATTCCGAGCCGGGAGTTGAATCCAAACATCGTTGAATTCGTCCACATGATTACCAAAATTATGTTTGGTAAATATCTTTTCTCGTATGGGAATATATACCTGAGTTAGTACGGTTCTACTTACTCCACGCATGATTATACTCGACCTTTATACCATCCATCCGGTATGGAGTCAAGCTTTTTAATTTTTCTATTGGTGGTACCATCTGTTATCCACATGGTACCGAATTGGGAATTTAAAAAACCATCTTGTTTGTTTTTCATACCATGAGAAATTTTTTGTTTGGATATTTCCGTATGTTTATGTTGCAACCAATATTTTTGACATTTTACATGTAAATCTTGTAAATGTTGTTTTCCTTGATCTGTAAAATTATAAACATTGAATGAACTATTTTTACCTCCACCCAATTTTCCCCCTATTTTACCGGCCTTACTTCGGGATTCAAAGGTATGAATTTCGCGATTGAGATATCCCCAGCCTCCTTTACCACCTTCACAAAGATTATAACTTTGTTCGGAAATTACTACCAGTTCCTTTTCCTTGGCATTCATTTCCGATTCATTATCGAAAACGTGTAGGATTTCCTTGGTGAAATTGGATCTACCATGCTTATCTATGGCCAATTTTATCAACTTACCCGATCCCATATAACCATCATTCAGGTCTTTGGTCTGGTGTTTACCGATATAGTACTTTCCGTTGAGGTTATTGGTTATTTTATAGATGGTATAGAACATAAAGGAGGTCCAAGATTTCATAGGGCTTAATATGCCTATTTATATAATCTCGGACCTCGATGTGATCCCGGAGGGACTCGAACCCCCATGCGTCCATTACTGTTTCAATACGTTCGAAGCGTAAGCAGATACGGGACCAAATATGTGAATATTTAACCTAATATTTTCCCTAACATTAATCATAATACTATGCAATACAGGTGCGGATCCTAGGATCAATTGTTCACTAAAGCCCGGTGACACTCTGGAATCGAGTGAAATTAGTTTATTCCTTATTGCCCCATAGTTGAGGGCGCTGTAATAATGATAATCAATCATGAGAACTACTATAAAGGTTACCTAAGGAATGTCAATGGACAATTTCTAAGGTAACTGGGCATCTTCCTATGGTTTTGCAATTAATTGCAGAGGCCGCGGCTGGGGTCAGATCGATATCGTGACCCGGAACAAATGGACCTCTATCATTGATTCGGACAATGACGCTTTTATTACCGTGTTTGACTTTAACGAGAGTACCAAAAGGAAAAGTTCTGTGTGCGGCTGTCATGCCATTGGGATTAAAATGTTCACCATTTGCGGTAATTTTGCCATAATTATACCAAGTCGCGATTGCTGCAAATGAGGGAAAACACATAGCAAACATAAAAATAATTGCTAGTAAAAGTTTTATTTGTTCGACTCCTAACTGTTAACAACGTTAACTATTTAGGAGAGAATAAACCTCACTTTCCCGAGCATGGGCTTCAACTTCCCATGGCCAACTAAAGTAATCGTCATTATTATCGGTATCAATGCGCTTTCCGAGCCAGGCCGAGGCATGACCGGAAGCATAATCCTTTAACTCACCCTTGGCAAATTGCTTAACATGGATCATTTCATGGGCCAAGGTTAGAAGCATACGCTTCTTAGACTTATTCCATGTGACATTAATTTGGAATTCTCTCGGGCGATGATTGGAGTCCAACCATGTCATGTCGCCATGGAAGTGCTTATCGTCCTGTACAAACTTGATGAAAAGGGTAATCTTGTTGGTCAGACGAGGACCAGCAAGATAATTGAGGTAGGTCTGGCAAGCTTCCTGGATTTGACGCTTGGTCAATCCGCGGTGCTTACCAGTAATGTGAACCTTTAATTGGTTAATTTCTGCGGGTTGGTTCATCTGGTAAATGAAGCGCGACAGAATATCAAAGGTAGTTATTTGCATACCTCCAATATAAGCATCATTTCACAGATTTCAAGGGCGGAGGCGTAAAAAAAGGTGTGACAATTAAGCCACACCTTCAATTCCTAGCGCTTTTCCTTTGTTATTAGGCAGCAGGAGCGGCGGTTGGGTCAGTAGGTGCAGGAGCAGGTGCTGGATCTGGTGCAGGAGTTGCGGCTACGGCGGCAGTGGTGTTAGCTACAACGGTAGCAACATTAGCCTGGGTAGAACCAACAGTAGCCTGGAGTTCTGCAACCACGTTAGCAATATCTTGTGTCGTGGCCACAATCAAGGCTGGGTCAATCTTTTCAGCGGTCAATGCAGCAAGTTGAGAAGTCAAGGTAGTAACCTGTCCTTCCAAGGTGTTTACATTGGCTTCAACTGAGGCAAGATTGCCTGCAACTTCACCGGCAACAGTTTGCAAAGATGCAACCTGTGCTGTAAGTGCGTCGAATTCTTGTGACATATCTTCCAATCTCTCTTTCTGGTAAATGAAATTTAGTTTCTGGCGGGTGAGTAAGGTTTCTAAAAGTTCGGCAAGTTCATCAAATGGATCACGTTCACGCCCCATATTACGAAACCAACTCTTTAATTTTAACATTGTATGATTTCCCTTGCTTTTCATACCTATTTATACTCACCCGCTTTTAAGGGAGTTGAATCTTGCGTGAATTTAATCAAAACCCAACGCGGGCATTAAATCCTGGAGTATGAACCCCTGCATAAAATCCGGGTAAGAAGGTTGGTTGTTCATAAACATAATCATAACCCGGAGAAGCATTTAGCTGCCCTCGTATAACCAGGGTCTTACCATCTTTGGAAGCCGCGGATAAATGATCATATACATTATTAAATTCGGAATTTGTCATTCCTACAGAAATTGCCATAGTATTTCGATTCGGATTATAACATCCTAGGATTTCATGACCATTTCTATAGGGAATGGTGTTTAGATCGCATAATTTAGGTAATTGATCGGGTTGCCCTCTAACAATTTGGACGGCGGTATGAGATTCAATAAGAGGGGCTGCCATGGCAGGGACAGCGGAAAGTGAAAGAATCGTTGCAAGTGCAATAAGTGAATTTTTAATCATAGTACATTACCTTTCATATTAATGGTACCTCTTGTTGGGCTCGAACCAACAATTCCTTCCTTATGAGGGAAGTGAGGAGACCTGCTCCTCCCAAGAGGCACTTGATCCGGAGGTTTTGCCCACCTTATTAAGGTAATGTAGATTAGTTTAATTGGTTGCATTAATTTTTCGATATAATGCATGTTGAATTCGTGAAATTTCTATTGCTACAGCGTTACCACTAAAACTATGTGCGAAAATAGAATATCCGCCGTCGAACAATGCACCGGCCACTATAGGTTTGATTTGTAAAAGTTTAAGGATACGACTAACGTTTTTCATTCAACAAAATTGAATCTATAGCAACCAGGATATTCCAGGAAATCACATCAATTGTCCGGACATACTTGGTTTCAAATATGGTTGCAACCTTATCTGTACAAACATTCACCTGTTCACCCGGTATCAATGCCCTTAGTTTGTGTGTAATTCTTGCCATAGATATTATGATACTCTCGCATTTCACGAATTAAAAGCAATACAATACCTTCAATTATTGTACCGGAACCTCTCGGCCAGAGATTCTGAATCGGAAACAATTCAGAATTTTCATAATGAATAACAATCCTCATCAATTGCGAAGAAACGCCTACCAAACCTTTTCCATGTGACCGTTCAGGAATTCTTTCACTCGACATGTTTTACCTGTTATATGATTAGTTACACGGTCATTTTGAAATTGGATGGTAATAATTTTGTCTCCCCGTTCACCTGAACCCAATTTGTCCTTTTTATCTTTTGCACGTATTTCAGAAACATTTCTTTCCTCCTGGCGTGCGATTCTGGCCGCCAGCGCAATTCGTGCATCACGTTCATTATTGGCCCGGCTACGAGATTGACGCGATTCTGACATTCCTGTGACTGGATCTGTAACCCGGACAGAATTCTGGGATTTATTCCTATGTTGCCCACCTGCTCCGGTACCGGAGAAGAAAACACATTCAAAGCGAGAGGATATGTTTTCAATTGGGAGAAAGGATGGACTCGCTTCATTTAAACATGCAACCGTTACGGTGGAGGTATGGACCCGACCTTTGCGCTCAGTTGGTGGCACTCGCTGAATTCGGATACCACCATTTTGGTTATCAAGGAGCGATAAATCTTTTCCATCAAAAGATAATATTACACCTCTCCCCGCAGGGAGTCAAGTGATTTCCCAACCCTGGAGAAAAGCCAATTTCTCATAGGCTTTTGCTAGGTCAGTTACGAATAATTCCGAATCTTTACCACCTTCAGCCGGCAGGATGTGTACTGTACGTTTCATATATCACCTATTCTAAATGTAAGTTGATCCCGAATATCTCCAATTAGCAAACGTTGCCTTACCATATAAGCGCTTTGACCTGGTGGTTTCTCCGACCCATTATAATAACTTCCAAAAAATATGTTCCGTAGGGAATCAACATCCTTAGCCGGTTTTGTTATTTTGGTTCTAACGCTTGTCGGTTTGTGCATCTGCTTTTATTTTAATGGCCCATTGTACCAAACCTGTATCATATTTCATGTTAATTAAACTGGCAAGGGTATAATAGATCATATATTGTTTGGCATCTACTATAGTTTTAGTTCGCTTAAGACCATTTGTTATTTCAAAATGAACAGATTGCATAATTCTATAGCCCTTGTCTGGGGTTATCAGGTTCCAAACTGCGGGAGGGCTCTCCGAATGCTTGACTACGGGCATCGGCCTTATAGAAGCGTGATTCCGATGCTTCTACCCACCGTGGCCAAATCTTTAGCGAGGCGGCCCACCTCGGATAACTTATATCCATAATGTTAGTAACCTCGCTTTATAAAAGATGGTGCGCCGACCTGGGCTCGAACCAGGGATGCTCTCCAATCGGGAGACTATGCCGATTATAAGTCGGGTGTTTTACCACTAAACTATCAGCGCGTAACGGGTATGGGATTCGAACCCATGACCTTCTTTCTCAGAAGGGTACCGGCTTATGAGACCGGTGAGGTAGACCACTCCTCAAACCCGCAACTATGACTGGATTTCTCCAGAATTTATGGTGCGCGAGGTGGGGGTTGAACCCACGCTACTTAGTTCCTAAGACTAATGACTCTACCATTGGTCTACTCGCGCAAACTGGTACCTCTCAGGGGGATCGAACCCACTATGCACGGTTCCACAGACCGCGGTTCTACCATTGAACTAGAGAGGCATCTTTAATGTATCGTTTATGGATTTTAGTTCGAAGTGAACTTTTAAGGGCCATATCCAATTGACCTATGTCTATGTTCCAGGCCTCATAATCCCATTCGAGTTGATTTTCTACTTTATCAAGAAATCTATTATAATAGAATCCCTTGGGATATAAAACTCTTGATACTTGTTTCATGGTGCCGTATATCGGAATCGAACCGATGACCTATTCCTTACCAAGAAATTACACTGCCACTGTGTTAATACGGCATTATCTCTTTGTGAATGTAAAGGTTGGCTCATAACTTTCATTATATGCCGGTTTATCATAAACCACTTTCCATCCGGCTGCCCGATACATGGGTTCAATATTTAGCCAACCTTTGTCGAAAACTTCATCCCTGGTCTTACCAGTAGCAGCCATCAAAGCTGCGATGGCGTCACATTGGTCAATTGTAGTGCTGCCATTGGAAAAATTCAATGCAATCAATTTATTCCAAGCCGCAATAACCTCGGGTGGTAATATTACACCCAGATAAGAACCGACTTCATCGGGGCTAATAGGCTTCACATTATCCATAATTATGTCCTAAAATTGGTGAACCCCGTGAGGTTCGAACTCACGTTGACACGGATTAAGAGTCCGTCGCTAAACCAACTCAGCTAGGGGTCCATATTGGCGCCGCAGACCGGGCTCAAACCGGCATTACACTGATTGAAAGTCAGTTTTCCTAGTTCAATTAGAAGACTGCGGCATTAAACGTAACAAAACTCGAAACATAGTGTGGAACCAAAACCAGTCGGGACCAATTTTTTTCCTAATCCTTTGATGGTGACCGGTTTCTTATTTCCATTTAATTGGATGTTTTGGCCGACCATAGACAAATATTCCGAATATTTCCTTTTTAAATCGAATGTCATCGGATCGAATCCGCCTAACCCAACATAAAAAGCTTTTTTCACTCTTTTTCCATTAAACTCTTGGTTACTTGAGTTACCAAGATAATCGGCGTTAATATTCCTCATGACAAATTTTCCTTACTGTGACGAGACTTGAACTCATATCTCCGGCTTCCAATTGCAAATGCTATTGCCGGCGTTTTACCTCAAAATATCCTCACTCATATTCCCATTCTAATGCATATAACTTACTTTGGCAACCGAACCTGTCTAGCCCTTCCCTAGCTCACGGTTTTTATAGCTTTTGCAATTGTTATTCGATTGTGGTTTCTTCTATAGCAGTTAGAATTTTCCGATAAGGTCTTGAATATTTCACATATTAGACTACACAGTAACTTGGATCCTCAAGGAGGCTTCGAACCTCCAACCTTCTCCTTCAGAGGGAGTTGCTCCGCCAGTTAAGCTATTGAGGAATATTAATGGTGATCTGGGCCGGACTCGAACCGACATACTCCACTTACGGTGTTAACGACGGCTTCGTAGACCGTGCCGATACCAGACCGAATTTTCACCCATGGAACCTGCCGGTTCCTCGAAACTCATTGTAATCCCAGCTATTGTGGTGCACCACTCAGGGATGACCGCTCTTTCTACAATTTTGTTTTTTGGGTCTGGGGTAACCCTTTCCCCTTCCGGGGGAAAATGAATAGGAGCACCAGTCACACATACCGAGTCATTGTTCTGGTGAATAAAATCCAAGCGCTCGGTGAAGCTCTTAAAGGATTTCAGGCGAATATGTTACCATACCGTCAAACTCCTAACTTGGTGCCCCTAGAGGAAATCGAATCCTCTTTAGCCGGTTGAGAACCGGAGTTCCTACCAATAGAAGATAGGGGCAATCTTAGACGATTTTTACTTTAAACCCAAGCTTCTGAGAAATTTCATCCACAGTAAGTTCAATGGCCTTGGCTTTACGAAATCGGCGGATATCAAAAGGAATATCATCAGATGATACCTTCCCAATTCTCACACCCTCAAGTCTCAAACCAACATAAAAACCGATGATTGGATCCTTATCTGGCCTTGGGCGAATTACAATCTCTCGAACCTTATAATGTTTGTTTGGCTTTAACTCCATACTAGAGATAGGTAGTAACTCGGATGGTTGCGTCTCAGCCAACTGGACAAAATTTCCAGGAAGCATCCAATCCTGAATGTTATAGTCACTCATAATAAACCTCACTTAACTGAAATGTTCGGAATGACCGTCTCGGGGCGCCATACAACCGAATAGTGATATGGATCGGCCTGATCAGGTGCAATCTGTTCAATCATATATGTAACATTATCGGATAAACCAAGGAAATCCTTGACATAGGTATTATCACCAGTTTTACAAGTAATTGTAACCTCTTTATCCTTATCGTTATTTCCTCGCGAACACAATCCAGTAATAACGAGCATGTCCTGCCCGGTGATGCCATTATAGAAAGTAATCTTGCGTTCAACCTTGAAATAATCCGCATCCGTAGAAATATTGGCCGATGCAACATCGGCTGACGAACTACAAGCGGCCAAACTTACAACCAAACCTAAGGCACCCAATGCCACTGTCAACTTATTCATTATCTATCCTTGTTAATGGTGACCCATGGGGGATTCGAACCCCCGCACGACGGTTTTAGAGACCGCTGGTATAACCAACACTACCAGATGGGTCTCCGTTTTCACGTATAGAGGAGGTTCCAGTGCATAGGCACCGAGGTGTCCTTCTCAAAAAGCTGCTCAAAATCCAAAGCGGTCTTGGGCACCTTCTTTTTCTTAATACCCTTGGACCATGTTGCCTTCACTATCGTCCAACCCTGACGGTTGGCATATTGCTGGGCTTCCAGGAGGTTCATTCCCTCGGGGCACTTATAGACTTGCATTTTCATCCTTCATTTCATCGATACAAGCTTCTACCATGGTTACATAATCGAATCGTTGATTTGGTAACCTATCAACCATTTCCAAAATCCAGACATTAGCTGGTGAAAATGGTCCGGGAATTTCTGAATTAAGCACAGAAATTCCCTTAATTATTGCGCGATAATCTCCCGGTGTATTCGGACCTAATCGCCGAACAGTTACAGGTTGATCTTTCACAAATCGCATATCGTCCTCAATGGGTTAATAATTCGTAATGAAGGAACTCATCACGTTTATTCCATAGTATAGGATGAAATGCGAGCCCTGTCAACCTATTTTCCAGATCGGATTCCCTAAAGGTAACAAAGGGTTGCCCTGGATGGTTCTGAGAGACCTCGATTAATTCCTTTTCATCCTTGACACCGATCCATTGGAAATAGGTATGGTGCGGATCAACTCTCATATCTTTCAGGTAATGACCGAGAACAAATGCAACATGTGCGCCTTGCACTCCTTGCTGTTCCGTGGTCAAACCTTCTTGAGTCGTGAAATAATACACATACTTGCGCCCTAACTTATCCACCCTCAGATGGCGAGCATAGGACATAAATTCTTGCTGTTCTTTCTCATCTAAAATGGTCTCCACGGGGAGATTCAGAATGTGAGTCAGCTTAAACCATTTCGAATTGGCTCGCTTCACAAATTGTTCTATGGAGGGATATTTAGAACCACCGCGTAGGTTGGGTGTGAAATTTTTCTGGAGAATGGAGGCGACTATATCCTCACCTGGCACATTCCTCAGATTTTTGGCACTCATTGCGATCAGAATTGCGCGCTCAATAAAGTGCCAAGCCGTAAGTTGTTTATTGTTTGCCAGTAACTTCCACTGGGTCTTGAATAGGTCTTTGTTCATTTTTAAGTCCTTAATGTTTCATAGTTTGTTGTTAGTTCTCATAATATAGACTAACATTAAGGTGGTTTAAAAATTCTCTAACGTGGATCGACCATATTGTCCTCTTTGATGATATCTTTCTTTTTCAAACCGGCTCCCCAACCAACTCGCATGGCTTTTTGGAAACCAATCTTAAATGGTTCCCAGGTTGAATTGAGGGACCGGCGAATACGCCGGCGAGTATAGTCCGAATAATCTTTCTTACTCATTTAAAATCCTGGAGGTCTAGCCCAGAATTGAACTGGGTTATACGGGTTTGCAATCCGCTACGTAAATCCGTTCCGCCACTAGACCAATTTTGGTAGCCAGCGAGGGAGTCAAACCCACGTAACTAGTGTGTAAAACTAGCGTTCTTTCGTTGAACTAGCCGGCCATAATGGCTTTATAATGTTTATGCACAATGGTATCAGATACACCTAATGCCCTGGCCATCGCACGATAAGTTCCATATATTTGTTTTAATTCAAGTAAATCTATTGATGACCAATCTAATTTTGTAGCCGAAGGTAATTCATATTCGTGTAAATATTGATCGGCAATCGATTGATCAAAACTGGATGTATATATAACATTAAATATATGTGCTTCTCTATGACAATTTGCACATAATAGAGTACATTTTTTTAGTTCTTCAATTTGCCTAGGTAATGAAGCGTTTTTGAATTCTAATTCCTTAGTATTCATATCCAAATGATGAAATTCGAGCGCTGCGTTACATTTGTTATAACCACAATTTTGACATTTATTTCCCATAATATGGAGTAATCTAAGTTTAACCTTCCTTCTCCATTCAGTCATCTTTTTTGATCTTGGTTTAACTTGTGACATATGTCTATACCTCAAACATTATATCACTATTTAGTTAACTTTGATCACCTGGCTCAGGGGGCAAACTTTAATCCTGTTGCTCTAACTTTTCCTTGACTTTCTTGGATATCTTAGCAAGTTTTTGTGGGTTAGTCAACTTCTTATCTTTTAAAACATTATCAATTTCATGAAAAGATCCACGGTACCAATAAAGCCCTGATTCCATTGCATTTGCATGGATCTGAATCCGTTCAATAACCGCAGCAAGCCCAGAATAATCGCGGGTTTCATGCATTTTCCTGAGTGTTTCCAACTCAGTACAGATATAATCATCAGTCAAAATACGATATTGTTTGGACATTACGATAACCTTAAATTTGGTAGGGCCCGGCAGACTCGAACTGCCGTATTGCGGATAACGTTATCTTCCGCCTAAGCTTCCTTGCTTGCCCCATAATGGAGGACACGGTGGGACTCGAACCCACGGTGTTGTATAGCGGATTAAAAGTCCGCGCCGTTCGCCACTACGGTAACGTGTCCATTCTGCATGGCTGGCTACCTCTATGAACTATAAGCTATACAACATCAATTAGACTCGACCTTTATACCATCCATCCGGTATGGAGTCAAGCTTTTTAATTTTTCTATTGGTGATACCATCCGTTATCCACATGGTACCAAATTGGGAATTTTTTGTTCCAGTTTGGTGAATTGAATTTGCTTCACCAATTTTTCGTTTGGTTTCTAATGAATGGTTTCGGCCAACCCAATGGTGTATATAACCAGCTTGATGTGTTTTAATTAATAAAGAATTTGAAATATTTGCAGACCATTCCTGTTTCCAATTAGAATTCTGCATTAATAATTGTAAATTTTTTGTTCCAATTTTCCTGTTTTCTTTTGCTATTTCAGCATGTTTAGGATAATTCCATAATTCATTTTGGTTAATATATCCAAACCCACCTTTACCACCTTCACAAAGATTATAACTCTGCTCGGAAATTACTACCAACTCCTTTTCCTTGGCATTCATTTCTTCCTCAGTCTGGAATACATGGAGGATTTCCTTGGTAAAATTGGATTTACCGTATTTTTGAATGGCTCTCCTGATTAATCTACCGGAGCCCATATAACCATCGTTGAGGTCTTTGGTTTGATGCTTCCCGATATAGAATTTACCGTTGAGGTTATTAGTTATTTTATAGATGGTATAAAACAATTAGGAAATCTCCGGAAGAAAGGTTTTATACCTTATTTCTACTTCCGGAGATTTCAATGTTGGGGAAACTGGATTCGAACCAATATAGGCGATTCCAAAGACCGCCGTCCTGCCGTTAGACGATTCCCCATAAAAAATCTGTGGTAGCCCATTGGTTATCAAGAAACGACCAGGCATATGACCTCCTGGCTACCACCACAATTTGCAAGGCTGGTGTGCATTTACCGCAGCAATCCTCACACCATTTAACAATCAAGTTTTATCGCCAGAGGCTTCTTGATTGCACCTATTGGAGCGAGCGGAGGGAATCGAACCCTCGTCTAAACGTTGGCAACGTCTGGCTCTACCATTGAGCTACGCCAGCATTAATTTGGCACGTCAACTCAGAGTCAAACTGAGGCCCTCGGGTTTGGAGGCCGATGTGCTATCGTAACACTTTTGACGTGTATAAACTGGTGCCTAAGGAGGAAATCGAATCCCCGACGCGTGGATCTTCAATCCACCGCTCTACCGACTGAGCTACATAGGCATAAAATTTGGTAGTCCTACACGGCTTCGAACCGCAGATACACCCCTATCAAGGGCGCGTTTTTCCAACTAAACTATAGGACCATGGCTCCGGTCGCTGGTTTCGAACCAGCCGTACATTGATTAACAGTCAATTGCCTCCACCAAGTTGGCTTGACCGGAATAATTCTTAATTTATATCATAATATGGAAAGAATGGCAATAGAGTACCTATTATTTATTTCAAGTAAGCACCAATGAACCATTATTGCCGGGATTGCCGTTTAGACCGCCGTTCTCGCCGGTGCCACCGGCGCCGCCGGAACCGACTGATACGGTTATCGCCACACCAGCCGAAAAGAGTGAGGCCGTCTTTATAGCCCGACCACCTGTGCCTCCTGCTCCACCTGAGCCGGCGCCAATACCTGCTCCACCTGAGCCGCCGGTACTGCCGCCGGCCGTGGTGTTAATATCGCCACCCGAGGCCGTGCCGGAAGCGCCGGCCGATCCGTTTGCGGTAGGGTTGCGCTGGCCGCCTTGGCCGCCACCGCCACCGTTGCCGGTCACGCCGTTTAGACTAGTCTGTCCCCCGGTGCCGCCGGTGCCGGCTATCTGTTGTGTCGAACCACCACTTTCGGAGCCTCCACCACCACCACCTCCCGCGGCAATCGCGTCAACTTTGGCGCTAAATGTAAATAGCGGGGTAAGAGTCCATGAGCCGGGCCCGAAGGTGACGGCGCCATTAGCATCAAGGTCCCATAAGGTTCGCCCTGAAACCGCAGGAGAAATATTAAACTGTCTCGGAGCATATCCGAAACCACCTATAGCAGCGCCAAGCCCTGGTACAATAGTCATAGAATCTTCCTAAATCGATGAATGATCACCTATTTAGGAAGAATTTTAAATGTTTACCCCTGAAAGTGACAGTGGATGAACTAGCAACACAATACCTGCAATTGCCCATATCAACCATCCTAGGATGGCTTTAAGCCCACCATCCATGAACGGTGCTGTAGAAATCAACCAATTCAATCCAACTGCAACTGCAATAACGACAATAGCAAAAATTGCAAATGTTAATAGTGCTGTGGCTGTAATCATTGATTGCTTCCTCTTATTGGAGCGGCCAGGGAGATTCGAACTCCCGACGTATTGCTTGGAAGGCAATCATTCTACCCCTGAATTATAGCCGCATTTATTTCTTCAAAAGTTTATCAATAGAATCTAATGTGGCAAACCAGGAAATGTTGTTATTATCACTCTGGACGAACGATGCTAACCCCACCAAATAGTATTGCCCATTTATATTTGCATATAATCCACCACCTGAATTACCTACATCAAGTGGTACGGACGTTCGATAAAATAATCCAGAAATATCTGGAACAGGAGACTTGGTTACTGACCCGAATTCTCCATTAGTCTTTAAAATACCTTCCGCTCTAGGAAAACCTACGGTGAATAAAGCATCACCAAATTGTGGGATATATCCTTTTGGGGCCAGTTGAACATATGGTTCTTTAATACTGGTATCTTGTAATTTCAAAATAGCTATATCATTGGATATATCTAATGAAACCAATGATAATTTATAATGAGTTTCAGTTACAACGTTAAGATTGGTATCTACCGAAACGTCATGCAAACTAAATGAGGTTCCCACCTTTCCATTATCCGCAACACAGTGACCGGCTGTTAAATATTCTGTGGGGCTAATAAATTCACCCGAACAGGTAGCGGATTCTGCATTACCCGATGCATCAGCCATACCAGAAGTGTAAAGTTCCTTGGTTGCTGATTGAATGGTGGCTAAACTACTCGCAAAAACAGGGCTCGATAATCCAAGGATTAATCCAACCCCTATGATAACTGATTTGAAAATATTCATAATGTCTCCTTTCATGGAAACCCTATTTATGAATATTTTCGAAAATGGTGGGTCCCCGAGGACTCGAACCTCTCGTCCACCCCCTACCGGTTTCATAGACAGCGGTTTTACAGACCGCAGGCAGGAAAGGGACCCGAAATGGCGGATAGTGTAGGATTTGAACCCACGGAACGGGATGATTACCGTTCAACAGTTTTCAGGACTGCCGGCATAAGCCACTCGCCCAACTATCCATTAAATTTTGGTGGACTCGGTCGGAATCGAACCGACCTCAGCCTCCTTGCAAGGGAGGCTCGCCTAACCCTTGGTACATTCGAGCCCATTGAATTTTGGATGACCTCAGGCTTTCCAGTCATCCCGATTGAGATTTTACCACCAATGGTACTCAATCATATTTATGGCGTCGGGCGTGGTTCTAACCCACATTCGAGTTTCCGGTTGTTCCTACCGGGCTCAGCATCATGCTATACCCAACAAAAATGGCGGTTCCAAGGGGAATCGAACCCCTGTGACTTGATAGACGGTCAAGCATTCTACCATTGAACTATGGAACCAAAAATGGCACATTCCGCGGGATTCGAACCAGTCCACCGTCACAGTGGCTTTTTACGCATCTCCAGGCCCGAAACCAAACAAGCTTTTGACTGACTAGGTCTAATCACTGGGTATATTTGGCTGGTTTCCTTACGGCCCAACCGACCTGGTGTTTTACCATTTACTACTAGGAATGTAACTCGATTACGTCTAAGGTTAATCTTGTGCTGGTCGGTGTTGAACCGGCATCGAGGCGCTTTCGACACCCCATTTTTCCTTAAACTACATCCAATTTGAGGCCTCGCGATGGCCATGTTAACCTTAGACGTAATCGAATAGAAATTTTCCAGTACCGAAGTCACGCCAACGATTTTGTGACTTTCACCCTTCTCGGGCACATTACCAGGCTCATCCCCATCGCGGTGCCTGTTTCAAACATACTGGCAGGTAGGGCAATTTTCGACTATCACCACAACCTCAAGCTTACCAGGATTGTTCTAGAATTTGCCTGGTATAGCCTTTGAACTAAATTGGTGCGGCACTCTCTGCGGGCTTTTACCACACTTATCGCATGTCTGGCCGTTGTGTCGCGGAAAACCAGAAGTGCTTTCTGTGACAGAGGAAGCCAATTGGTCTTATTTTCCTCTGTCAAATTGGTCTGGCTAGAAAGATTCAAACTTTCGACCCCCTGGTCCCAAGCCAGGTGCTCTATCAAGCTGAGCTATAGCCAGTCAAGAATTTAATGGGCCAATGTTTTGATAACCGAGAATTGGTCCTTTACACCTTTCGGCGCACCTCTATACTCGGTAGAAATGGTCGGCCCTGTGGGATTCGAACTCACGATCCCCTGCTCCCAAAGCAGGTGCTTTAAACCACACTAAGCTAAAAGCCGTTTTAAGAATAAGAAATCTGGGTCTGCCCCAACGCCTGAGGCGCTATCCTCAAGTTCAATTACCATGGCAGATAGGTTGGATTCGTCCTGTGGTCCGCAGACACACCTTCATCCTCGGGCTTTCGTTCCCAGAAACTAAGCCGGTGCAGTTTATTTAGCCCGCCGGAAGGCTCTACTCTTATATCCTTCTCCTCACCCCTTGGGTACCTGGGTTCGATACGTCCTGATATAAGAAACTTAATACTTCTCCCACCGGTCCTTCATCTTTTCGATGTTTTCCTGAGGAACACCATGGAGATTAACATAGGAACCTTCCATAGTCAAGACCGTTTTGGGGTTGGGTAAATTCAGATACTTCTGGAATTCCCAAATTCGTGAAAAGGTGTTAGCTACTGCAACATCCGTATTCCTTAACCACCAAAGTACCTCATTATAGCACCATTCGTGGGCCTGTGGCAACTTCGATGGATTGAACTGATATTCGCCAGCATTCTCAAAAAACTGGTCGGACTCAACTACCTTGACTCCGAGTTTGTGGGCAAAAGTACTCTTACCAGAGCCAGGAAGCCCACGAATGATATAAAGATGGTTCATCATTTATCCATATAAGTGTCAACCCAAAGGGACCAGACACCCCGCGCTTCCTTCTCGGTCAACCCGTAGGTATCAGCCAGAATAGGAGCAGCACCAAACATATTCACCAGACCCGACTCGCGGAGAGCATCGAGGAAGCCATAGAACTTCTTAAGCTCATCCTGGGTAAAAACACGGGTACTATTCGAGGTATTCTTGGTCATCACGACCTCGTTCTCTAAACTCATAATGGAGATATAATGCTTATCCTCAGATTTTCAATGGTCAGAATTTGAAATATTTTTGCGTTGTTTTTGCTTTTCAGAGAATTCTTTTGTATGTTTCATCGCCTGATCAATGGCTTTTTGCAAGTTAACGATTTTAAGGTATAACATCAAACCATCTTGCCAACCATCTTCCTTACATCCGGCTAATGCATAAGTCACTAATTCTGTTTGCATTTCGCTTGCAGTTTTAGCGATATAACTCAAATCAGACTTATAAAACTTAGTCATATCACCGATTCATCTTTTAATATACATCAAACCCAATTCACTTACAGGTTTATAACCGTTAGATAATAATTCCTCTTTGGTCTTGGAATTCTCATATAATAGTTTTACCGCGTTATTACTAATTGGTTGAACGCCAATTAATTCCTGCGCAATTTTATTTGGGCCGTTTTCCCGTATTTTTCGTAATTCATCCGGATTTAGCATTAAACACCATCACCCAGGTGCAAATCATGTATCATCTTGGCTGCCATAATAATCCCAAATAGGATTAAACCAATGACAAAAACTAACTCGGTGTAAAAGATGATCTGGCTCATTTAATATTTAGAATACGAATAAATCATAACAAAAATCAATGTAAGTACAGCCGAGAATATTGCTGTAATGAAAAATCTATTTTGAATGTCTGGATATGGAAGCCAAATGGCCAATAACCCGGTAACAATCACTATAATTCCCGTGACCCAAAACATCCAAGCTTTAATCATCATATTCTCATTATTTAATGTGGTGCGCAAGGTGGGGGTTGAACCCACGCTACCAGCGTTTTGAGGGCTGCGACTCTACCTTTGGTCTACTTGCGCTTAAAATCCGTGAGTATCATATGGTTCGCGAACCCTGGTATCACCCAAAAATGAACTATACATACCAGACGCGAGAGAAATTATAACCAACACAATGGCGGTTGCTATCATACTTGATTGAGTGTCACCCGATTCCCAACAAGCAATAAGGGCACCTAACCCAGCCGAAATTGCTGCAAATAAAGAAACAATACCCCAGAATAATCGATAACCTTCACTCTTATGCATTTTATATCCTATTATGGTGCTCCCACTGGGATTCGAACCCAGACTGGGCGGGATTTAAATCCGCTGCCTCCTACCGGTTGGGCTATGAGAGCAATTTCTAAAACTGGTGCTCCTGGAGGAACTCGAATCCTCACTTGACACCTCCTCAAGGTGGTTCCTCTACCTATTGGGATACAGGAGCTAATTTATTCATGTATTCTATACCAGAATTGGTGATCTTGGCAAGAGTAACTTTTTTACGAACACCATCACCAATTCGGCACAATGTCATATATTTATGACTCAAAAGGAATTTCATTGCTGGTTCTTGCACCAGGGCGAAGCACCATTTGATATTCACAGAAACTCCATCAAGTGCATGGGCCCTATGAAGGATTTCCAGTTTTCTCTTTGCAGAATTGGAAATCCTATTACTCATGTCGTATACCTAAACACAAAATCCTTCTTAGGACCACGTTTTGTACTAGCATATGGATAAAACTTACCCTTGATCCTCTTCCTTATAGTCACCACAAAAGCCCTCATGGAACCAATATGCCAATGATCAACACCAGGTTGCTTTACATTGTAGAGACGCCAAGGTACCTTCACCTCACCGGCTGAATTTGCATCGCGCCAGGCATTCCGACGTTCGGCGCGATATGTACTCGAATCTCTAATCATTCCACTTTCTCCAATTCAGGTCCTTTTAGGAAGGTATTGAAATCGAAATCCTTACCTTTTTGGACAATCCTAGCTCGGGTAAATCCCTCATAGAAATTTGGAGAGATTTCCTTGGCCTGTGGTAGAGTTGAAATGAAAACTCGACCGGCGATCTGATTTTCTACGGGTTCCTCGAAACGGGCTCGACCATAGAAATATTCAACAAAAAATTCAGGGGTTTCCATGACAATTCCAAAATGGTGATCCTGGCCGGGCTCGAACCGACATACTCCACTTACGCTATTAACGACCGCTTAGAAGGCGGTGGCGATACAGGACCATGAGTTATTATTTATACGATATACACTGTCTTTTTATCATCCACAGGGTTTTCTCGTGGAATATAGACGTGATCAACTGGGTCATAAATGACCTCGACACCATCGATGGTCAACTTTCCGGTATACTTATCACGAGTTGCTACAGTAGTTTCTGGCCAAATGAACCGACCAATGCCAGCACCGGCCATCACAAGATCAATTGGTCCTTTACGCAATCCAAGTTTCCGAGCCATTTTTTTCTCCAGATAAGTTACCGTCGGGAAGGTCATGATAGGATTTCTAGTCTAGCTTAAGAACTAGCCCTCTGGTTCCCCGTTTCCTTCCCGACGGCATTCGCCTTTTCATATGCACCATCCAATATAAGCTTTTCCCTTAGGAATTCAAGAGCATTTTTAAACTTTCTGCATCAGGGGCGAAAGTTTCCTGCCCCTCGCGAATAGCCAAGAAACCATGAACCATTGCATGAGAGAAATCTACCTCGCGACTCTCATATATCACATCCCAACCACCATCAAAATGGAAAACTGGCTTAAAACTACCATCCGGGTGTGTCTTAAATGTCACACTCCGAAAACCAGTCAGATTGCGAATATTAAACGTGTTCATGGAGTTTTCCCTTCCCACTCCATATGGTGATTGACGTAAATATCTTCAACCCTTTTCCAGACATACCAGGCATGATCTTCTGTACCGGTAGTAGGACCTGAGAACCATTTGATACGATCTAGCAGCGCTATCTTTCCCCAGAACCGTCGATTATCTCGAAATAGGTGGGTCCTGGATTTACCAAAATCAAACTTAGCAGTCAGGAGTAAGGCAACCGTTCCTGGGCACCTGGAGAGCGCCAATTCAGCAAACTTAACCGCATCCCGGTTACCTTTACCGTAGGGCGGATTGGTTATGATCATATCGAATTTTTGTTCGATGGTCGAATTATTAGCATTCAAAAAATTATAGGTGAAATTATGCTCTCGATTATAGGTCTTGATATCGGATGATATAACCGTGGCCCCATTATCTCGCAATACATCCGCCAATAAATGATTCCCGGCAGCCGGTTCCCATACTGTTCGGCCTTGAATTTCAATATGACGGAGCAAAGCTTCGGTTGCCCAAGGCTCTGTTTGATAGAGGTCATTTTCTTTTCGGGCATAATTCGACGCCACTACGGTCAAGAGGGCACCTTATGAAGTGGAGGTCCTCCACATTTCTCAATAAATGCAATTATCATTACAGCACCACAAATGACTAAGTTACATAACATGAATAGATCAGTCAAAGAATTAAGCACCATTTGCAATAATCCTATGAACTCCAGATTTCGAAACTCCCATTTGACGTGCGATTTCGGCCCCATTTAAAGTCTTAGCAAGCTTTAGAACCTCGGCATGATTAATAGGGCGCCGAATTCTTTTTGTGACGATTTCATTATGTTTTAGATGTGATTTAATATTCACATCCTCCAACTGTTGGATGTAATTCATCAACGGTTGAATCGTACCAAACGCCAAATATCGGTCCGTCATAAAACTTGCATCTGAAACCAATGCTATTGGTTTGACAAGGCGTTCCTGAACCGCGGTAACCGACTTCATAAATTGCTTATTCATTTTCACTTCACCTTTTCATTCTCTAGATAGAATAGAAATTATAGCCGTTCCGAATAAACGTGGAAAACCAAACCGTCCGTCTGAATGGTACCAAGGAAATCACCTGATCCCTGAGGATCCATCGGATGACCGGTACCATAGATATGGATAGCATACTTAAATGGATCGGTATCAGGTAGTACCTCTGCCCACAGACAGAGGGTTTCATTCCCAGCAAAATCCTTCTGAATAGCTACAGAGATAGGATGCCCAGATGGAATCTCAAGCTCCTGGTACTCAATTGGCTTGAGCGGGTACTTCCAAATCGTGCGAGTATGCATAATAACTCCTTAGAACCAACCCAGCACAGCGCCGAGCGGAAAGAAGAAAATACCAATACCACGCAATACTTCAATTGCGGTAATGGCAGTTGAATCCTGGACTTCACCCACCAACTTGATGATATTATCGACCCAGCCGATGCCACCAATGAACAGGAAGCTTACCCAGCTAAGGATCATGAATAGACCCGCACCAGCACCAAGAGTGGTATTACCACCCACATTAGACTTAGACATATTTTAATTCCCTATTTCAGTTGTTTTTCGGTGGAGAAAGTTAACCATTTCAACCACTACTGGAGTACCACCACCGTTTCGGTACTTCGCCAGGTAGCTTGCCAAATCGCTATTTCCCACAATAAGGGCCTGATCGGGTTCACTAACCCAATCGGCATTAGGTCCCAAGAAATAGAGATTATTCTCAGTCTTATATCCGGCGGCATACCGGAATTGCCCATAATTATGTAGGCGAGTTTCTGTCTTTGTGTCAGTCATTCATTTTATCCCGCAAAGGCATAGTAAATTCAACATAGGTTTTTCCAGGAGTTGGATCTGGACCATTATCGGTAAACCATAAAACGGCTTTACCGGCTTCGGTGATCTTTTTATCTTCGGTCACCAAGCCTTGGAGGACCAGATCCCATCCACAATTAGGATAGACGAATTTACCATCCCATTCACCAGTTTCCGTAAACTTTGCGCAAGTTTTGAGCAAAGCCAACTGGTCCGACTGTTTAAGTTTATCATCATTATTGTTAATTTTTGAACTCCTGATCTTCAAGATCCGTTGTGATAACCGTTTGTTTGTTGTAAAAATAAACCCGGATACTTTCCGGCTTTAAATCCCAGGACGGCCCATAAGGGGTTAAACGGCCGGCAGCCTGTAACGCTTCATCCGGTGTTTCATACAAAATTCTGTAATTGCCATCATAGGTCGTCCATGCCGGATATCGATTATTATCCGTCATACCACCATCAATTGTGCCAGCGTAAAGCGTTAAACCGGTCTTGGTTTTGGCCCGGCAATAATAACCAGTCACACAAGAAGTCTGCACATCCTTAGTCATGTCACACCAGATATTGGATCGGAGCCTTGAGAAGGAAACAAGTTCCTTCCAAGTCCATTGTCTCAAGATAATCGAAGTTTGCCTTCGGGAACTTCTCGGGGTTGGTCAGGATATTTCGAGCACAGAGGACATTATTCCTCAGGATACCCCAATTAACATCCTCTAAGGTATCCCATCCAAATTCGCGACCAATCCAGGTCTGAGTAATACGCTCAGTCATTCTTAGTCTCCTTTGCCGGAACCAAGTTAATGGTGACAGGAATCAACTTACATCCATAAGAAGTCCAACGATCTTGAGACTTCTTAGTCCATCCAATAACCTCAGCCTCTTGGATATTATCTGTTTGACTTCCACCAAGCTTGGCATAGGTTCCATCACGGAATTGGACAATGTACCTTTGATTATTGGCCATTCCAACCTCACTGATTACACATAGGATATAGTGATTATTGGCCCTCCGGCAAGAAAGAAAATGTAGAAAATCCTACTCTATTTCAAAGGAAACGCGAAAATCATCATCAAGATTGAGCGGTTTGTAGTTTTTCCTTGTCATAAAGGAAGGGGTCCACCCATTAAAAGCACCACCGTTGCTCGCAAACTTCTTAAATTTAAGGGCATCCTCCTCAAAAACAAAGGTTTCGACTATCTGTTCCGATGCATTTTCATAGACAGACCAGAGGAAATCACCTTCGGCAGACTGCCCGACAATAACATCATACATTTTCATAGTTTATCGCTCCATAATCTTGAGTATAATTATAAGTATAGTTATGTTTTGGATAAGGAACTACAACTTCAACGGTTGCATGTAAGCGTTTAGGAGTATGATATAATGTTTCATCACCAATAACAACTAAACCTTTTTCATGTAATTCGAAAGCAAGTTCTTTAATGAGTAAATCTATATATGATTTTTTGATTTCAGTTTGATCGGTTACATTCATGGCATCATATGCATAATCTAATTGAACATGATTGGTTAGTGTTTTGGTGTCACGGTAAAAAGGTTTTGGTTGATAAATTACTTGATTTTGTGCAGTTTTCTCACCATGGTCCTTGAGATAGTTCTTGCAAAATTCTATTCTATCACTGGAACTATTACATTTTCCAGCCTTATATTCGAATTTAGTCTGTTCTATTAAATCATCTTCAAACATTATACTTTCAAACCAGAGAATTTGTTCCTATGCTCGGGCTCCTCCTGACCGGAATCTGAAATGTTTTCCTGTGCCGACTGATCTACATCATACAACCTCATCTTAGCCCTGTCAATCCCAATGACAAACTTACGATCTAAGGAAACATCACGATATCGATTCTTAAGTTGTTTTATTTGAATTTGATTTAGGTCCTGGAGTTCGGGGGAATTGATGATGGCAACCATGAAATCTGCCGTGGCAGGAAGACCAAAGGATTCTGAGACATCCTCCATACCAACATCGGAATTAATTGAGCCGGACCTAGTTGTCTGTGTTGCCGTAATGATTGGTACGGCAAATTCAACGGCCAAACCGCGAAGTTCTTCGGCAATAGCCTTAATATATGAATAGGAGTTAACATTGGCACCTTGCTTTAATCGAGCCGATGCGCAGATATTGAGATAGTCAATAATGATAACATCGGGAGTGAAATTCTTCTTAAGTAGTAGTTCATTCAATAATGCTTTGAAATGAATAGATGAAGCTGTTGCTGTTGGATATTCCTTAACAACTAATTTACCTTGGGCCTTGGTCTTAACCATCTGAGCCCGTTTCATGTACATATCCATGGATAGAGCCATCAGGTCATCCATGGTTAAATTCATCAGATTGGCATCAATACGGCGGGCAACTTCTTCTTCGGCCAATTCAAGGGTAATATATAAAACATTTTTACCTTGCACGAGAAAGGACGCAGCCATATGACACATGGTCAATGACTTACCTACACCCACACCAGCCATAATGACATTAAGTGTTTTCTTTGGTAACCCGCCCTTGGTGATACGATTGAAGTATTCTATATCGAAAGGAATACGATCTTCAACCTTATGGTAATATTCATATCTCTCTTGGAATAATTCCATATAGTCATGGCCAACATTCGGATCAAAGGTCATGCCTACGGCTTTGGCCATTAGGTCAGGAATTGCACTTTTGGATAAAGAATGATGAGTGCCTTTGGTAATTTCAATAGACTTCATCAAGGCAAGATAGATGGCCTTATCCTGACAAAAGGTCTCGGTTGAATCTATCAACCAACCTTGATTTTCCTTTTCTTCTGAATCCCTAAATGATTGGAGCGTAGTAAGCGCGGTTTTTACCTGATCATCAGATAGATCAGGGGTATTTTTGATTTCAACTTCCAATGCTTCCACATTTGGGAGAGCATTATATTTGATCGTAAAATTCTTTATTTGTTGGAAAAGACTCCGTTCCTCAGGAACGGTGAAGTATTCATCTAGAAGAAATGGCAGGACCTTCTTGGAATAATCCTCATTTGTTATCAGGTTCCTCAGAATAATGGTCTCTATCGTTTTCATCGTCTTCCTTTATTCCTACACTGTCTAGAATTAATTGATTCAAGATCACCCCGGCAACCTTATTAAATAAATGATCACTCTTTAGATCATCCGAATCAGGAGTGTGGTCACCATCATATGGTATATGCAAAATATGATAACCAAATTTAAGTTTGGCTGTACCATCCTTTTCTTCCGAAATCTTAACCTCGGTATATCGGTAAATAATCCCTCGATATTTACCCAGGAGTAATTCAACCGGAACAGTTTCCGGAGAATTCGCATCAGCCAAATCGTCCCGAAATCTATAATCAACACCAAAGATCATTCATCAACCTCCTCTATTTCAGCCATCTCCTTTTCCTTAGCCAGGAGGTCTCCAGTGCCAAGGGCATAGGTAGACTTGAGATAATCCTTAAATTCTTGTTTAGAAAGAACGGTTTCCCAAATCTCATCCGAATGAGAGATTTCATCTTCGGAATATTCTTCTCCAAAGAATTCACCATTTTCATCAATCTGTTGGAAGACACCTTTCTTAACCTTGGCAATCAATCCAAAATCTATTGCATTACTTAGAAGACCCGACCAACGATTAATACCACCATCAAAAGTCACATTAATAGGAATCTTGGATTTCTCTTTAACATACCGAGATTTTTCGATAGTTATATTGAAATTATAACCGGTGACCTGAGTACCTTCCTTTTCCTGTTCACGCCCAATAAACCAAATGGTTGAAGATGAATAAACCGCACCTAAACCACCTGACATAACCTGTTTAGGAAATAAACCCATTTCTTTATAGGTATGATTGATAGCAACAAGAGGAATATCCTTAATGGTTAGGATCGGAGTTACCATTCGGAATAATGATTTAAGAGCCCTAGCCCTGGTCATATCAGCTACATGCTTATCCGATAATGCATCTTCAATTTCCTTGATCGATGGTACATTACCAATCGAATCAATAATGATGAATACCTTATCACCTCGATCTAATCCTTCTAATTGAACCATCATATCCGTCTTAAGTTTTTCGATATTCTCAATAGGGGTATGGAGAATTCTCTTAGGATCGATATCAAGGCTTTCAAAATATTTCTTGGGTGTACCAAACTCATTATCATAAAATAGTAAGATACCTTCAGGATACTGGTCTAAAAATGCCTTGGCCATAACCAAGGCAAACAGAGATTTGAAATGCTTAGGAGGGCCAGCAATTGTAGTAAGACCGGGAATAACACCACCATCTGGATCAGCCGACAAAGCAACATTCATCATAGGAATTGTTGTTGGGATCATTTCAGCTTTATCATATATCTTTGATTGGTCAAGGACTGCGGCATCTTTGATTGTACTCCGAGCGAGCAATTTCTCCATCAAGGGAGACTTTTTTGATTTATCAGATTTCGACATTAGATTTCTTTCTTTTTCATAAAACGCGACAAGGAACTAACTTTTTCTGTCTTCCATCCAATCGAATCCAAAATAATCTTAAGTGGTTCAACGAAAGACTTTTCATATTGAATATTATAATCTATATATCGATCCATGTCAAGTTCCTTTGGCAGGTTATTATGACAGGCAATAATATTACTCTTGGCTAGATTAGGTTCCTTAAGATAAATGAACTTAATCTTTTCACCTTCCTTAATCATAGGATATTTCTTTGTGAGACCGTATTCGGATAGGAGGCGATTATAAACAATCGATCCTCGGACATGGATGGGAGTATGGAGAGGTTCTGCCATATATTTCTTGATACCATTCACCCCACGTGGGAATGCAATATCGGAAACTGGCAAGGTTTTGAATTCTTCTCGGAAATCTTTGATGAATCCAATAATATCGGCCTCGGTACCAGACAGGATAAGCTTAATTGCTTCATTAAGTTTGGTTCGGCAGGCCTTAGGAGTACTAGATTTCTTCACCTCTAGACCCATAACCTTGATTTCGGGTTCGGCATATTCTACGCCTTCATTATCCCACACATTCAGGATATAACGTTTCTTAGCTGTCCAAATTGCTCGGTCAGCCAAGGCTTCACGTTTCATTATCATTTTTTGGGAATAAGCGTTTACATACGCAGCAAGGTCTTGATAAGATTTATCAATATAAGGTTGAATTTTATCCTTACAAATACGATCCATGAATCGGATACGATCCCGAGTACTCTTAGCCGAGTACGTTTCGCCAAGAGATTCTTTAACCAATCGATCAAGAGAGAGGTAAATTGAGTCCGTATCCGAAGCAATAACATAATCCACATCCGTGGTTTTGAGTATCCTATTCATATATAGGTTTACTTTATTTTGTATCCACTGGATTGAGAATTGACCACCTGTCGTAACTCCGATCGCAATACGTAGATCGAAGAATCTGAAATAAGGGGTTCCCATTGCTCCATAGAGGGAGTTGAGACATACTTTCTTTGAAAGTTGGAGATTTTTAAAACGGGAGATTCTTTTTTTGATATCAAATTTTTTAGTTGGATCGGTCTCATGTTGAAGTTCCTCCTGAGCCTTAAGCATTAGTTTCTTATATCTCTGTCGGTCATCAAACATCTTTTCCGTCATTTCAGGCATAAACCCTTTCTTGATGGTGGAAAAGAATTGACCATTAGGGGTAATTGTAACGTGGTCGGTCGCCAATCCAGATAAATCACAACCCTGCGCCAAGAATTTCTCAACAGAAACACCTTGCGCAATAATTCGACGCATATTAGGGGTATAATTCGAAGGATCCACTAAGGTTTCAGGGCTTAGATTATACATCATGATCAGGCTAGGATACAGTGATGTTAAGTCAAATCCAGCAACATTTTCATGCTGCCCGATCAGAGGATCTTTAACATATGCACCTTCATATCTCTCCGACTTAGAATGATCCTCGGCCATAGGCATGACTTTATTTTGCTTTTTGAGGTGATTATAGCAAAGTGTATGCCACATTCTCACCTGAGAGAAAGCATCCTCAAAATTACTCTTAGAGTCATATGCCAAAGTCAAGGCAAGTTCAATTAACCTGAGTTTATCCTCAAGTTTCTCAACTAGTTCCACGTCTTGGATATTATATTCAATAAACTTTTGGTAATTGGTTTTATAGAGGAGATAAAGTGTGCCTTCATCCTCATACGATAGCTTACCGATGTTTAATTCAAAATTACCAATAGCATCAAGTTTATATGACTCTTGAGATTTTCCTTCAGGAGCATATCTTTGGTAAAGATCGATATAATCTAGAGCAGAAATACCCAGAAGGGTATAGGTCTTGAATTCTCGCCCAGGCCCAAAATCAATCTGTTTATCATTGATCACGCCCCAAGGGGAAAGTTTTTTTGACCATTCATCACCAAACAAGTTATTAATACGATTAACAAGATAAGGAATATCAAAGAAACGTATATTCCAGCCGGTCACCACATCAGGATAATCAGACATCCACCAAGAAATAAAGCCCTTAAGCATAGCCAATTCATCAAGGAATTTATGATACATTACATCGGGTCGGGTTGTGGTGAAATCACCATACCCAAATACATGTATTTTACCTCGCGATTTTGTGGTGATTGCGGTTACAGGCCAGGTGGCGATAGAGGCCTCGGGAAATCCATCATCGGACCCCACCTCAATATCGATATCGGCAATATTCAGGTGAGAAATATCCCACTGAATATCTTCCTCAGGGTGCTCATCAGCAATGAAGTTGTACTCATAAGAGGTATACCCAAATATACGAAAATTGGCCGTATCCTTATACTTCTCAATAAATTCACGACAATCCTTGATGCTGCCTGGCTTGATTGGAGCCACATGTTCACCAAAGATTGTCGTGATACCCGTCGCGGAAGGAGACGGTAAGTAAAGGGTTGGTTGGTAATCTATCTTATATCGTACTGGATGACCGTTTTCAATGCCTCTATAGAGAACCTTACCGCCCCAATTGGTAACGTTCGTATAATATTTGACCATTTAAACCTTAGTTATTGTTAGAACCTCGTGGCAAAACAATAGGTGGAGAAGAAGATTGGATAATCGTAGAAAAAATCGATTTATACTGATCCACAAATTGTTTTGTAGGGTTCATTATAGCAATAACCGAGGTTTTGTCAATGTTAATTTGTGTATCATCAGTGAATTGGGCCCAAGGAAGTAAACCAACTTGTGGGCTCTTAGGATTAGTTGGATTAGGAAACATTACAATCCTGACAGGATTGAATAAGTTAATTACCATTGAAACGGTATTGGTATTTGTTTCGGCAATAATTTCATCACCATTCACCAACTTAAGGTATTTGATCGGTTTAACTTGTTTTGCTGGTTCTGGTTGACGCTCACGGTCTCTATTTGATACTAAATCCATGGATTTGGTCCTATCTGTACTTTCTTAAGTTTTCCACATTTATCACAAACCTGGGCATATAATTTTCCCGATGGAATTTCCTTGCCGGGGGCCCATATTTCAATTTCTTCCTTGATAGACCATTTATGTATATGCCCAAGGAATAACCATTGCAAAAGCCTAATCATTATACATCCAAATCAAAAAGGTAATCATAAACTCCGAGAATTATCCACTTGAATGGAATAACCGAAACAGGATTACCGCTTTCGGATTTATAGACATAGGCATTCGCCTCGTCCCTGATCTTTCCCAATCTCTCCCATTTGCCATCGAAGGCGCGTTGCTTAAAGGCGGTTTCTAAAATTTGCATTTCTTTTTTCCTTTTCTTTCAGTGCAAAATTACGAATAAAAGGTGGTAATGGAACTTTGAAATAATCAAGCCAGTTCAACATTAACTGGAGTGGCCAGAAAATGACTATACTTAAATAATGGAAGGTGTTGTATTGATGATAGATAAATCGGTTCGATTCTGCAACCACCACCCCCAATGCTATCCAGAGGAAAATCCAATCAAACATGTATAAAATTTCCAACTACAATATTAACATTGGATATGGCTGCACTAGCGCGGTTCAATGGTTCCCTCGCTGATATTTGGGCCCACTGAGCCTTTCGAAGCCCCAATGTGATTTTAGTATCAACCTTATATGATACACCCAATCTAACTTGTTTACTGAGAGGAATAATTGTGTCAAACATTTAATATTATGGCCAGATTCACGTCCAAAACCTCGCGAGGTTTTGCGTCCATTGCAATATATTTCGACCATACTTTATGGGTATTTCCTACCACCTTTACTTTAATAGGTCGGTGATCAAACGTAATTTGTTTTGCTGTATTCATGATTTTAATTGGAGCGGGAGAGGCTAGTTCGAATAACCATCTTCCCAGGGGGTACCTGGGCGCTCTACCTTTAAGCTATCCCCGCAATGTAATTCATTACTTTTAGTATAAGAATTGGGCCAATCGAGTCTTGATTTAATCCTACTGTTATTCTGAATGGATCTAATATTCTACCGTAAGCATATCCTGTTAATATACATTTTGACCATATATCAGAATCTAGCCGGGTGATTATATGTTTGACAGATTTCATAGCGTAGTAAGTTTTTTCTGAAATTGACTTTCATATTTAGCTAATTCAGGATGCAACTTTACTAATTCATGAAAGGCTGAATCTAGTTTACCCATTCGCATATATGTTTCAAACCAGGAAAAATTCGAGACAAAATCAGTCTCACCTCGGGCCAACAATTCTTCCTTCAATTCCTTGGTAGAAAAATCGGTGATATCCTTATCATCATATTCATCATTATAATATGTAGCACCCATGACCTATTCCTTTAATTATTATATTATATCAGATATTTTTAGTGTTTACAATCATTCCTTCTGTATTTTCCGTAGTAATAGTTTGCAAATAATCAAGACATTCAAAAATGCTATGCTTAAGGGGGGTTGAAGCCACCCAATTCAACTTATTCTTTGCCTTATCCACATTAGGAATTCTCACCTGTACATCATTAGGAAATCTTCGAATTGTCGTAAATTCAAGTTCATGACCACCTTCCAGCATTCCCATATCCGTAGCAGTCTCATATATGAGGTTAGCCAATTGTTTCATGGTAACCTGCTCAGTATTTCCTAAATTGAATGTTTCATTCAGAGTTGCATCCGTAAATGAATGATCAGCAATTGCAGTAGCCACATCATTAATCCAGGTAAAACACCTAATCTGTGAACCATCACCAATAATAGGCAAAGGATTCAACTTGTTAATGGCTATATTTTGAATGAAATCAGCAAAAACGTGGGAAGTACCTTGTTCTCTTTCACGAGGCTCATAAGGAGTAATAATATTGAATGGGCGCCAGATGGTATAATTAACACCATATTGATCTAGGAAGGCTTGAGATAATCTTTCACCCACAAGCTTAGATAGGCCATAATCTGTTTTAGGAATGGCAATGTTTACCGTATCCAATTCCTTTACCCCGGGAACTTGTAATGTTTCATACACCATAGAGGATGAAACATACACTACTCGGTCGACCGTATAATCGGAAGAAGCTTTTAATATATTATTATGGAGAGTTACATCTTCACCTAAAATATCGGCCTTATACTTATTAAATCCACCTATACCATATATGCGAGCCGCGGCATTAATCACGGCGTCTGGGCGGGCCTGATCAAATACATCATCCACAACCAAAGGATCAGCTAAATCTCCACGTAGGAATTTATAATTCCAAGGAATCAAATGCCGTCTTTGCCCATATCTTTGAAGATTATCAACTCCAAAAATTTCATGCCCATTGGCAATAAGTTTAGGAATAACGGCCTGCATAAGGCTACCTTCTGATCCGGCTACCAAAATTCTCATATTATTCTCCTTGCATTGCCAATCTTACATTATTTGAAAATTTTATATCTTCAAATATCCAATCATTAACTCGATAGATGCCATTGATCTTGTTTTTGCTAATATTCATTTTCTTCCAAACATCCACAATGATCGTATCACCCATTACCGAATTGGCATTATTTTCCAACCAATCTTCGAAAATATCATGTGGTGTCATGACAACTACCGCATCAAATTTTCCTTGAGGCATCACATTATGTACATATTTATGGTTCACCAATGGATCATAGAGTTGTACATTCACACCATGCTTAATACAAACCTTACGGAATTTAAAAGCCAGGCTATTCCGCGTATCATCATTATTAGCCTTGAAGGCCGCTCCTAGTACTAGGATATTATTAACTGATTTATCCTGAGTTTTGATGAGATTGTAAATGTAATCCGGCATACCTTCATTGATTTCAAAGGAAGCCCTGATCATGTCCACATATGGAACATCATCTAAAAGAAACTTTCCATCCTTGTATAAGCAAGGACCACCCACATTAGCACCAGGAAGAGGTAAAGCCATGCGAGAATAATGGTTATTTGACGCTTTGATAACCTTTTCAACATCTATACCTTTCTTTTGGCCAATCATATAGAATTCATTGGCCAAGGCAAATGTTACATAACGATACATATTTGTAATCAATTTACCAAATTCGGCTTCCTCAGGAGTCAATTTAATGCATGAGGTAATACCTCTGAAAAATTCTACAGCCTTATCAAAACTCACATCACCAAATACACCCACCAATTGTGGATGCTCCATGGCTTCATTAATACTTCTTCCTTGTACTACACGTTCCGGAGCAAAGACCAGATAGTAATCTTTTCCTTCAACCAATCGAGTAGCCTTTTCAATTCGATCCTTTAACAATTTGGTTGTACCAGGTGAAACGGTCGATCTAAGGAGAACAAGGGTACCTAGATGTGTTTCCAGATAAGATGTAAGTTGATCAATGACCTTAATGATACCTGTAAGATTAGGATTTCCTTCCTCATCTACAGGAGTTCCAATCATTATTGCAATTGCATTTGGGCTAAAAGCCCTAACATCTTCAAAATTTGAGGTGAATTGGAGAGTATGTAGGTTAAAGCATTCTTTAAGATATATTTCACCATTTTCTTCAATAAAGGGGATCTTTCCTTCCTTTATTGAATTGATCGCGGGTTCATTGATATCATATCCAATAACCTGGTGTGCTCGGCTTAAGCTGCATACAATAGCAAACGGTAATCCAACATGCCCGGCTGCACCAATAACTGCTACCTTCATATAGTTGTTCCCATTCCCCTGTTATGAAACTCTCGTATAAGCGCTACATTGTCCGAACACACACCATTAAAATTATTCCAACAAAAATTCCAAGCTTCGGAGCTAGGAACATCGAGAGGAAAAGCCTTTTCAGGCATAACCGCAATAGCATCATATCGATTTTTGATTTCTAAGATATTATTTGGATGTACCCATATCTCACCAGAATTAGCTACAATAGCCATAGGATCCGCATCATGAATAAAAGTCTTATACCCATTATCTCGCAACTTGAAATAGGTTTCAAGTGATTTGGCGTGCCAATATATGTTTGGTTCCAGCAATAACTCAGCCGGTACAAGAGTTTCACAGTAATCATGCCCCAACCAAAGCTGGCCATTTTTAATTCGGACATCCGTTTCAATGGCATAATTCTTAAGAGCCAGTTTTAGATAATCTGGAGTGTTTTCATTTTTAAAATCTCGGCCATTGGTATTACCACGATGTGCGATAAATTTCATTATTAATTCCTGTTAAAATCGTGTTTTTGACTGAACCAAGGATACCAATCAATATCCGGGAATTGTCGAGCTACCGAATTGACAACTGGATGACCGTTATCCAATTCAACTCCCCATTTAGCTCGGAAGTGATCTTGACTATGTTTGAGTGTTGGATTATCTTTGCAACGCCTTTCAAATTCCCAATGTTGGTTGTCATAATTTGGATCTATGGTTTTGGATTGATAGGTTGTGATAATGTGTTTCGAAATTCCCGATTCATTCCATCTAAAACCCCAATTGTGACTGTCCTCCACAGAGATTCGACTTCTATCCCACGCAATCCAGACCCTCTTAAGAAAGTCCGCGTCAGCACAGTAGCACCCAATATAGCGCTCATCCCACCAACCGACGTGCTGTAAGACACTTTTCCTAAGGAAAAACCACTGGTCTCCGGCGGGGCCCCACATAAAATCAAATTTTGGCTTTGTGGTCTCAAACCAGTCATAGAAATCCTCCGATATATCAGTATCATCTTGGATACAAATAAGTTCGTTTATTCCTTCGGTATCGAAGGCTTTCATCATGATAGTATTCCATGACCTGGCGCACCATGAATTACTTTCTTCTGAATTTAGAGTATTGATCACCACCTGGTTGACAAACCCCTTATTGAGAGGAGCAATTTGAACCTTAGGATGATTTGATAGAATGTTGACCATATATCCGTTAACGCCAAAATTATGAATAAGGCGGTTAAGGGCATCTGGTCGGTTAAACGTTAGTATCCAAATTTGGAGTGACATGTAATTGGTTTCCTATAAATGTTTTCATCGATAAAATCTCAAATCAATTTCGGAAAAGTTTTCGTGAGTATAAACCACATCAACATGGAAACCATTATTTGCCAAGAAATATCGGGCTTCCATATGATTATTTTGAGCACCTTCATATAATGGAATGTCCAAAGTACATTCAAGTTGCCCAGCTTTAACTCTTTCTATCGCCGAATGTAATGATTTTAGCACATTCAAATCCGATCCTTGAGCATCAATATGCAAATAATCTATATCTCCAACAGGATAGTACAAATTCAAGAAACTGTCAAGTCTAATACACGGAACCGTTTCAACCCATGCAGGAGGAGTAGTGAATTCCTTGGCTTTTCCGATAACCGAGTTCTGTAAATCATGATGGAAATCATAAAGACTTCCAACACCTAGATCACCTACACTCGAAACATTGAAACTCTTAAATCCATTCTCAATATCCACAGCGAATGTGAAAATATGAATGTTCTTATTTCCTCGGAATTTTTCCTTAAGTAAGGGATAAAGCAGGGGGGATGGTTCAAAGGCAAAAATCTCCGAACCATCCTCGGCCAATTTTATTGTCGTTGATCCTGTGTTTGCACCAACATCAAATTTAACAGTCATATGTAGTATCAGCAATAGCAACTTCTAAATGGCGTCTAATATCTACCATCTGATCGCCCAAAATATGAAACGCTTGAACTTGAGACAAACCTAACACACTTATATCAACATGTCGCATCATTACTTCATTAAAATCGAACATATCAGGCTCAGTCTCAGGATCACTTAAAATCCAAGCCAAAAATATCTGGGAAGATTTGGAAAGTTTAGATTTTACTTGACTGACCAATTTTTTCTCCTATTCCTCGTTTTATATCATCAAATCGCCCATTAGCATTTATAGCTGTAATAAATAGCGATATTTTCACATTTTCGGCTTGTATGTTAGTTTCAAATGGTTTCGAGACGTTGATATCTAAATTTTTAATCAATTCATATAATGGTAACTTATGCATCATGTTTCTTTGCTTGAATGAATAACCAATCACTTGCCCAATAAGGAGCATGGTATTGCCCATTGAGATTGGCATAGAGTTTATTTACATTGACCAATCTAAGGTCAACCTTATCAAAAATCTTCTCAAGGTCCTTCTTGACATTAGGTAAATCATTCTGATTGATCACCATATCAGCATGACCATTGGTCGCCTTGGCATTCCAGAAATCGGAATCATAATTTGCGTGTTCGGTATCATTTGACCAGACGCCCGCCTGATAAGTTGCATTATAAGCCACTTGAATGGACATATACCCACCTGGCTTAAGAGTATTATAAAGACCCTTGAAAATATTCTCGCGGATGGTCTTGCAAGGAATATGCTGGATTGCAATGGTAGAAAATGCAATATCATAGGTATCTACCGGTGCAGAACCAACATCAATTCCAGATGACACAAAGAAATCTGACCCCTTTAAGTGTTCCCGAGCGAAATCAATAGCATATTCGGAAATATCTATACCATCAACCTTAGGAAATAATTTTAGGGCCCTGTTCACCATCCTCCCAGGTCCACACCCAAAATCGATCACCTTCGATGATGAAAAATCGACTAAAGGGTTGCCCTGCTCATCATAAAAGAGGTATTGTTCATAAGGAAAGGCTTCGTGCCAACCATAGTTTCCCACGATATCCAATGGGCTATTGAATGGCTTATTCATAAAGCGTTTCGACATTTGCGCGTAGGCAATCATCTGATCGGTATATTCAGTGTCAATATAGAAATTGTACACATGCCCATCAGAAATTTTAGAAATAGTTTGGAAATTCATCATATTGTTCTCGGTTAATTGTTAATAATATGTATCATGAATGGTATTGAAAAGAGCAAGAGTAATAGGTCCAATGAATCGACTTTGTTGAGCATTAACATTTCGAATCACATCATTACTCACATCGGCGGTTACATATCTCCGTGCCGAATCACCATAATCTGTCAAAATATGTTTGATCTTGCGTATAAATGAGTAGGCATTATATTCCGTTGAATTGTTAATATTATCTGGTCCCTGGTATATCATGGGTGTTCCTGCAAAAAGTAATTCAAATCTTCGGGAGTTCCTAGACTCCAGAATTTGTCCACCTGTTTGATCCTAAATTTCTCACCTCGGTCGATTGCCTCTTGATATACTGGAGCAATATAAAATTCATCAAGATACCTATGGTTCTTGGCTATCATTTCTTCGGCAGATTCAACAAAATCGTGGCCCTTAGCCCAATAATAAAAACCAACGGTTGCCATATTAGATATAACCTGTTTCTCGACAACTCTTGTAACGAATCTATCTTCTCCGAGACCAACATATGAGAATTTTGGATGGATAGACTCAAATGTGACAATGCCGCCATCTATGTTCTCCGCAGCAAAGGCATACATAACTTCGTTTGAATTCCACTCCACATATTGATCCGAATTGACGATCAGAAGCCGGTCATCATTGTTGATATGTTCCTTGGCTTTCAAGACTGTGCAAGCCGCACCTTCGGTTATTCCGTCAACTTGGACTATTTTACAACCTGGCTTCAAGGCATTCAACATATATTTTAGGTTATATTGCACATAATGGTCTTTTTGAACAAGGAAAATATAGTTAGCTTCAATATTCAAGTTTTCCAAAACAACCTGAATCATTGGTTTACCCTTAACCTCGATCAATGGTTTAGGAAACTTATAACCAGCATGAGAAAATCGAGACCCCGCACCAGCCATAGGAATAACCACATTCAATCTGGAATCTCTCCAAGGAATGTTTTCCTTTTTAGTCTGGGTCAGATGTTGTTGGATATTCTCAAATGTAATATCATGGGTTGATTCAACACCCATTAATTTTGCTCCCGAATCTAATGCTCCCTGACGCCCAATATGCGAATCTTCAATAATCAAGGTTGTTGCAGGTATAGCCTTGCAAGCAACCATGCAATTCCAATACATTTGAGGATAAGGTTTGTTGTATTTGACATCCTCGTTGGATTGATAGTAATCAACAAAATCCATAAGCCCTAGGCGAGAAAGAGATATTTTAACCGTATTTCGGATACTATTTGATGCTACGGCAATCTGGTAGCCTTGGGATTTTAAGGTCTTAAATATGTCAATTAAAGTCTCATTGGGTGTCATATATGACAACCTACGGAAGGTGGCATCTTGTTTATATTGCCATATGGTATCATAAAGGTTCGTAGGCAGCCCACATTCCTCGGTCAATTTCTTGAGTTTTGCGGTGGTAGGTAGGCCATCATAAGTCGATAGGTGGTGATCTTTTGAAATTGGCTCCCATCCAACTTGGATCAGGGCATCATTCAGAGCATTATAATGCAGTTCACGAGAATCTATTAAAACACCGTCAAGATCAAAGATGATCAGGTTATTATATTCAGTCAAAATCCACCTCACGCATAATTTGTAAGCCTTCCTCAGGAATTTGAGTTACTGCCCATTTACCCGGTTTTAATGTCTGAGCCATACTATAACGATTGAAATGTGGAGCATTATCTGAATTAAAAAACACTCGTTCCGACCAATCGATATCTTCCGCAGAACCGGGAAGAAATGTTTCATTAAAAGGTCGATCCCTCAATATATGCTTCCTACAGATTATATATCCACCGGAAATGTATTGGAGGTGTGTAAAATCCTCACAATCATAGGGAAGTGCATTAATAAATTCTGGTCCATTTTCCTTTGGATTAGCTGCCATGAGAATTCTGGCCAACTCAGGGCGTTGATTAATAGCCTTAGCCATATGCCAAGGATTCATCATCCAATCGGTATGACGTTTTCCTTCTAAGGTCAAAATCTGATTTGTACAAACTTTCCATTGAGGAGTTTCTTCATCAAATGCATTCAATCCTACCAACCAACCGGGATGCAATTGGTAGTAATCATGTAAGATAACCAAAGTATCATACTTAGCTTTCGATGCTATCCAATTTTTTTTGGTAGTAATCCATTGATCTGGGTTTGCTGCCAATAGGATTTCAAAATTACCTTTTGGTTCATTCATTGACGTATATTGGGAATAGATAGAATCTAAAGTCTGAGACAAATATTGAGGATCAGATCCAACACAGATTCCGTAAGTAATATCAAGGCTCATTCCGTGATACCCCATATTTTACATAGATGGTGGTTACAATTCCCATTCGCATAGTGGTTACAATTCCCACTCGCATATTTTCAATATCATCAGGAATTCTGCTAATTGCTTTGGTATATTGATCAACAGTATTAGCAATAACATTGTGGGTTTCCATCGTACACCTATCAACAAATAGTCGATATTTGCTAAAAGAACTCAATTTTCATTCTCCGAATCATTTATTGGCTCTCCTCACCCTTTATTCCACGATTATCATATAAAAATTTCCATTTTTCCTGTGGAACGTTCATTATAGCTCTAACCCTATTTATAACTATGACCGGAATTCGACGGGAAGTATTTAACCCATCCGAACTAGTTAATCCTCTTCGGATGGTTCCATACCAAAGATCCTGCTTGAGTTTAACAGGAATACCATCATTTATCTTATCTAAAAATATAGGATTCATTTTAAGCGCCTATCAATCATGTTTAACCTTTGAAACTATGTGCCTAAACAATGGGCTAAAAGGTGAAATTCTAAAACAATAAAACCTAAATTGTTCGATATTCCTTTCAAGATTTTGTGGGCTATGCCGATCAGAGCGGGCCCGCCATCGTCTCTCTCTTTCAATATTATGGAGAGTATCCCAATCATTCAACACCAAACTATGTGAATATTTACTATATTTCATGTCAGGGGTTAAGCTAAGAGCCTTAAGTAGAATTGGTTTCATCCAAAATATCCTCAATATCATTACATGTCTGAGAAATGGTATGGTTAGCCATTACATAATCATACCCCGCATATATCTTATCTTGTACATCCATATTCAATCGATTAAAGGCTTTCAATTTCTCGATCAAATCTTTACCATCTTTATATGGATGCCCATAAGGTGATAATTCATCCACAGCACCAACATCAGCCCGCCCAAACCAAGGAGTTTGGTTCATCATGGCTTCAAGTAGAACTAACCCGTATCCTTCTTCGGTTGAATTAAGAATATAGGCCGAGGCAGACTTAATTGCAGCCATAACCTCATCCTTAGCACAACCTTTAAACACCTTGACCGAGGCACTTTCCGATGGGGCATTTTCAAACATTCCATATCCATATAAATGGAGTTCTCCTGCAATACCAGATTGATCATATAAATCCGCCAATTCGGTCATTGCCTTATTTGGATAAAACCCACCCGCCGATACAAAAATAGGAGTATTCGAGGCCTTAAAATGACCTATGGTTCTTTCAGGCACAATACCATGACGAATTCTCCGGGCCTTGAATAGCTTGTTCTGATCCTTAAGGAAATCAATATCCAATTGACTGGAATAGGATAGGAACTTATTATTCTCTAATCCCATTTTGGAGATTTCGCTTAGGGAAGGCTTGATGATCATATAGACCACCGGGCTAACGGTATTAATGTACTGAGAATTGAAATGGATGGTATTTTGGGCAGTCACATCCGATCCATGCACCAAGATCAAATCATAGTGCTGGTTAAGGAGATTGAAATTGGAGGTCACCTTAACCCCATTCTGGGAGCCCTGGTGTGTACCACATAAGACGGTTACATCATGCCCTCGCCGGAGAAGTTCCTCAGCCATGTCTCGGACAAAATACTCCGATCCACCTTCATAAGGAACATAGCGATGGACAACAAACATAATTTTCATTGCTTTATCCTACCCTATATGCAATAATGTGTGTCTTTGGATTATAATTGGCATTCCGCTTTCTCCAATATTCCACGGGATCGGTAAATTGTTCAAATTCACCAGTAGGATCACCTAGGTATTCATAGATTTCTCTCATTGCTTCGATAATATCAGTTTTCATACCCATTCCACCAGTGAAACATAATTTATTGTATTTCCATGTCTCGGGAATTCTAGGGTCAATCACTACAGCCGAATTTTCATGAACAAAGGCCTTCATGGTGTCACCAAGCTTGAATTCAACCGTAGCTGTTTCAATATTTTCTGCCCACATATTCAAGACACGAATTTGAGGTGCAACCCAACAATAATTTCCCCAACTAACGGGGCGAGAACGGCCTGTGCCTATGAGACTGTGACCTGTGACATGGGTGGATATATCCTGTTCTTGCCAGTATTTCATATCACAAAGTTATCCCACCAGTTAAGGAAATTATCAATATACGCTACATCAGGTAACCTGTTATCGGTAAATGCCGGTTGACCTAATATATCTAGGTATCGGTTTTTGTTGTCCCAGATATTGGTGCATTCGTTCCAAAAAGCATGGAAGTCATACCCCTGTTCAGAGATTCGAAAATCGTTGAGATTGAGGAAGCTTCGGGGATTAAAATCTTGTTGAACCTTATTCGATCCCCAATAAAGTGGGATGGTATTAGAATAATAGGCGTCGATAAGTTTCTCAGTGACATAACCAGGATAACTCCCATTTTCAAAAGCCATACCAAAGGCATGTTTATGATAAAATTGAATTTTTAACTCACGGTCTCTCGGAATAACAAATGTGTTATTATTCATATGTGGTCCGGCCGCGTCTAGTTGATGATAGTTATTAATAAATTCAACAAATCGCGTCCTGATAGAACAGTGAGGATTAGACTGGACATACGCTATCATAGGCAGATTTTTCTCATGCTTATATTCCCATTCAAATTCAAGATCGATGGGTTTTTCAACCAAATAGTTAAATGGGCGATCACCGAAAGGATTATTGTCCTTGGTAATCGCCCACATTTCTAAAACGTATAAGGGTAAACGATAATGTCGGGGAGAATTTTCATGATCAAAGGAAATGGCATGATCACATTCTAACCAATTAGGGCGTACATTCTCACCAGTAAAGAAAATCTTCTTTTGGGCTGGGATACGGAGGTGACTTTGGCCAAAATTACCATCACCGAAAATGAGATAATCAGGATATTTGTCATCCCTCTCAATATGATATCTTGTGCCTAGCACATTCTCGAAAAAGAGGATAGCATTTTCGTATGTATCTGCAAACCCTAATCTTAAAACTTTGTCCAAAACACTACCCCATTCTGTAACCGATTCAAAGGTTGTCTGATCTTATTTTCAGCCATAAATTCCTTTAGACCATCGGATACAGTATTCAACATCATGTCATGAATGGCAATAAGCCCACCTGACTTTATTTTTGGATAATAGTTTTTAAGGTCTAGTTTAACATGTTCCTTAGTATGATCACCATCCACAAAAAGGAAATCATACGTTCCGTCAACAAAATAATCGGAAACATTCTCAGCTTTATCATTTATCAAAAAGGCTCGATCCGGATAAAGGGAAAAATTGGTCTGAGCAATCACCTTGAACTTATCCATAGTATCCTGTTCAAGCTTACCAATCCAATCATCATATTCAAGGAAAGGATCAATAGTTGTCATAACCATACCGGAGCATGATTCGAGGATTAAACAGGTTGATTCTCCGCGGGCCGTACCAATTTCAATACCACGGGCTGAACCCTTGCGTTTCAGATATGGAATCAATCCTTTGACAGGAATATAATCCAGGGGCCATTCACCTTCATCAGTGAGTTCCCGTATTGTCATAAAATCACTGGGTGTAGGAATAAAGCCCTTGGGCTTAGTCACGATATCGTTTGTCGATAATTGCATTTAATTCTCGGATTCTGTTATATTGATGGACGATGGTATATGGTTGCCCATTGGGATTATAGACTGTTCCTTCTTCATCCCAGGAAATTTCACCTTGATTGACAAAGTTGTCCTTATAGGGGATTTTATTTCTAAGATATTGCGCTCCAACCTCACCTGAACCTTGTTCAATGGCTTGAGAGGATGTTCCTATATGAACAGCCCAATCCGATCCTAATCCAAGGTATTGGGTATTGAGCGACCAAGGAAGTTGCGAAATGGTGATATTAAGAGCCGCTTGATCCGGACCACCTCCACCAGGAACATAAGCAGGAGTCCCACGGCAAAGAAGATAGGTATTGAGACACAGGTCCATAAAAACCTCATAATCCCCACCAATAACACCAGCACAATAGATTTCATAGTCCTTTACCTTATCAAAAATTACAGGACCAAAAGCCTGAATCATATTGTTCTTTGACCAAGGTTCATCCTTATATCGGAAATTTTCTGAGCCCAAAACCACAGCACCCATATACAATTCATTTTGAAATGGATCCTTCTGGAAAACTACATCCCTCACATCAGTCATGACAACATAATCAGGTTTCTCATCCATTTCCTTGAGGAAGTACCATGCATGGATGAACCGTTCAACCACGATATTAAATCCGTCATTGGTTGGATATTTTAGGTCGCCGTTGGCTTCCCTAGAAAAAGCAAAAATTGAAACACCATGTTTTTCCAGTAACTCCACATCCTTATGATCCATGTTATAAACGATCAATCCGATTGTGCCGGTAAACCCCGTTCTCTTGATTGATACCAACCAAGGTTCGATTTGTGCATAAGTATAATTCGTTACTGCACCTAAAATCATATCAGTCATTTATTATTTTCCTTATACATTTTATGCAATAATTGTTTAACATCTGGGATCCCACTAACACCATATCGATGCAATAAAGAAGCCACTCTAGGATGAAAATAATCCGTAACAGGCGAATATGTTACCCTATCATGAGTATGATAAAATCTTACCTTGTACCATTCAGGGAAAAAATTAATAGGTTTCATGATCAATCATTCCTGATATAGAAATCGTCCCATCGGCTAATCATTTCAAATTTTCTGTAATATCCCTGGGACGTTAACAAATTATATAGCTTTTGTCTAGTTACCTGATTATAATTATGCTCGACCGTTATGCAATGTATGTAATATTTCTTGCTCTTGCGGTTTTTAAAAAATGCCTCAAGAATGTCAAATTCCGAACCTTCGGTATCCACTGACATATAATCGATATAGTTTGTGGATTTAAGCGCCAGAAGATCAACCAAGGAAATGGTAGGAATTTTTAAGATTGACCCATGAGTTCTCTTTTCGGCATGTTCATCATCCTGCCCATAACCAGAAATAGTTGAAAGATCAAGTTCATCGGTTTGGATAAAATCAATAGTTTCATCCGATTTAGTCCATACACACTTATTGACTATTCTAGATGTTTTGCGGATAGAAACAAGTTGAGCAATGTGATTTGGTAATGGTTCTGCGAGAAGGCCTTTCCATGCATATTCAGATTCGAGCAAATATGTGTTCGAACCGGCAATTCCATCCGCGGCACCAAATTCCACAAAGGTTCCCTGTCTTTTAAAACCGGATTCATAGAGGGCCCACACATCTTGGAGATTTTGAGACTTGGTTTTATCAAAGTTATAAAGTACCGCGCCCACAAATTTAACGGCTTCGGGATCATCGCTACTTTTTGCATAATTCAAAAACTCATTTAGTTCGTAACCAAAGTTTTGTTCCATGGGAAATTATCTCCGTATTGTTTTTTATAATGTTCATTACCTTGGAGGAAGAAATCTTTGGTAACAGAGTTTGGATTACCATCAAGGCGATAGCATAAGGTATGTAATCCCGAGCAGGCATAATTCTTATTTTGGGTCGGATTACTCAAATCCACAACAGAGGATAACCATCGCCTATCACCACCCCATCCTGAATGCCATTTATGCCCCATTAATTCTAAAATGCTTCGATGGAAAATAAATGATGATGTATCAATGAGATAGCTGGGAGATTTATTCTGGGTGAACCAAATAGGCCATTTTCCCAGGCTCTCACAATTATCATCTAGGAGATAATTTCCATCTACATCATGAATGCTGCGGAGAGAGTAAGCAAATGAAGCATCTGAGTTAGTTTCCAGTGTTTCAACAAGAGATTCGATGTGATTTGGTTCATACCAGTTGTCCTCATCTAAAAACATAGCATAATCAGTATCTAGGAGGTGTGAAAAAGCCGCATAGATACGATGCCCATAATAACCATTCTTTCCTGTATTCCAAGGTAAAGCACAAATAGTCAAACGACCAGAGGATCGCTCAATTTCATAATTTGATAGTTCATCAGCTACCTTAGAATCAAACTCATTTCCATCAATAACCACAAGGTGTTTGACATTGGTATAAGTTTGTTGTGCAACTGAGAGAACCGCCTTATTAAGTGTTTCCTTACCTATGGTAGGGGTAATTACCGTAACAGGCTTATTGATCTTTAGTTTCATTAAAACTGACCATCACCATCTAGAATAGTTGGGTCCCAACCTCCATTACCACTATTTCCCAGGTAATTAATAGATTCTCGATTAAGTTCGGCAGTAACAATACCGGCACACCATGCATTAATTTCATTGATATCTTCCGTTTCGAAGTTACGATTATACTTATTGGTTATAACATGCAACTCATATATTGGTGCACTTCTCTGTATAATTTCAAGACCGACCACATCTTCGGTTCGGCTTTTTTTATAGAAACTTTCAATATCTTCTACTCGCAGATATGTATCTTTAATTTTTACAAACATTTTATTTCCCCGTTGATCCATGACCACCAATTCGATTCGTTTTCTGTGCTGGTGGAAAAGCAGTTTCATCCAACTTATATTCAAGCATCTTAACCAATTCACCTTGGGCCAAGCGATCACCAGGTGAAACAGTATATGCTTCCTCTGTCACATTTAATAGCATAATCACAAACTCGTCCGTATAATCCCAATCAATAACACCCTCACAGTTTGGTAAGGTGATGCCTTTCTTAAGGGAAATGCCAGAACGAGGATGGATACGGACAGAATATCCCTCCGGAATATCAAAAATCAGTCCGGTTGGAGCCAAAACTCTTTCACCTGGCATAATAGAAAATACACCAGAAGTTCCGATAATTCGATTAATCGGAGCATTATGGGCATCAAATCCCTTGACCTCATTTAATCCTTGCATAGGTTGATAAGACAAGTCAAAGCAAGCCGAACCTTCGGTGGCGAAGGTCGGCAAGTTAATTGATGGATGTTTTTTGAAGAATTTTAAGGTAGGAACGTTAGGTGTATCTTCGTTTGAAGTTTGGGTTTTCACTTTTGTCATAATATAACCTTTCGTTTATTTGTTTTTTTGCCCTATAGTGTACTTAGCCACCAAATTCCAATCACCTTTCTCTTTGTGAGAGAGAACTTTGATTTGACTCATTGGTGCCACTGGGCTTGCACTTTTACTCTCATCAACCAAATCATATAACTCCCAATCATGGAGAAGATTTGCGATGGTATTTCGTCGGGCCTTATCGTCTTCCGAGAAATCTGCGGCCTTACCATCTAATAAGAACATTTCCTTGAAATGCATAATGGCATATTCGCCTTGTTTATGCAAAATATGGCATGACTGATAGAGGGTTTTATCCTTTTTTGACGCTATTCCTATTCTGGTGAGAGTTTCCTTGATTTTAAGGAAATCCTCGGGATCAATCAATGTGATTTTGAGCCCAAGCCCACGGAATTTATCTGGTTGACCCCCGCTTTCGTTCTGATTTATATTTGTCATTCAATCCACCTTTATCTAGGCGCTTCTTAATGTCGCCAATTTGTTCATCTGATAGGAGCCTGAATGCTTCTTTTGCCTTATCCATTGAATACCCATAATACTCTGAAATAGCGTCTAGATCGTCATTGGATTCAAGTTTCTGCCATTTTTGAAATGGTCGCCTCCATGCTCGGACGGTATTTAGTAGGTAATGATTTTGCATTACCCCATCTACATTTGGGCGCATATTCATCTGGTTGGCATAAAAAATACAGTCTCGGTGATAGGATAACGCGCGGTTGACGATATAAGGCACATAATCCTTCTCATTTTCCGGACCAATGACCACTTCCTTGGTCTGGAGAATAGCCGGAATAATATCTTTAAATAGTTCGGCCATTATTTCCAACTTACCAAAATGTAACATTGTACATCTTTATTCCCAAATTCTGATTGGGATATAACACTGTGGTCAAATATATTCCATTGGAATTTGTTGTCCGAATCTGCATTAATTCGGTTCATAACATCCCTTATATGATTATAAAATTCCTGATTAGACCATTCGGGGGTCTTATCATCCGTATAAAGGACAATTTCTACATCATCTTTACCGGCCCGAGCCGCCATCATTATATTTAATTTAATATATCCTTCGGAAAATACTTCGATATCTTCCTTAACCTTTCTAGAAATGGTTTGTTCCTTTAATTTTCTTTCCCGTTCTTTTTCAGCCTTAGCTTTCTTGGCATTAGCGGTTAAAGCTTTCACATCATCAATAAACATCATATAAACTCACAATCTACCATGATTTCGGTTAACATGGCCACAGTATTAATTTCCTGATCAGCCACAAAAGCCGCTTGGTATTGGTACTTAGAAATGATAACCACGGCCTGTGGTATGCTGGTCGGCTTGACATATTGATATAATGCGTCATAGATCGACCTGAAAACCCTGGATTGGTCAACATCAGAATTCAGGACAACCCATTTCCTCATTGATGAGAAATCCTTATTCTTAAGGTTCTCAATCAATTCATTGAGGTTTTTAATCTCTGAAACTTGGGTAAGAGCACCGGAGTTAAGAGGACCAGAAGCCGCCAACCGTTGAAGTTCATTCAAAGCCCGACGATAATCAGGGAAATACCTGGTTACCAGTTTAACCAATACATCTTCTTGGTACTCAACATTTTCAAGGTTAAGGATTTCCTTGATACGGTCATAAAAAGCTTTGGCCATTTTAGGTTTGTCCTTAGATTCCAATCGGAATTCAAAGACAGCCATACGAGAAATGATGGCATCGATCAATTTTGACTTAAAGTTGCATGTCAGAATAAACGTGCAATGTTTGGTAAACTCATCGATCACCCCACGGAAAGAATTCTGGGCCTCAGGAGTTAGACCATCGACCTCATCCAAGATAATAACCTTGCGCCCACCAGCCTTTAAGGACATGGATGATGCATAAGAAGAAATCTTGGTTCGGAAGGTATCAACACCACGTTCCTTAGATGCATTGATCTTGATATAACTTAGACCAATTTCATCACACATGGCTAGAGCCGCCGTGGTCTTACCTGACCCCGGCGGTCCTGAGAATAGGATATTCGGTATCTGTTTATTTGTTACATATGACTGGAAGGCCGATTTCAAGCCAGGAGGTAATATACACTCCTCAACAGTATGAGGTCGGTATTTCTCAGCCCAAAGGAATTCTTCATTCATGTTTCACCACAGTATCATAAAATTCTTCAAATGTCTCAGAGGCTTCTTTTTCCTCTTGGAAACTGTTTTTATGATATACCTTGGCGATACGTCTGACAAGCTTTTTCTCTACACCCAATTCATTGAATAGGTCTTCAAGTATTTGCTTTTGTGCATCGCGTTCGGCTTCCACTCTCAGGAAACTATCCGATAGACTCTGGATACCATCCATTAATTCCTTACGGGCTTCGTCCGTAAGGTTACTTGGATCAATCGTATGATTGGTGTTTTGCTGGTTCATAATTTCCTACCTATTAAAATCGGTTCAGAAAGGTACCTAAATCCATTTCCTTCATAAATGTCTTAATGAAATCTTTGGCTTCTTCACCACGAAGTTCAACGACCTTGACTTTATCCTTATCAACTTCCTGAGTTGCCTCAGTAGTTTTAACTACGGTCGCTCCAACTTGACCACCTAAACCCAAGGTATCATATGTTCCAGCCGAAACATCACTGGTCTTCGGGAAGTTAATTTCCTGATCTTCAACCAGTTCCCAATCCCAAGTTAATAGATCAGCCTGTGAAGCAAGCCAAGGTACCAAATCCCCCTGTGCTGTTTGCATATAGATATATGGCAGGCTCATCTTCGAATAAGCATCAGGTCTCTGGATGGCAATCCACATCCCTTTACCATTCCAATTCCTGCGGCGAACCTTGTACCCATCTTCAAGTTGGTCCAATGCCCATCCAAAATCTTGTTTAAATAGTGTCATAATATATTCCTTTCTTACGCGGCGGCCGCCGGATCAGAGGCCTTACCCTTTTCGGATGAATTTTCATCTGAACCAGCTTTAATCTTATCTTGTTCCGAGAATCCCATAACTATACCACGAGTAGCATAATCGGCAGAACTTTGAGCCAAGGAGAACATAGTTTCCCGTAGATTTCTCTGAGTGCTATTCAGCCACTTATCTGCACCCAGACCATAATCCTTTGCCACATCACCAACCTTGTCAAAATTAGCTCCCAGGAAGATAACTTCCCAGGCCTTACTCTTGAATTTTTCTACAAGGGTTTTAACCTCATGTTTGTTATATTTCTGGGATGCATTTTCAATTCCGTCGGTCATGACCACGAAAATTGCCCGGTCCGGATTATCATCCAAAGCCGTCTGCATCATTCGAGCAGATGCATCATAAAGTGGAGTAGTTCCACGCGGTGTTACTTCCTCCAAATTGATATTCTTCCAATCATCCGTCTTACAATTCCGAATGACCTGATAATCAAATTCATTATTGGCCATATCAAAAATGGCCAATCTGATTTTGGTGTTATGTGGAAGCCTCTCCGCATAAGCATTAATTGATCCGATGGCTTCTTTTATGAGCCCATTATCATTCATGGATCCAGATCGGTCCAAAAGCATATATACATTCATTTCGTTTCTTCCTCTAAAGCTATAAAATATCTAAGTGTTTTATCCGTATTTTCGAATGTAGCATAACCCTGCAATGAAATCTTAACATCATAATCAGCCGGAGCCAATCTAATGTTATTCATCTTGAAAACAGCTTGGAAATCCTTACCATTATAATTCTCGATAATATATTCCGCTGCATTCGAAAGATCATTTGTCGGATCATAGACCTTCAATACCAAATTACCCTCCTTACCAATTACGGTAAGATGGGTAAATGTATTAAGATTACCAAGTTTGGTTAATTGTTGGAAAATACTCTGAGTAAGAGTAAATTCAGCATCAGGAAGGTCAATTGTATTCACCTCATCTGACTTAGTGTGCACAATTGCAGGGTTGCAATAGCCATACTTAAGCTGGAGATTTTTATCCTTCATGGTTAGATAAGAATCCTGGAAAGTTAGATCAGGATCATTGAATGATGAATAGTTGGCCAAGAATTGGGGCAGATCATAGATAGCAAAAGCCTTAGGAAAACTATCCTTGAGTACGGCTTGACAGTAAATAAAGTCTTCCGGATGGATGGTTTCCTGTTCATTTCCTTCCTTGATTATCAAGGAATCGTTGATGGTTGCAAAATTCTTTAGTACAGCTACAGTTGATTCATGTAATTTCATGTCACATCCTCATATTATTTAAACATTATAGATTATTTCTTTTCGGATGTCAAGCTTGCTTTGCGCGCTCGGTGATCCTTTACCGCTTTTTCAAGCAAATCTGGATTTTCTTTCAGTAATTCATGTAGATATCCAGAAGCATTGAAAATAACCCCACATAACGCCCAAACAATTCCTTCATGGACCTTTTCCTCAAACCCACGGTGGAACGCCCACCAGTCAAAAAAGTGCCGCCAACCCGATTTCATATAACTAGACAAAGGAATTCCTTGTTGCCAGTTATCAGACTCTCGGAGACCAGCGGCGGTATGGCGATTTTCATTCATATATGTGCCAAAGGCTTCTACCACCAGGGGTGAATAGAAGCCTTCATAATCAATTTTGGTAACGTCTATATTCCTGGTGGCACCTGTTCCAAAATCTCGCATTCCGTTTTTAATTTCTACATTGGTAGATTTTGCCATTGTTTAATATCTCCTATAAATCATAAATTTGTCAAAACTATTCGGCTAATGGTTTACCTATATTTTCCATTATCAACATCCTCTAAGTTCCGGGCTATAGCCATACGTATAGGAAAGGTAATAATGGCGGGGCGGCCGCCTGGATTCAGGTCATCCGTTAAAGGTTGCTTATATGCCTCCGCAAAAAGAGAAACAGATGATCGTAAATTACCCCACAATTTCTTTACAATTTTCCTGTCCATCTTGCCACGGCTTCCATATTGCCTTCAAATCCATAGGTACCTATGTGAGTGGTTTTCATCCATGGGCAGAGCCAGATAGAACCACCAATTGCTCTCCAATACTGGCAGAACATATAATCTTCCGATAGATAACGATGAGACACTGGATCAATCACCGTATCAAAATACGCATGAATGGTTCGGCTTCCATCAAAATTCTGTTGCCCAGCATGATCAGGCTTATATTCAAGGTGTGGATACTCCTCTTTGAATTTAAGGAATACATTCCTCTTGATCAACATAAATCCAGTACCAATCTCCATAACCTCTAAAGGTTCATGCACGGAAAACTTGGTTGTTCCAGGAACAGGGTTAAACACATAATCACCTGTCACCTTTTGGATTTCCTCCGGAGTAATGTCAGGTTTACTCATTGCTTCCTGTACATTCTTCCAGTTAATTGACTTTTTAGGATATGGTCCACCGATAATGTCCTTATCAAGAGCAATGAGGGCTAAAACATCCTGAGGGTCAAATCCTATATCAGAATCAATGAAAAGTAAATGGGTAAATTGCTCATTTCTCAAAAATTCATCCACAAGGTAATTACGGGCTCGTGTAATTAAGGATTCATTGAAAAGGAAAGAAAAACGACTTTCGACACCATATGCCTGGAAAAGGGTTTGAAGGTCTAAAACCGATTTAGTATAAAGCCCGGCACACTGGCCGCCATACATCGGAGTACATACGAATATCTTGTTTTTACGAAGGTCCTCAATATTGATTTTAAGTTCCATTATTAATTCACCTATGGTATGGGCGCTCCACGACGCCTTCTCTCTTTATATAGGTGCCCGGGACACCATTTATGGAGGTGAACTTTATATGTTTATCATATCCAACTTTATACTCTCCCTAACGTTCCAATCACGATTATAAATATGTAAATCGGTTTCATATATTCGAGATTTTACCGTATGGAAAATTTGAATATTGGGGATTTCTTGCATCCTTTCAATATGACTAAAAATGCCGGAAAACGTATGTTCAATTTTTTTGGAAACTGGAGTTATTGTCATTTTTCAACCATATATTCTTGTACGGAAGGTCTCAACATTCGGCCATCAGTGCTATAAGGTAGTAATGTCCGCCTTCTTTCTGCAAAACATCGGGCAATTTCACCTTTTTGTTTGTTAACAGTAATGAAATTATCATAATCATGCTCAAAAATTTCATGTAGTCTATCAACCAAATTTGTGTGTAATACCGAATGTAGGGGCGTCATCTTTACCTTCCTTTAAAATATTGGACATAGACTGTGTTTGCCATATGGTGTGGCGGATATTATCTATGAGAAATTGTGCGCGCAGAGCGGCTATTCCTATGGGAGAACAAAATGGGAGTTCGGTATTCGCCTTGACACGAATGATCCTATCTAAGTTAATTGGGCGCAATTATGCAATCCATCTTCCAATTCACGCCGTATATTGAAAATAATATCCACTTTGTCGCGGCGGGCCCGGCACGCATTCATATAAGGTTCATTTTTCTGGGAATAATATATGTAAGTAGGAAATTTTACGCGAAAAAAGCGAGATAATCTTTCCTTCTGTAACTTTCTAAAATTCACTCGTTCCATTTTACACCATTTTTTGCTTAATTTGGTTTTTAATGTTAATAACCAACCATACTACGGTTGATCGACCTAGACTCTCAGTCCTGGCAGTCCTGGCTCGGTCGAGCTTTACAAGACCCTCGAAGCCGAGACCGGCCGGCCCACCATCCAATGTTTCTCGTACAGCCATTATTATACCATTGGTATTTTTCTTTAATTGCTCCGGTAAAATCGATTTCATATTTCACCACCATATCCATATAGGTGTTTATAATCTGTTGCATCGGAAATTGTGTTATGGAGACCTGAGTTCATTCGTAATATAGGAAGACTTTGGCTATGAAAATAAGTCGCTATACGAAAAATCTTCCGGTCTTTATCATCAAATTGATCGATCAATTGCCCAATATGATTTCCCGGGAACTTATAAGATTCGGGGAAAGGGAAAATATAAAACAAACGATCAGAAACCTGCTTCATCATTATCTCCAATAAAAAACCGGAGGCCATAGACCTCCGGTTTCGGCTTGTTCCCTAGACGGACGACGGAACCAGCTTACGAACAGACTTCCTCATTGAACTTCTCGGGATTAAAGCCAAATGATGCAGCGATAACCTCATGAGGAGTACTTCCTGGCATTGCACCAAGATGGAACTTACGGCGAGTACCATCTGGTTCTAGAGTGCTATTATTGACCTCGATGATCCGCACCGGCTGGCCAGCAACCTGCATTTCAATGAGCCGGCGTGGATTACCAGCGCCATCAACGTCCTCGGAAATCACCTTGCTATTACGTTCCGAGAGATAACGGTCAAAACCATAAATCTCCAACATAATACGACGGAGCTCCGCGTTGGTTTCCTTCTCAATCACATCTGGATTGAGACGGTCCTTGTCGGTGATGATCCAGGTATTCTCATTCGGAATGGTATAACCATGCCAAGAATAGAGACCATTTCCATCAAAATACTTGATGGCCATACCATTTTCGGCATGGAGGCGACCCGCGGCATCACGGTGGAGTTCCTCAGGGCGCTCGGTGATAATCGCCAACTCATCATAAGCCCACCACCAACCAGCATTCGCAGCAATGGTCATCATGGGGTGCAACTTCTTGATTTCGGGAATATCAACCGAATCAATCTGGTCAAAGAAATCATAGAATGAAAGGAAATAGATATCGTGCTGACCATAAATCACGTTATCAAACACACCGCCAATATTCTTGTGAATATAGGCCGCCGCTGCAAACGGCGAATCAAACCACATAAACTTACCAGGAGGCGGAAGATCAGCCACCTTGTAAGCTTCATTCACGGCTTCCTCAACCAACTTTCGGTCGGAGCGCCCAGTTGCCAGCCCAATCTTGACCCACTTGTCAACGACCTTGGGCATAAGGGCAATTTCATCATCAGTGAGTTTCGTAAGCTTCTCAGCCATAATATAGACTCTTTTCAGTTTCCGTTATGATCTAGAAGTAGTGCAGGAATTAATCCTGCACCACGCGCTCCTCAGCACCGGCGCTTTCAATCTGGCGACCGATGTAGTAATTACCAGCCTTGAGGCGGATGGCATCATGCTCCTGGTGACCCAGGACAACACCAACATCACCACCGCCTTCGACGGTAAGCGTACCAATATAAAGATCGGTACGGGTGATAACCTTGGCCTTCATCAACTGCTCGGTGACGCCAGGGTCCTTAAACATACGGACCACAGCGGCCTTGACATTCTGAGCACCGGCGAGGAGTTCCTCAACGGCCCGATCAGTCTTAACAGGCTGAGAGGCCTGTACACGGTCCATCACATCGATGGAGTGGTGATGCCCGGTCATTTCACCTTCCAGTACAACCAAACGGCCGTCCTTGGGTTCAATTTCACTGACTGGATTCACCTTGATAGTATCTGGAAGGCGGAAAATCAACACGTCACCCTGGCGTGCCACACCCGTCTTACCATCGTAATCATGAACACTCATAATAGTTTCCTTTGTTTGTTTCATTCCTTAGTATGGAAGATAGTCTAGCAAAATCGGGGGCGTTTGTCTACCTCCGATTTTATATTTAGACGGCTAAACGATAAAAAGCCGTACGGTCACCGTTTACATTACGGTAATTGGTGAAGATATCAAAACCTTCCTGACGGAGGTCATAAATGCGCTTTGAAATTGCATCCGATGGCACCTTCGTAACTCTGGAAAGACGGCGGCTCGTAATACCGGGGGTCTCAGTGTTATCATATAGTGCGGAAAGAATGCGGTCAATCTGTGAATTTCTCATTATTTAATCCTTTATCTGGGGCTAGAACCGACCAAAAATTATAATCAGCCCTAGCGCAATAATTACTGACCCTATGATTATAGAGATTAGTTTAAGGAATGGCAAGATGAGTATGAAAGCCACCAACATAAACAAGAAAAGGAACATAATCCCCCAGGAAATCTCAATAGTATCCATGGTTTATCTATTCCTTTTCAGTATTAGAAAGTTTGCTCGGCATTTTCGGCCGGCGGCGATGGCTCCGGTGCAGGAGGAACAATTTCCGCGTCGACCTTCTGGTAGAGTTCAAGGAACCCCTTCTTCATTTCATTATCGAAGCGGTTCAGACAAAGGGTAATTGCCTTCATCTTATCATATCCGAAGATCATATACGCCTCAGCAATATGCACAAGCCGGCGAGTGGAAATCAAATCATTGATTGCACCCTGTTCAAAACTCTTACGAGTAATGTTGGCCCATTGAACGAGATTTCCGACAAAGGCATCATTCTCATAATCATGCATTGCAAACACGTTACGGAGGATCTTTTCCTCAATCTTGATAGGTGGATAATCCTGTTCAAAGGTGATGGGGAAACGCTCTAGGAACGCCTCATTAAGCACATTGGTTCCGATGAACCGACCATCAGATGAACCCTTACCCTTGGTATTAGCCGTTGCAATGATGGTAAAACCAGGTGCTGGATAGACCACGCGGTTGATTGGCTTAAGGAAAATAGGCTTTCCTTCCAGGACAGGCTGGAGGCACATCAACTTGGAATCACCCAGATCGATTTCATCCAGGAGCAGGACAGCGCCTCGCTCCATAGCGATAACAACCGCTCGGTCACGCCAAACAGTCTGACCATTGGCCAATTCGAAACCACCAATCAGGTCATCCTCATCCGTCTCACGGGTAATATTCACCCGGATCAATTCTCGCCCAGTCTGGGCGCAAACTTCCTCAGGGGTAATGGTCTTGCCGTTACCGGACAGACCCGTGATAAAGATTGGATAAAACTTACGGGAAGCAACGATTGACTTGATATCCCCATAATTGCCAAAGGGCACATAACCCGGCAATGGCTTAGGAATATAGGAAATCGCGGGAGGAGCCTCAGTACTCGGGTTCATTGCAGGGGCCTGAACCGACACCGGCTCAGGTGCGATATTGACCACGGGCTGAGGAGACTGTACGGGAACAATACGATCCTGCCGGGATCGCTTGGCAGGACCTGCAACTGGTCCGGTCAGTGAATAAACACCACGAGCAACGCGCAACTTAGGATCATTAGTCAGCCAGGCCGGCAACTTGATCTTGAGCGCCGAGGAAACATTAATAACCTGGGCCCGGTTGACGGTCTTAACGTCACCATAAAATTCCTTAATCTTATCAAGGAATTCTTGACGGTCTACATGCTTAGGCATGGCATATCCTTTTAAATGTCACAATAGGAAGGTAATAACGGTTGCCTCGGTTTTCAAGGCAACCGGGTTCTATTCTCCAGTGATTACAGAAATAAATTTCTGCAAAACCACTCGGTTCAGTTTCTTAGATTCATACATCTTCTGGAAGGCCTTAGCGAGACCGGCCTTGGACTCCTTCTTTACAACCATTCCTTCCATTCCCAATTCGTTCATGAACTTAGGATTCACAAGGTATTCCAGATCGTAACCGGAATTGACCGTCTGCACATAACCATCCTTGATATAGGTATCTCGCATTTGAGTGGCCTTGGTATAATCAACCTTATACCGACTTGAAATATAATCGGCCAGCTTAACCCGGTGACCGGCATCATAGATGTGGAAATTGATCAGATTGACACCGCAACGATCCCGCAAACGCACCAAAAGAGGATTGGTCACCGTAAACTTGGAATTATATCCATATCCATATCCATTTCCAATTTCCATGGGATAGACCTTACGAGTCTCATTATCTTGCATATAACCTTCATCAGGAGCATACATGCCCTTGTTTTCCTGCTGGAATTCACTCCAGGTCGGGTAAGATGCATTGGAATCACCATCAGTCAAGAAAATAACATTGGTTACCTCAATCTTATACTTGGCCTGGAAAGCCTTAATAATTTCCTCAGAAGCCACGATAGCTTCATTAAGAGGAGTACCAGGCATAGTATCCCTCTCACACCGGAAACCATTCGCCATACCCCACAAATACACCAGCATGGTATTATACTCACTTTGGGTCATTCGCGAGGATAGGAAATTACGGAACTTAAGATTGCCGAATTGAATGGTATTAGCCTTTCTGGTTTGTTGGTCATAAACCTTAGGCCATATTTGATTAATGTTATTATAATCAGCCCCATTAACATCCCGGAAACTATATACATCAAACGGAACATTAATCTGCCGACAAAACATCGACAAAGAAATCAATTGCTTAACCGTGGCGCGCAACTTGTTAGCCATTGAACCGGACCAATCAATAAACATGATAAATCCATGGTTCTTACCCTCTTGCACCGTTTCACGGCGAAGGAACAAGTCATTATGATAAGCATAGGCATGAACCTTGCCCATATCAAGCTTACCGGACCGAGAAATTGAGGTCCTCAACTGCTCCTCAGCCGCCTTGCGCATTTCAAATTCCTTAACCAAGTAAGCGACGGTCGCTTGCTCAGTCTGCCGGAACTGATTAAATTCATTGGTGATTACTTCCAATGTCTGGTATGGTCGATTCGGATACTTGCTATTTCGCAGATTATTCCAATAAGTATTATAATCTTGGATGACAACCTTATAATCATCAATGGACTTAAGGGCTGCACCAGGGTTAACCTTAGGAATTTCACTATAACCAATCAGAGGCGCGTCATTCTTGACCATATCCTCCAGAACCTTATTACCCGACTCAATGGTCGAAGCCTCAGGCAAAGACAGAGGGTCGTGATCCTCATCCTCAGATTTAGGTTCAGGATTTTCGTCACCAGATCCACCACCTTCATCAGAAGGCGAGGTCTCATCATCCTCTGAGGTATCCTCCGATTCAGGTTCGGGAGTATCATCTTCAAATTCAACGGGAGTAGAAGGAGGAGGAGTCGGCATTTCCTCCTCCTCCTCATCAAGAAGGTCCTCGATTTCCTCAGTGTCCGGAGTTTCCGGCTCAGGAAGATCATCCTCCTCAAATGTACCTTCACCACCGCCGGTGGGCTTAATCTTCAAAGTAGAAATGGGAGAAAGCTTTTGCTTTGACAATGCACAAAACTTTACGATTTCCTTGGTCAGGGCAACGGTGTCCTCCCAAGTCTTAAGATCATAAGCCTTATCGATAAAGACTTGCTCCTTGGGGCTAAACTTAATCAACATCCCGCGAGCAAGCCCGGCCTTGAAATAAACATTCATACGGTCGATGAAGGGCATCTTGTTGACCTTAGCATCATCCGTCGTACCAAAAAAACCACGATACCAGAGTTCCTGGTATCCCTTGGCATAGTCAATACGGCACCCAGGATAACGAATCTTCTGGAGCATGTCATTACGGACATCCTCCACCACATTCAAATAACCCTTGATACTGCCCACCCGCGTAGGATCACCAAAAGTGTCCTGGGCGATGGATTCCATATCCTCAAGCCAACCTCCAGCAGGGGTGACTAGAGCATGACCCACCTCATGGATCAGCAACATATCATACAAGTGATCCGAAATATCATCCCAGACAGGGAGATTAAGGACACGGTGGAGCAAATCAAAAGACGCGGTCTTGGCCCCGGGGACATGGCGAACCAAAATGTCCTCGGTGGCCAACATCCGCGCCAACGATGCTTTGATTGTGTGGTGATTAGTCGGCATTTCTTCTCTCTAATTACACATCCAATATAATGTATGGAAATCAGAGTTTCAACCGTTCATATGGAAAATCTGTGCATACCAGCTATGCATCCAGAGCATAGCTATTATCTACCAACTTGGTCGAGATATTTTGCCTTGGTCTCATCCCATGACATATAGATCAAATCATCATAGAAAAGCGTCTCAGAGGACACTCTCCCCTGCTCCTGGAGAGACTTAATACGTTTAGCTGCATACTTGGTCTTCCAAATATCCGAGAGGTCCTGGTAGCTTGTAGGAAACGCCTTAACCAATTGAGATTCATGTATTTCTCCTCTTAGAAATTCTCGGGAATTATTATAGAGAGGAGAAAAATAGATTCCTCTTTGGTGTTCCGATCTAATAAGGTCTTTAGGAATACTTAGCTTTGAATAAACAAAATTGTAAGAACGGTTCTTATGATCACGTTTATATGGTTGACCTGATGGTTTCTTTGCTACATACCATTCGAAATACTTGCGAGGATATTCAGCCATCAACCATTTTTGTAACATTTTCACAGTAGGTCTTGTAGCTTCATAGGAAACCGAGCCGGATGAATATCCCATTTTCTGCCAATACTTTAATCCATCATATTGACTTAAACCTCCTTGCTTGTCCTTACCATATAAGGAAGTTGTAGTGACACCGATAAGAGTATCTCCGTACTCGGCTTTCCATCTTTGCTGTACTTCATCTGATAAGCACAATAAAGCCAGCAGTTTTCCGCCCACATAATTGTATCCTAATGGTTGTAGAGGAACAATCGTTGAGCCAATTGCAGTATAATTGATCATATGACCTTGAGTTTTGTTGGTTCTTTCCCATCCAATATATTGGTCACGAGGGGTCAAATCAAGAAAATCGGATGAAATACAAATAACACCCAGATATTTTCCTGTTACAGAATCTTCAACAATATAATTAAGATTTCGACCAATATTTGAATTATTCTTCATAGTCGAAGTAAAAGTTCGGATACAATTCCAAGTCTCGGAGAGGTCTGCTTCCTTTGTATAGACTAGTCGAGGTTGGATATTAAGGAAATCATTAACTTCATTAGGAATCCAAAGATTAGATTTGACTTGCCTGATCAATTTATCTTGTTCGGGATCAATCAACTTGGTCTTTTTACCAAATAAAGTCATGACTGTATGAGTTGGATATTTGTTATGTATTTCGTGCCACTTCTGAAATAAAGTATATTCTCCTACACTCATTTGTGAGGCGTAAGTCAAATCCATCACTAATGCATTATATAGAGCATCCTGGTTAATTTTCTCAAAACTATCAGGATTGTTGTCTTTAACCCATTGATTATATTGTGCTTCTAACAGAGGGTCGGTGTCATCCTCAAGAATTTCAGTATCGGTCATTTACATATCCCTGTACCGGCTGCAAAAAAGGTATAAGTATCAAGGTTAAAAGTCTGCCAGAACCCACATTGGGAAACCGTATATATTTCAGAAAAAAAACCGAAAATCATACATATCAGTACAACGACCCATAACATAATAGCCGAGTTCATTTATCTGTTCCTTCCAGGATGGACTCTCTATCAATGATCACGTAATGCATTCCTTTAAATATTGATCAAATTTAGTTTGCATATTTTCATATATTCCTAATCCCATATTACAAACACCACATAATAACCCACGAACTTTACCGGTAAAATGATCATGATCTACATGTAAGATATCGTAATGTTCTTTGCATATTTTACAATTACCGTGTTGGTCATCATATAATTTTATATAATCATCAAAGGTAAAATCTATGATACCTCGGTTAATCCATTGTTTTTCCATAAATTTAGGTCGATATTGTTTTCTATATTCAGCAGCTTTGATCGGATCATAACGTTCTTTAAAAATATTAGGATTATCAGAAATCATTTTATTATATCGATTCTTAGCCATCATTTTCAATCGATCTTTATGTTTAGCTGTATAAAGCTTCATATAATTTGGATCACTCCTAGGTGGCAAATCTGAATAAATTTCTCGTTTCTTTCGAGCCATATTAATTTCCTAAATTATGTATGGCTATTTAGTAAACGCATTATTTAATTTCTTGCTGATCTTCTATTATAGAGGAAAAATTTCCTTTTTTATGAAAACGAATTATTTTCTCAAACTTATCTAATAATGCATCTGTCTTATGACTAATAACAATTGTATTAGTTCCATCAAGTAAGTCAAGCATTATTTTAAGGAAATCATCAACACCATTACCATCTAGGGATGAATCAAAAATTTCATCCAATATCAATAGGTTAGTATTAACAGAATTCTTGAGGCGAGCCACTTTTCTCCATGTAAAGAGTATTGCTAGGTCAATTCGCATCTTTTCTCCCTCGGAAAAGTTCTGATAGGAAAATTCATCCCTATACCTAGACCTTATTGTTTCCTCAAAATTTTCGTTCATATTAAAATCAACAAAGAAACCCATATCGGTAAGGTATTTGTTGACTTGCTTATTGATAATGGGAATATATTGCTTAATGATTTTAGATTTGATACCACCATCCTTAAGGAGATTGACGGCAACCTCTAGGTATTGCCGATCATCAAGTAAGTCAGATTTCTTAGCTTCCAGTTCACGGAGTTCCCTACGTTTATTTTGGAGGGCTTCTGTGTTCTGGGCAATTAACTGGTCATCAGATTGGAATCTGGTGATTGTTTGGGTTAGAGATTGGATGTTTTCAGAATAGCTTTGGATGACGGACTGTTTGGAAATGATTTCTTCTGCCAATTTTTGAGCAGCCGATTGCGATCCCACCAAATTGGTAATGTTCCGTTGAGTTTGGTCGATTTTGGTATGAAGGTCAGACAAGGCGGAGGAAATTGTGGTAATTTTCCGCCCGGCCTCAAATAATGCCGTAGCCTTAAATTCTCCATCGATAGTCTGTTTACACGTAGGGCAAGTGTCACTGTGATCATAGAATTCAACATCCTTTTTATGCCTCGTAATGTTATGTTCAATTTTAACTTGGAGAGCAAGGAGTTCCTTGTTCTTTGCCAAAAGATTTGGTAGGTCCTTGGTTGTATCAAGGAGTGCATTCTTCTTATTGGTCAGAACTTCTATTTCCTTGGTCAATCTATCAATATCGACCTGGTATTGGGTCTTATTGGCTTCCAGCCCTGCAACTTTCTCAGCCACATTTTCCTTGGAACTTTTGAGATTCTTGACCAGGAGTTCTTCGGTTTCAATAGTTGAAGCTAATTTAATTGCATTCTGTTGAAATTGTTCCTTGTTTTCCTGGAGTTTGGTCTTTGCTATACCACCCATAACCGAGAATACCTGGATATCCAGAAGGTCTTCAATTACAATACGCCGGTCAGCAGGAGTTAATTGCATGAATGGCACAAAAGAAGCTGAACCTAAAATAACAATCTGGGAGAATGATTTAGGTGTCATTTTAAGGATATGAGAATTCACAAAATCCTGGTAATCAAGAGTTGTTGAATTCTGATCGATTAAGCGACCATCCTTATATACCTCAAAGATATTAGGCTTCATTCCTCGAATGATCTTATAGTTATGATTATCCGCAAAGAATTTTAATTCAACCAATAGGTCGCGCCCATTAACAGAATTTAATAATTGTGGCTTATTGATTTTCCTAAAAGGTTTTCCAAATAGAGCAAAGGTCAGGGCATCCAGAATTGTGGATTTCCCTGACCCATTTTCACCAATCATGAGTGTGGTTTTGGTCGTATTGAGCTTAACTTCCGTCCATACGTTGCCTGTTGAAAGCAGGTTTTTCCATCTAATCGTTTTGAATGTGATCAATTGAAATCCATAGTCAGTGCTTCGGTATGAATACCTAGCATTAATTTCTTAAGTTTATCAGAATCTACAGCTAAAGTCAAACTATCTATGTAATGTGATAATAGAGTTGGGGTATCTTCCGCAGCATCAACAGTATCTTCGGCTGTATCAATAAAATTTGTTACATCTTCAACCACGGTAATATCATGTGGATTGGCCTTATAAAGTGCATCAAGGAAAGTTTCAAAGGCATATAGATCATTTTTGGAGGCTGCCACCACTTTGACATATGAATTGGCTAAACCTTCCGGATCAACCTGTTGTTTCGCAGGATCCCGATCATCATATGAAATCATACGGAACATATGATAGGGGTTTTGCAGGAATTCTAAGGATCGGGATTCAGTATCAAAAATACTAAACCCACGAGGATCATTATAGTCACTCCAATTATGCTCAGTAAAAGCGCCGAGATACCTAATATTGCCAATACGGCTAGGATGATGGAAATGCCCAGAATACACAATAGGAAAATCTTGAAATAATACAGGGTCCATACCATGGTCAGATATACGCCCTTTAAGTTCTTCAAAACCCTTAAGATCAAGGTGGGAAAAAATGATATTAGTGAACTTTTTTGCATGATCTAACATTTCTAATGTTTCAGCTTGGTTCTCGGGGGTGATCCAAGGCAATAACAAAACATCCGTACCACCAAAATCAACCAGGGTTGGAACGGAATAAATCTTAATATTTTGATAACGACTACCTACCAATTCCCTTAAGGAATTGATTTCATGGGTATTCTTGAAATATTCATCATGGTTACCCGCGAGAATATGGATAGGAATACCTAAATCATTCAAAGGTTGAAGGAAATCAACCCGGGCTCGATGAGCGGTAACAAAATTCACATACTTGCGGCGATCATACAAATCACCCAAATGAACAATAGCATCAAACTTACGATTCTGGGCTTCGGTAATAAACCAATCAGTAGATTTTTTGAAGTAATCATAAAAGACTTGGTCATCATTGCGAATTCCATAATGGGTATCGGTAATTAATCCGAGTTTCATCCGGACCTCTTAACATACATTGGTTGGTCTCTCACAATATGTATAGGATGGGTCTGCTCGATATCAAAATCCTTGATAGCAGCCTCAATTTCTACCTGAATAGCTTCCAATGTGTTACGGTAATTTGTTCGAATGTTGGTGGGGTTCCGTGTATCCCTGAGATTATCCAATAAGTTCTGGATCGGGATCGGTAGGTTCAATTTTTCCTTGATCATTCATTATCTCCTGTCGGGCAAACTTTTGCAGCCCCTTCAGTTCCTTACGCTTGCGTTTCTTTTCGGCTTCTTTAGCCTCAAATCGTTCCATAAAGGCATTGATGTTATCATACATTTTACCTGAAACAACTCGATTATCATCTTCATCTACCAAATCAGATGAATCAATCAAAGTATCTCGGAAAAACTTGTACTTGGTATAACGATCTTTTTCCTCTTTGGCTATACGACGCAGGAAGGCATAATACACGACCTGAGTAAAATATGCAAATGGATTCTGATATCTAACAGGATCAAAATCATGAAAGTACACCATACAATTCTCGATAGCATCGGCAATCATTTCATCCCGAAAGGAATAATTGATAAACCTCGGCATGGTGGACAATCGTGTAGCAATACGAACTATGCAGTCTCCTAGGTAGTTGGTTAGTTGTGGTGGTGTTTTTCCTTCTAGTTTATTTTTTTCAATTATCTCTCTATATTTGACTATTTCAGAATAAAATTTCTTATTATCAATATAATTGGCTTTTTCTTTCTTTTCGTTCATTTTTCCTATTGCCATTGATGTAAAAGTACATTACGCTCCGCGCGTCCATTAGATTCGTTTAACGTTCCTTAGTAACTTTCCGTGTTTCTACTATTCGATACTTTTCGAACTTCTTAGTTAATTTCGATATTGCTTCCATATTATTCTCCTCTCCAACCGAAGTGGTGAGCGAACGAAGTGAAGCGAACTCGCTACGCGACCTCTCCTCCACTCTCCTTACCTTTTCTAGAGGCCAGGAGTGTTTCCAGTAGAACCAAACCTTCCTGATTCGTTAGGTCCTCCTTTTCCACTATATCTGGGTTGTTGCTGATAGGAGGAACATTATGTTCGGCCTTAAGCTCCTCAGCATCTTTTTCAGTAAAATATTGTTGGTAGTGTGAAACTAATCGGGGGTGGGGCGTTCCATATGTGATAATGTCCGATTCATAAATTTTGAATTCCTGATCCTTAACGATAATAGGTAACACCCACTCAATAAGTGAAATGGTTAACCTTTCGTGAGGATCAGGATTTTTTGATTCCTGATCATAGAAATAAAGGACTTTAAGAGGGTTATACAATACAAAGTGAGAATCTTCCACGTCATCGGCATCAACCATTAAAGTCTCCGCAATTAGGTCTTCACCGGTGACCAAACGGACAAAGTGAATCGATGTTTGAGATTCAATCATTTTTATGTTTCCTTGAGTTGGATTCTGTATGTTTTGAATGGAAATTTTTCCTCACTGTATAGGTTAAGACGGGCCCTAAAGTGCCTTAGGGTATGGTTTTCATGGGTTTTATAATGTAGATCATCAGCTATGTCATACAATACGGCTACATCTTTATTCTGATTCAGACGTAATGCTCGCCCAATGGATTGTAAGACACGGATTCGAGATTTTGAGGGGGCGGTAAAGATGATATTATGTAGGTTTTGGATATTTATACCGGTTGAAAAGGTTCCTACGGAAGCGATGATAATACAGTTAGATTCCGTTTCAACCAGTTTTCGGATTTCTTCCCTAATTTCCACATCAGTTTTACCATACACAAAATAGACATTCCTTCCGGTTCCCTCCAATTTCTTCCGGATCATTTCCTCAAGAATCATACCATGTTTCTTCACATACTGGAATAATACCAGGGTGTTTTTGGTCATAGCTACGGCCAGATTGGCAATATATTTATTCCTGGTTTCATTTAGGACCAGGAATTCAATTTCTTCCTGATAAGAGGCACCCTTAAGGGCTTTCTTGATATGATCTGGATATTCCAGGACTAATCCATTGATTGCAAACTCTGCGGCAAATTTCTGTTTGATTAATTCATGGGTTGAAATAACTCGGTGTACCGGCCCGAACAACCCTTCCAATACCATTTGGTGGGTCTTAGTGCCATCTAATGTTCCGGTGGTACCAATCCTGAATTCTGCATTAATCAAATTGGACATAATGTATTGGATGGACTTGGCCGTGAATAAATGCGCTTCATCCCCGATCACAAAATCGAATTGCTCGAAAAATTCAGGTGGCATTGTATAGAGACTTTGCCATGTCGATATGGTAATTGGCTTCTTGGAGTCTTTATCCTGCCCCTGATATATCTTATGTATCAGGGAACCAAACGGTAACCCATTGTTTTCCGAATACTCGATAAAATCCCCTGCCATTTGTTCAACCAGGTTAATCGTAGGGACAATAATAAGCCCCTTTTTGTACTTTTTAGCGAGAAGGAAGTTAATGAGGAGATAGATAATAAGTGATTTACCGGAAGCTGTTGGGGAGAGAAGTAAGATTCTTTGTCGATTAATCGCTGAAATGACAGCATCCAATTGATATTCCCTAGGATCATGCTTCGGATTGAGTTTTTGGGTGAAAGTTTGAATTTCATCCAAGGTAACGTTGAATGAGTCATCATCTTCATAATCATATTCATAATTATTATCCTTACAGAAAGCTTTAATCTCGGTGACCAATCCGCGATAGATTTTATTCCATCGTCGGTCAAATAAGCGTATTTTACCATCCCATCGGTGGTTTTTATATGCTGGAGTAAATCGGGCTCCAGGAACCTCAAAGGTAAACTTATCGGCTAATTCTAACGCAATGCCTTTATCGCATTGAATTTGTACCCAGGTCTGATTAATGTTCTTGATAGTTAAGTCAGGCATTAAGTCTCGCCTCGGGTGAATCTGAGATATTCATTATAGTTCCGGAATTGCCAGGTACGATTGTTAAGTTCCTTAAGGATATATTCACAGGTTTTGACAATTTCCTCATAATTGGCTTTTCTCATAAGGAGGGTATTAAGTTCCTTATCACCATCGATATATTTCTGAGCGCCGGCCGATGTTGATGTTTTCATCCAAGGTTCCGTAAATCCGTATTTTTCCAAGTCTTCCTTATTATTCAAGTCACCTTTATAATAATCCGTCTTAATGGATTTTTGTTCATTGTAGTTAGCCGTAACCTTTTTGGCCAAAACCGAATTGGTGGCCATGATCCTGGTATATTTGGCATGTAGTTTGGAAATGTTTAGGTTTTCATCCAAGATGTTGGTTCGGTCAATCTCAGAATCCTTTTCCCATTCATCCAAGAGCGTCACAATATCCATAGTATATCTCCATGTAGATCATACTAATCTAGCAAAAAAAACTAATAAAGGCAACAAATTTCTTTGCTATTTCAACTATCTATCATCCTAAATGCGAGAAAGTTAGAGTCTCTGGATTTCGAAATAGTCGTATTGGAAAGTCAGGTCGAAGGTGAGGGTGTTTTTGGCATCATCCGCATTATTATACATGAGCATTCCTAGATAGGTGGGATGACAATTGGCGAATTTTATTTGCATGAGTGGGTTATTAGCATTGGTGTTAATGGTCATGATGCCATCCACATACAGAGTTTTTAACGGAAAATCTGTATTGATCATATGCTTATTTTTGATGTATTCCGAATATGCGGTTGGTGTAGTCAGACCTTTCATCCATTCATATGTTTCCTGCCAAGTCTTTAGGTCTTCATCACATAAAGCTGTAAGGTTGATAGGATCATAGTTGAGGTGATCCGAATGTCTCCAAATCTGGGCATGAGGATTTCCTTGTGGTGCTGGTGTGTTAGAGACGGATGGCAGAATAGCAGATGCCAGGAAATATTTAAGGAATGGTAATTGAGGGAATATCAGGGTGTATTGCGTTGATTGCGCAAGTGAGATATTTTGTGGTTGCGTTGTAAGTTGTGATTGCTGTGACATTTGACCTCTATACGTGATCCCGTATAAATGATGAATATACGCGGATGTGTATATTTAGGAAGATATTAATTCTGTTTGTTTAAATCGACCTTTGGTATAAATTGTCGGATCAAAGGTTTCTTTTTTGATTCTAGTATTTTTATTATCTTTGTTTTTCCATAAAAATACCTCCGTAATTGCTTACGGAGGTAAGTAGGTTATTTCTCTGAGTTATTATCGAAATATTATTCTAAATAATTACACCAGAGAAAAATGTGTCTGTCAGGTCAAATTCCTTACACGGAAGATGCGGTAGTAGATATTAGCCTGAGTTGCATTGTTACGATCACCAACCACACCGTCACCGGCGGTGGTAGCAAATGGGTTTGCAACCATTCCATACCTGGTCTTGAAACCGATCTTTGGCTGGAAGGTTTGTGGGTCGATAGCACGAACCATCTGGAGTGGAACGTATGGGCAGTAGAAGATACCTGCGTCGAATGGTGAAGTTCCCTTGTAACCAACGGTCACAAGTTCATCACCAACCTTTGAACCACCAAAGTATGGATCAATATAAACCTTGATACGACCGTGCATAACACCAACAAAGGTATTACCAGTATCGTCAACGTTTAGGTCAACCTGGAGGGCTGGGGTGTAATCGAGAATACCTGCCATTGACAATGCAGATGCAACGTCAGAAGACACGATAATCACATTACCCTTACCACGCCTAGTAGCACGAGCGATAGCATTACATTCACGTTCAATCTGGAAGACAAGACCCTTGAACTTTTCAACTGACCAACGACCGTTTGAGTCGGTGTCAAGGTCGAAAGTACCAGCGGTTGTCACACCATACTGAGCACCAGCGGTAGCTGTACGGTAAATCTTACGAACAACTTCTCGGTTGATATCAGCGAGGATTTCAGTTGAGAGGATGTTTGAAAGTTCCGTTTCAGCGTCAAGACCGTGGATAGCCTTAAGGTCCTGAGCAAGTTCCATTGAGTATTCAGCCTTTAGAGCACGAGAGGTTGCAGTAACCGTGGTGCGCTGAATATCAAATGCCATTTCGGCGAAGTAGTTGCCTGAGTCATTTCCTAGACCTTCAGCGACCGAGGTAGACATACCACCAGCCACACCATAGGTGGTTGAGTCTGATAGTGCGAATACAGGGTCAGTGTTGGTTAGTGAACCAGAAACGTTACCATTAGCACCGGCAGCATTGGTACCAGAGAAACCGGTATTAGCTTCGTTGAATAGGGCTTCTGTTCCTGACTGTGCAGCATAACGTGAACGCATTGCGAAAATCAAACCGGTAGGTCCAGTCATAGGCTGAACACCGCAGATATCGTAAGCGATTAGGTTAGGCAACGCGCGTCGAATCAACGAAATGAGGATTGGGTCGTAGTTGTTGATTGAAGCACCAGTTGCGTTGGTTGGGGCGCTTTCATTTAGAATCTGAGCTTCCTCAGCCATTGCTTTTTCCTGGTTCTCCAGGACCAAAGCCGTAACCGCACGGCGGTATGGGTCCTTGATTGGCTTTAGGCCTTCAAAGTCCAGAACGGGCGACCACTTAGATTCTAGCTGTTCTGTTAGATACATCGAATATGTCCTTCTATTGAGTTAGTTATAGTTTTTTCTCATTGATATTATTTAGTTTTTTCTGGTTTTTAGGCCTTAGTTGGAACTGGAACCGTGGTGCGGCCGAGTGCTTTAACATACTTGGCCATTGGGCCAGTAGTTTCTTCTGCAATAAAGGTCTTACCTTCATCACCAGGAGCAACTGGATTAATGGTTTCCATTGGTTTCACTGTAACTGGGAAATAATTTTCCTTAAGAGTCTGGAGTTTACCGCTGAAAGTTGTTTCATCAGTGTAATCCAAACCTTCGGCAAGAGTTTTAATTTTTGCTGCTTGAACGGTGGTCAAGCCTTCGGTAATTGTATTAATTGCCTTTTCACGCTTACTTTCGTTCAAGTTCTTAGTAAGTTCAACATTGTTTGCAATCTCCTCATTTAAGCGAGTTTCGAGATTTGAAACGGTCTGGGTCAATTCCTCAACCACATTGACTTTTTCATCAGGAATATCAATGTAATGTTCCTGGAACAAAGTCTTAAGACCAGTGATAAAATCTTCGGTAAGTTCTGAACGGAGACCGGTTTCGATAGCAACTTCATTTTCCTTGACCCAGTTTTCAACAACATAGTTCAAGTAATTATCAGTCTTTTCAGAAAGTTCGGTCTGGATCTGTTCAATTTCCTCAGCCAAGGTTGCAGAAGCAGCTTCTTGGAACTTCTTGACTTCGATTTCAACCTGTTCCTTAACGGCCGCTTCGAAAATAGTCTTAGCTTTGTTCTTGAATTCTTCTGATAGGTTTTCACCTGAAAGTAGAGCATTCACATGCTCCGACATGTCAACCTGGTAATTTTCTGGTAGTGGTGAAGTTTCTTCCTCTACGATTTCAAAGTTTTCCGAAATAGCTTCGGCGATCTGGTCTTCATTAAGACCTTCGGCAACTAGTGCATCAATGAAACCGGCGAGTTCTTCGGAAATGGCTGGGCCTTTATAAAGGTCTTCCTCGTCATCCCCGTCATTTTTTGAAAGAAGTTCTGCATTAGGTTCATTAACGGACTTTGGATAACCATCGTCAACCTGAGCCTGAGCCTTTTTCTTTTCTGGAGGTACCTGATTGCTGGTTGGAGCAGAGGTATCTTGCTTAACTGGTGCATTGGCAATCGCTCCTGCGTTTTCACCATCACCCAATGAGGTTGGGGCTTGGATAACTTGCTGAGGACCACCTAGAGCATGTTCTGGATATTCAACTCCAGACTTTGGTCGAAGGGTAGCTTCATTAGGAGCAGGACCTGCAATAGTAGTAAGTGGTTGACCACCTAGACCGGTTTCAATAGATTCCTTGAGGTCCTTCTTTCCCTTATTCTTCAAAACAGCCTTCGCGGTATCTGTTAATGATGGCATCAATAATACTCCTTATTTCCTTTTATTTATATTTCTGTGATTTTTGACATGAAATTCGTGAAAATTTTCAAAGCTGTAGCTTCAATTTCAGTCTTGCTGGCTTCCTTGATAAGTTTTCTAGACCTATCATAGTCAACCATTGACCAGTGACCTGTTGGAGTCATAGTCCATTCAGCCTGTTCCATAATACCTTGCACAAATGCGCCTGGAGCAGAAGGATCAGCCACCACGTCTGCCGCGGTTGCTAATTTAAAATCATCCTGTACCAATTGATATCCATTATGGGGTTTCAGAGACCCTACGCCTCGTGTTGAAACACCCAGTGAAGCTCCACCCTCTATTAGACTTTTCACGATCTTTCCATTTGGAGTATCTAGAACTTTTGCTTTTCCGACGAAATTGTTACCGTCGGGATGTAGCTCGGTGATCATGTGACTTACACGATCTAAATTGATTGAAGGTGCATCTGGGTGCCCTAGTTCACCAAATGCACGGTTTTTGGTAACATAATCTCGGTTGTACCTACCGACTTCTCTTTCAAGAATATCTTTAGGATACCAACGACCATTCTTGTTCACCACATTTGATTGTAAGAAAACACCCTTAAGATAGAGGTTTTTGCCTCCCTTACCGTCTTCCTCAGTCAAAAATTCAGTTTCAATGGTTTCTTCTGTAATGAGTTTCATTGGTTATCCCTTTGGAATTATTTATGAATTCCTTATTTTTAATCAATTAATTGACCGTTTATAATGTGACCATGCCAATGCCCTGTCATAGAAGCGTCAATTGATGGTTCTAAAGTTAGAGTTTCAAAATCTTCACCTATTCGTTTCCATGTCGGAACTGGTTGAACCCAGGTCGTTTCAGGTAAAAGATTATTAGGATCAATAGGAGTTACGTAAACAGCTAACCTAGTTCCTTTATCGATAGATTCTTCACATTTTTTACATGGGCATCGAAAGGTGAAGCCAATTTTTATAGTTTTAGATGATTCAGATATAGAATTCAACCCGAACCACCTCGGTTTATAATCTATTAATTTCCTGATCATGCCCAACAAATAACGTTGGCTGTGGTGGATGGTCCTATAGCCTGGGCTCGGAAATTGATAATCTGCCCTGCGGTGACTGGATAGGTAATCCATGTATTGGAGTCATCCAGCATATTCAAGTTACCATTCTGGGTGACATAGATGAACCTAGGAAATGGTCGACCATTCGCCGTATCCCCAAGGGTGGTATTAGCACCTGCGGCTACTGAATAATGGATGGTACCTGGATCGGCTCCGCCATTTTTTGCTACTCGTAGTGAAGTCATTTATGTTTTCCTTATAATCCCATTGCTTTTCTTTTGCGTAATGATCTTGCGCGCTTGATTAAGGTCCTTGACATTTTGGCCCTTCTTTTGATTTTACCTCGGCGTTGACCCATTCTTCGGTCACGTCTTTCTTTTGGTGTCATGCGGGTTAATTTACCACCACGCATGGTATATCCTTTGGCTGTAGAGACCTTTTTACGTCTTTGAACTTTACCCTTACGGATCCGGATCCTAATGATCCTTATTCGACCTTCATGTAGAGGAATCTTTTCATCTTCTATATCTGAGTCATCTTCTCTCCCAAATCCGGCTGCCAGTGATTTTTTCAATTCGGCCAGGTATTTGGCTTTCTTATATTCTAAGGCTTTCTCGATAAGATGTTTTGCCATTTCTAGGCGGTTGTTTCTGATTTCTTCAACCAGGTTCATTACAACCTCCTTACGGCAAACTCTAGTACCTTGTAGAAGGATTCTGAATTTTCATTCAGGAGCTTTTGAAGATGGGCCTTATTCTTTTTGTTGACATTCTCGGAGAGATTGATAATTCTACGAGCCATGGTTTCGGTTACAGGAACTTCATCTTTTCCAACAATGATATCTTGGGATTCAATTTTGTTTTCGACCATCGTTTTCAGTGTTTTAAGTACATCTTCCGCCACTTCCCTGCGGGCTGGTACACGATCCGGATCAGGCTGGTCAGCAATTGTTCGGTTTGCGCGCCTTGAAAGCACCACATTTTGAACGGCTAGAGCACCACGATCATATGGACCTGGTTCTGGATGCTCAGGTTCTGGTAGATTTCCTTGCAATGTTCTATGCCCATTAAAGGCTGGGTGTGCATATGAGTGTGGTATATAATCCGATGAATCGGGCTGCATAGCCTGGATTGGTTGTTGATTATAAAATTGATGCGGCTGTTGTGCTACCGGTGTTGCATTTGGTTCAAGTACAGGTGGTTTCTTTAGGGCGGGTGGTTGGACCTCAGGAATTTCAGCTTCCTTAAGATCGGCATTAAACTTTCTACGATAGATAGCCTTACCTATAGATGCTCCTAGTGCCGCTGCTCCCGCTGTCATAACACGAGAGATTGGACCATCAGCATCGATATTCTTATGGTAATGAGCAAAGTCCTGAGCAAGATTGCGCTTCATATGAGCTTCCCGAGCCTCAGAATCCTGTTGGCGTTTTTGTACGGCATCCATGGCTCTCTTGCGCATTATTTTATCCTGAAGATCATTCTGTAGAGAAGGCTGAGCCCTTTGATTTACTTGATTGATTTTAACTTCAGGTGCTACAGGTTTTTGTCGCGCTATAGGAGGAGGAATTGTAGCTGTAACTGACCATGATGGCTGAGCTTGCGCTTTTACAGGTGTTCCTTTTGGTTGTTCGGATGCAGGTTTCTCCGGTTCCTTTTCATCCTTATCTTGTTTGGGAGGACCATTTGGTTCAAACTTCTTAAGTTCTTCTGGAGATAAAGCGGGTCTTAGTCGGTTTTTACCGGCCGGGGTTAGTTTATTCCAATCATCAGCCGTAAAAGCCTTGCTATTAGATTCTTGTAAGTCTTCTTGAATTCCAATGGATTGGAAAGGAACTGATATATACTTGTTAATCTTATCTGCCCAATAAAGGGCAACTTTTTCCCCGCCAGGAAAAACTCGAATTGCTCGACGCTTTAAGATTAAGAGAGGTGGAATGCGGGTGATATCCACATCCGTCATTCCTTTAAAACCGGAAGAAGCAGCGGCAATGCCGGCATCCTCGGAAATTAATTTTTCTACCAAATCAACCAAGGCATTATGCTCGGCTGGTGATTGGCGTAGATTACCACGATCCATAGCCCTATTGATCAAGGTTACTTCATTTTCCTTAAGCAGACCCGAACCAACCAAGGTGGTTAGTTTATTTGTAACTGGCTGTGCGGTTTGAATCTGCTTAAGAGACTTCATTTATTTCTTGTCACCCAAAAAGGTTTTGCCAACTTCAATCTTACGTTCTTCAAGCTTTCCAATGGCCTTATCGGTCAATGCTGCATTGAATTGCTGTTTCATGATATCGAGTTTACCTTCGTGGAGGGCTGCAATTGCTGCCTTAACTGTCATGAGTATCTCCTATTATTTAATATATTTATGTTATTGGGTATCTACTTCACAATTATAGATATACATGTCCAGAGTATTATCTGGGCTCTGATAGGTTCCAACCATTTTTGTTGGGCCGGAAACAACTTTCACCTTCGATCCACGAGGCAGGATGAATTCACCTTGACCTGGGGTGGATGAAAAATTGTCAGCCAGCATACCTTTTGATCCCTTGGGAATATGCATCTGAAATAATGTGCCTCCACCATGAGTCGGATCGACTTGAGATATTGCTGTCTCAATATTCAGGGTGGTTGATCGGAAACCTTTAAACTTAACTATGGATCCGGGAGTTAATTGGTCCGTACTAAGATTATCCGAAACAATGGAATATGCAGTAACATCCTTTGGGGTTTTACTCTTATGGAGGGCAGAATCCAAAGATTTTACTAATTCTGGTGTATGATCGTCAGGGGTTAATGGTTGAATTTTATCAGCCTTAATACCCGTTGGTAGAGAATTTAAAACCGCATTAACTGAGGCATAATTGGCATCTGTATAAGATTTTAAAGCTGATAGCTCATCATTGGTATATTTGGTTGGTTGATAGGCCTTATTAAGGTCCATCATATCCTGCCCGACAATTGGTTTTAATTGTTTGGCTAGATTACCGAAATCATTACCTGATTGAGCCACATAAGTATTGGTACGTACTGCCTTGTTAAACGGAACCAATTTTCCGTCTTGGACAATATGGGTAACTTGTTGTGTGTGAGGGTCTTCATATCTTCCAAATCCAACGTATTGTAATCCAAGTGACTTAGCTTGAGCCGCTGGATCGGTTGCTTCGGATAGGAATTCACTTAAGCGTTTCATCTTTTTTCCGGTGACTCAATATCTTCTGGGTTGATCATGTATTTTGATTCAGGAGGTAGCCCATTATCATCCTCATTATCTTGTTCCTGATTAGGAGGTTCATAACCTGGTGGTTGACCTTGAGGGGCCATGCCACCAGTAGGATCAACTGGATTACCTTCTGAATCGATTGGGTTACCATTTGAATCCATTGGAGGAGCTAATTGGGATTGCTCATCTTGAATTTCTTGATTAATTTCCTCGACTTCATCGTCATCGAGACGGAGAATATTCTTTTGTACATAAGCCATTGAAAGGTATTTACCAACAAATGGATCGGCTTGTGCTAGAAGTTGTAGGCGATTTGATAGGAGCTCCGCTTCCTTTAACTCGGTGAAGTTATTATCTTTAAGGAAATCATAAAAAATATCTTCTTTAAATTCATTCCATTCTTCTACGGAACAAATCTTCTTAAGTACCAATTGAACTCGCATGATATCATCGAATAAAATGGAAAACCTACTACGTAATTTTTCCACATATTTGGTGAACTTAAGTTCATCGCGTGTGATTTCGGTTGATCGACCTAGAGAAAATCCATTTTGTGGATCGAGGCGACCAATAGGAACACCTAGAGATTTATAAAGTTTACGTTCAAAATAATGGACGTCCTCTATATCTCCCAGGTTTTGGCCAGCAGGAAGGGTATCAATTTCCGTACCACGCGAACCTTCGCGTCGGGGAAGCCAGAAGTCTTCAAGCATTGACATATGCTTTCGGTCATCACGGATTTCACCGGTGGTTGAGTCATAGACCAACTTATTACGGTATTTGGTCATGATATCTTTTAGATATTGCTCGGCCTTAATGGTGGGCATATTTCCAACGTCAACATAGAAAATTCTACGTTCGGGAGCACGGCTTAAACGATAGATAACCGTAGCATCCTCGACCATTCGAAGATTGTTGAGTGGTTTGATAGCTTTATGGAGATAGGAGAGAACCATGGCTCTCTTGGAGTCCATGAGACCTGAGTTGACATTAACGATAGCATCTGTGGCAATTTTTGCACCCATATTTGATTGAGTACCAATTACACCACGTTCATTATACATATAATATTCAACGGTCTTTTTGATGATTTCCATACCGGTACGTTGGTCAATACCTTTTTCGATTTCGCGAACCTTACGGATACGGCGAGGATCAATATATCGGATTTCCTGGATACCTTCCGCCGGGCGTTTATCATCAATAATTAAGTGATAGAACATACGCCCATCAATATACCAACGTCGGAAAATATCTGACCCCATATTACCAAAATTAAGCAATTTGAGGATGTTTCCGAATTCGTCCTCAATTGCTTTTTTGACTGATTGAGGTTGTTTGAGATTATCTGTAATAATATCAACGGAATGCCCCGAATCTTCCATAACTATGGCTTCATTGACAATATCGTCAACAGCCGATTCAATTTCAGGTTGCATGGCCATTTCACGATATCGAGTAATTAACTCAATTTCGTTTCTGACTATTCCGTCAAGGTCTACGTAAGTTCCATAATATGATCCGGATTGGATAGTAACGGCACCATCATCACTCTGAGGGAGTGCGAAAGTCTTGTTTTCATCCGGTTTATTAATAGGAGCCTTACGTAACTCGAATCCAAAGATAGATACCAATTTATATTTCCTTGCCTACAATTCGCCTTGATTCCCATGATTTAATGGCGGCTATTTTACGTTTTTCCCGACCATTAATAATTTTTAATTGCCCTTCCGGGCTGGCCCAATATGCTATATGACTAGCGCTCATTTGAGTTTTAGTTTCAGAGGAATGTACATGACCTAGATGACTAGTATTTCCTTTAACCTTTTCGGAAATCTTACGTTTAGACTCTTCCGAAAAAGGTTTTCCTAATCGTAATTTGGTACCTTTCATTCTTTCTGACATTTTTTGACGAGCTTCGGTGGAATGTTTATATCCCGAAACTCCATCACCACCTTCAGTTAAATTGTACCCTTTGGTTCTATCAGTTGTTTCGAATAAATTGATAAAATAAGGCTCCATGCGATGGAGAGTAAGATTCTTATCCTCGCTTTGATATTCAATCGTCCAGATGAATTTATTCCATCCATCGTGCCTAATTGCCGTATGAAAATATCTATCGGATTTATGTGTTTCGGCAAGATATTTGTGGTCTTTTTGTCTTTGTGGCCAATTACTATCAAATCCAATATAACTTTTTCCATTTAAGGTATTGGTAGCCTTATAAATGGTGAACATTATATTCTGCTCCGGTTAAAGATTAGAATACCGGAACGTTATATTGAGGGATTGCACCACCATTACTTGCACTAACGGTGGAAACTTCCCACCACTGATACGCAAACGTTACGGCATATTCCTCGATGGTATCATTTGCCGACCAATCAACTTCAATAGGTGAAACGTCAATTGGGAAGATACCAATAAAGTTATATGACTTTAGAGGTGTACCATCCTTACCATACTGGAGAACAGTGGCTTGAGTGGTGTAACCTAGAGGAGAATCGAATGAAGGATCACGTAAATTTCCTCGGTGAGAGTTGATTCCATTAAGCCAAAGTTCAAAGGCATTACGGACTTTGAAATCTTCGTCATTTAGAAGGGTAACCGTCCACTCAGGGAATGTACGGTTACCTGCAAACTTCAATTCTCTACCAAAGTAGTTAACGGGAATAGGGTTTACGGTTGAACCTGGAAGTTGTGCGGCTCGACAAAAGAATGTCAACTGTGACGACACACCAAGAGCATCCGCCGTTCCAGCTAAGGCTAGACCTGGAAATGTTAGTGAAACCTCAAACAGATTCGGTCTGGCACCATCCAGTGCCATTGCCGACCTAAAATCTTGTAGTGTAAAAGGCATATCTTAACTCCTTGTATTTCTTGGATTATTTATGTGGCATACTCACAAAGCCAATGCTTATAGTGGTTGAGATTGCCTTTGGCTACGGAAACCATGTTACCAGCATGTAATTTATTTTCTTTACAAAAATCAATCAAACCTTTAATTCTAAAACATTCACCTTGAGGATTGGTGATTATATATTCTTTTTGTCGATTTGGGCTTTTTGATCCCTTACGTCTAATATTTTCCTGAACTGTCCATGGGCTAGGAAGACCTTTATTCCAACTAGGTTTACCTCGTTTAGACGCGGCAATTTTTTCCTTGGTTTCATCAGATGGATGCCACCCAAACGTTGCATCCCCACCCAAGGTCATATTATATCCATTTTCACCAAATGTGTTAAAATGGTTGATCCAGAAATTTTCTCGTTCATTGAGAAGATATTCTTTATTTTCGCTTTGTTCTAATATCGACCATTCAAAATTATCCCATCCATGGGCCCGAATGGCTCGGTGAAAATGTAATTCTGAACCGCGTTTGGCAGCACTTTTATGCGCTGTTTTCCGGTAGGGCCAATTACAATCAAATCCTACGTAAGACTTACCATTTAGTTTATTTTCGGCCCGATAGATTGTGCACATTGAATACTCCCAGTTTTATCCGGGAGTATTTAGGTGATTTTTAGAAGTTATCTACTACTAACTCAAAACTTGCCCACCACTTCGCTAAAGTCAACACCAGTACCAACAGCCACAAAGTTCAACTGGATAAAGTTGATTGAACGGGCTGGCTTGATGTAAATGTCTCCAACAAACTGGTTAGAATCGATAACTTGTGGTGTGTTATTGGTTTCATCGCAAACCACTCGGAAATCAAAGATACCACGACGGCCCTGGACGTCCCGGAGGAATGGTTCCACCAAAGAAACGAATTGAGCACGAGTGAAAGCATCGTTGAATTCGAATAGTGAGTACTTTGCCGCTCTTGAAATTGCCTTTTCCAGAACAATGAATAGACGACGAACATTAATACGGTCGAAAGCCGATGGCTTGGACTGTAGGGTCTTATCACCATATAGAATTGTTCCGTTACCTTGGAAGGTGACAACCGGGTTAACACCATTATTATAAAGAGTATCTCGGTCAGTTTTTGTTGGGTTCCAAGATAGTTTTGTTACATTGAGAACACCACCGCGGTTGAAACCGGCTGGTGACCACCATGCATCACGCTGGTAATCAGTACGAACACAGAGACCTGCCATATCACCGTTAAGTGGGACCCAACGGAAGACAGAGTTATACTTGTCATACATGTACTTCCATCCAGAATCCATAAAGGCATAAGATGAAGTTGTGTAGGTGTTTCGGTCAGCAACAACAGAAGTTGCCTCGTTTCCTACATTATTGACAACCGATGCACGGAGAGGAGAAGCAAAGACCACACAGTCTCGACGGTTTCCAGCAATATTATCAATGACATAGTTAACGGTATTAGCACCGAAATCTGAGGTCAAAACGAGTGAAACGTCCACGGTATCTGGGTTACGGAATAAATCATAACCCTGGTTAACGAGACCAGAAGATGACATATTGAAGGTACCATTGGTTAGGCTTGATGTATAAGCTACGTTATCACCAACACCATATACAACTGATCCTCCGGCCGATGCCGATCCCCAATTTGCGGCATTCGCTAGCCCAATGCCTGTATCCGGATGTGACAACCACCAGATGTACTTTGATTTTTGGTTGATTTGGTTAACATAGTAATTTGAAGTACCATCGTCATTAATTGCATCGGATGCCTTTGAAACGAAAGCAAACTTTTCTAGGACGGTATTGGCCGTCCCCGTGAATCGACCATCCTGGTCAACCACGACAACATGCAATTCGTCATTTGAACCACCATTATTTGATACGTAAGTTGATGTGGTTGGAGGGCCCTGGAAATAGCTAGACCATGACCATGAAGTAAAGGCTGAGGTATTTGGACCAGGGAAAACTGAAACCTGCAAAGAGTTACCAATGTCTCCAGGCCATTTAGCTGCCCACATACCATGAGTATTAGCACCACCAGAATAATTTTCATTATAGTCAATATTATTCTGGATGGTAGCACCGGCACCATTGGCCACGGCGTTTAACATTGTCGGAGTACCATTTGCTCGGACAATTTGCAAATTCTGCCCATATGCTAGGAAAGAAGCAGCCGTAAAGAAATCCACGAAATTGTTTTGGTTAGGTTCACCGTATTGGTTAACTAGATCAATTTCTGATGAAACCGTATGGATTTCATTGACAGGTCCCCAAACGAAATTACCCACCATACCGGCATTAGTGGTACCAACGGCTGGGACGATGGTGGTCAGATCAATTTCTGAGAAATTAACGCCCGGAGAAATTTGGAAAACCATTATTAATACTCCTTTTTGTAATTGTATATACTGGTTTTATTTAGGATTTTGTGTTTTTTCAGAGGGTTGGACCCCAGTTGAAGTCATCGAATGGGTATCTCCGTTTAATGTCTTCTTTCCAGATATCTCCGTCAACATCCACTAAAAATTCGTCCTGGAGACCATCATCAATGATACCGAAAGGTACAATATTGATATCTTCTATCCGGTATTGTTCATCTTGTAGAGCTTTTCGGATATCATTATTGACAGATTGTTTGAACATTTTCTGTGCAGCCAACCATGCAAAGTTGACCAATGTCATGGCCAAGTCATCATGATTTCCTTCTTCCGCCGCGAAAGTTTGTTTGGTTTGGGTGAAGGTTTGTAGTTCGAGAATGGTATCCTCATCTTGGACAATCAATTTATCATTTTCAATCAAAGTTTTGAGGTTGGCGCAACCAATACGTTTGGTTTGGACGCTGGTTTTTAAACCATTTTGAATGGCTGTCTTAAAACCTGATGAAACTTCCTGACCATTACGCCCTCCTCGTTGAATCTTCAATAATCCAGCATACTCTAAATCGTTATGAAGGGTATCAGCAACTTGGAGACCTATGGTATTGATTTCAACTAATACAAAGGCTTCATTGTACATATTAGCATAGGCATAGATAACCGTTGGGAAAACCATGGTATTCATCTTATTGCTCTGGTACCTGGCCACTTGGACATAAGGAATTTTTGATACATCAAAGATAGAAAATGTTGAATAGTCTAATCCAAGCCCTTCGGATACGTCCACGATAATAGCATATACATGATCGGGTTCAGGTAGATTGAAAATGTGCATGGCTTTCTTACCATGTTCATCTTCATCCTCTCGGGTTTCTACTGGGGTGATGGCTCGCATTGAAATAAGCTTGGCCGCCGAAATAAGCGTATTTGTACTTCCAATGAATTCTGTATTGAACTCTTGTCGGAACTGTTCTTCCGAGGTGTTTTCAATAGTTTCCTTCTTCCAGACCTCATCACGCCCAGGCACATCCCACCAATTAATTTCGATGGGAATATATGAGTTTTCTTTTTCAACGGCCTTTTTCCATATGGAGTGGAAAAGGTTAAGACCTAGTGGGGTAGAAACAATGATAACCTTGGTGTTTTTACCAGATGAAATTGTAGGATAAGTTGAATCAAAGAAAGCTTTAGCTATACCATTAGGAACGTGAGCAAACTCGTCAAGGAATAGAATATTGAAGGTTTTACCACGGACAGAAGCACCTGAGGTTGCATCTGCAATTGCAAGTGAACCATTTGAGAATTGAATAGATCCTTTATTCCATTCCACCACACCTTGCTGTAGGAACCTAGGAAGATATTCAAAAGCAAGTTGCAATCTTGACATGATTTCTCGGGCTGTGCTGGCCTTATTAGCCAAAATAGCAACTCGCCCAAATTCATTAAATAGTAAAAAGTGTAGAAGATATGCCACGGCTGTAGTTGTCTTACCAACCTGTCTAGGCAATTTACATATCGTGAAACGGTTATTATGGAAGGTATTGATCATGTTCTCCTGGAATGGATACATGTCAAAATTGGTTAGACCATTATCCAATGTAACGATCTTAATGTAATTCCTAGAAAAATAAACAGGATCATCCATACACTTTTTATATTCATCTAACTCCTGTTGAGTGTATTGATGAATGTAACCTTCTTTAGGTAAGTTCGGATTGGCGTGATATCCACCGTTATTGGGATTGGTTGCCATTGTCTTTCAATTGTTTTAGAAGTTCTGATGGAGTACCAACAAACACCGCCTTTTCAACGTTGATTGGAGTTTGACCTTGGGTTTGTGGTTCTGCGAGGGCTTTGGTTTCTCCTTGCAATCCATACAAATCTTTTGTGGTTTCTGCTATGGTTTTCATCATTGTAGCCAGAACCTCATAGGCTCTTGGTGATTCTAGGTCTTTTGCTAGTTGTGAGATATTATCAATAGCCGTTGACCCTTTAGTAATAATTGTTCTGAGGGTATTTCGGCTAAGTTTATAATCAGCATCCTGATCTTCATTGATTACCAAAGGGGCATGAGTAGCCACCACAGGAAGTTCCGGTGGGACAGTAATAACCGCGACTGGTTTGGTATTTTCTTTAGGTACCTCGGTATATTCAATATCAAGGGCATCTGCTATGGTTTCTGACATTAGGTATTAGGCCATTCTGTTATCGTTGTAGTATATCCATAATTTGAATTTGGTAGAGCCGTGATTGGATTAGGAACAATGTCAATATTGACCAATTTGAGAGGATTGGCATCGAAACTCAACAATTCATATGCAGCATTGGTTGAAACTGCTTGGATCAGATCATTTGCTTTGAAAGTGCCCTGGACACCTCCTAATTGTAATTGCCCAGTTCCTCGTATCCATGATAGAACTTGCCCATATGCCGTTGCATTGTTATATTGGCTACCCACATAAACAATATCCCCAACCTTGTAATCCCCATTATTTCCTGCATAGGTATTAATGCGAGTGATATAACCAGATTCAATGGATGGATCATTATAAATGTTTGTGATAACCTCGCGAATGATCTTAGGTGTTTGAATTGGTCCCCAATAATCAACCTGCATATTGAAATTGAATGTCCAATAGACTATTCGGATAGATTCATTATCACCTTCATATTGAACCTGGTAATCAACCGATTCAAGCGTTACAGGTATATCCTTCTTGATACCAACCGTGGCATTAATTTCTGCATATGGTGTATGGGTCGGATTAAAGAAGGGTAAAATCTGTTCGATGATTTGATAACCATCATCAATATTACGTGCATAGACAGCAAGCTCAAATGTTAAATCCCATGGAACACCTTGATATTGTGTTACCAGCCCAGTTGAGGTATTTGCCTTACCTATTTTAAGTAATTGATTTTGTTTACGAATAGGAGCCGGGCTCATTCCGACTAGATTATATGATAATCTAGGAAAAGTCAGGGATGTTTCCTTCTGAAAATTAGGGTCTTCTAAGGAACGAGTAACATACTTTTCCTTAGGTGCATAGACGATAGGCACGATATATCGTTCAAGTTCCGTCGAATCGGGCTTGGTACGAACAAGAGTTATGTTATTGAAAATGTTACCAAAAAGTACCGTATATTTACGGGTCAACTGATTATAAAAAGGTCTATTGGTGAGCATTATGGTTCTCCAAAGACATTAGGATCAGAAGTGATATCAATAAAGGTATTTGCTTCTGTTTCCACAACACGGTTATCGTATATATCATATGGTGCCAGAGATTCGAGAGTTTCTTCTGTGGTGGCCACATAAGATGTATTTGAGGTTACACCAACCACAGCAACATTAGTCGTTATATCACCTTGAACATTTTGCACCTTAAGAATCTTTTGGACTGGGTTCCAGTCAACAGATAAAGCGGAAAAAGTTGGATTTGTTTGGGTACCTTGATAAACATTTTCACCTATGTTGTAATTACCTGAACCTGTACCGAGATAAATTTCGGCTGTATAGGCATTATTGGTTTGAACCGCATCCACTTCTTCGATTCCTGTGTCGATATTTTCATTGCTATAACGGAAGGTTTCACATTGACATTCATAGATATAGGCATTGAACTTACCCAAGGTATAGAACATGCGTTTTTCTTCCACAAATTTGATTTCAAACATCTTTTTCATGGAATTGACATAGATCAAGTCACCTTCCCTTGGGCGGGTTCTGACCTTGGCTGGGACATATCTCTGAAAGGTTGGAGTGGCTACCGTTAAGATGGCATTATCACGCATTTCCATACCAAATTTGGAGAAGAATTCACCATCACCACCAAATTGAGTAACAGTTCCTATATACATTTCAAGCGTATAAGCCTTATCGAATTTCGATAAAGTATCTTCACCAAATAAACGGTCGATATTACCATAAGATTCACGGGGAATATATTGGACATCCGCACCATTAATACGAATAGCCTCAGCAGCTATGTCCTGAAAGAGCCGCTGTTCGGAGGTAGTAGCTGGATTTACGTTGCGGAAATAATTTGATACGCCCATTTAGCCTACAAGGAATTGTGGTGGTTCTTGGAAGGAAGATCGAATGTCATCTTCAATTTCCTTAATCTCATCAATGGCTTCATTATAAATTTGTTGCCCATTCATGGATACTCCACCTGGAAGGACCATTCCCTCGAACTTTTTCATGTTGGTGCCCCATTGCTTCTTAATATAAGCAGTGGCCAATCTTTTGAGCATTCGGTCGTTATAAACCGAGGTATATGTATCTGCATTAATTTCTGAGAAACCTTCAATAACGATCCAGGTTCCGGCCGGTACTCTGGTAGCCCATTCCCAGTCAATATAAAGAATATGAGTGTGCTTATTGAAGCGAATAGGAACGTCACCGATGAATAACATATCTAACGTAGCCAAGTGCTGCATAATGATTTCATATCCAACATAGGAAGTAGATGTGAAGGTTGGAAGGTCATTAAGTCGAATTTGATAATTGATATCGAACATATTTCCGATATTATTATTCTGGGATTGTCGGAAAATACGGGTCACCCCAATGTAATCTCCCGGGATAGTTATATATTTGTTAGTAATATCAACGGCTTGGACCTGATACGGAATATAATTCCTTTCGGTTCCTTCAAAATTAAATTCACGGAAAAACTGAAAAGCCTGGTCTATTTGATCATCGACCTGATCATCATCTACGTTGATTTCAACAACTGGGAAACCTAGTTGTCTAAGGCACCAATTCTTTAAATCACTTCTACTTGCTGGTGTTGACATTTTGCTTCCTGGTTAAAAATTTCTCGAAACTTATTGCATCTGATTTTCCAATCTGGAAGGTCCGAATAAACATAAAGAATGTCAGAGATATAAAGAAATTAACATTCAGAACTCGGCACGCTTCATAAAAAATACCATCAAAGATTAATTTGTTGACGGTGGGGTATGTTTCATATAGATAATCATGTATAACGGCCGCTTTCGCCCATGGACCATCCGGTCGGAAAATATAATTGAATGGTTTAGGAATAGATGCAAAATCTGTTATAAACCCCACTGGTACTGTAACTACATCAAACGGTGAATCTAGGTCTCCAATATTATACGTAAAACTTTCGGTCACCCTATAGAGTGGTAGATTAAATCCGCTGCCGGATGTTTTTCCTGTGGGTTCATAGGCCAAGGGGGTCGTAAAACTCGACATTATTTGTAATCCTTGGCGGTCATCCACATATTGGCCAAATTCTCCGTAGGAATATTTAGCATACTCATGAGTAATTGTGTCTCAGGATGCTCCCAATGTATGACTGTGGAATAATTCCACCATACCGTAGCTTCCTGTTGGAGTTCCGCACTAGGTAATTTGCTGATAACATTAGCTACATCTGTCATAGCCACATTGTTTCGGACTAATCCTAGACGTAATTGACTAGGAGTAAGAGGAAAATCTGCCGGACCTAAAGTCTTATATGTCCAAATTTTCTGAGCTATTCCATTAGCCGAATCAATATTATATGAAAATGTATCGATCACCTGGTTTGAATTGATGGTTGGCCGAATCTCCTGGAGAGGCATGGTGGTTCCATCAGGAACATTAATGGTTACACTACCAAGGTCCTCATCCCCGATAATTACTCCGGAGGTATTCAATATAGCGATTTTTCCAGTAATTTTGGCCATTATTGTTTTCCGTAAATTGTTTTGATGGCTTTCATGGTATTAGCCATAGAGATAAATTCATTCGAATTTACCCCTTTAAAGATGGCATCTAATTGATCAGCTATGGATGGATACGTCTTTAATCGTTTGATATAATAATCTTCATCATCCGGGCGAACAATATCATTCTTAGTTAATGTGTGTGTGGTATTTGATCCATCGAACCTGGTAATAACTTGAATAGGATTAGTATTTGCCCAGATAGCTTCTTTTGCATCAATTTGAGCTTGGATGTTATCGGATCGACTGTTTATGTAGGTCATTAAATCCACATTAGGTGGAACAAAGACTTTCCATGGATATGTGTTTGCATTATATGTTATATCAACATATGCAAGGGTTCTAATCCCATCAGGTGATCCTGTGATACCGGTTAGATTAATTGTAATAGCCATTAATCTTGTTCCTTATTTGGTTTAATTGCTACTAATCTGAAATTGATGCCTGGATGTATACCATGTGGTTTTTCAGTAACAACCTTGAACCCCTCCTCCTCCAGATGCTTACCGAGTGTTTCGGCCGACCAGCCCCATAGGTGAGCCGAATAAGTTCCCTCCTTAAGTGTTTCAGGAGTAACATTATTGGCCGAGATACCATAGATTGCTGTTAGATATGTTCCTGGATCATCATCGATGTGTCGGGCCATTTCTAGTACATCCGGGCATTCAATAATAAGTTTTCCTCCTGGTTTCAAGGCTTTGAACCAACTTTTTGTAACATCCAGAACCTGGAGGTTGAGTAAATGTTCCAAGATATGTGATGCTAGGATTTCATCTACTGAATTTTCAGGAAGTTTTATTGTTGTGATATCTTCATGGAAATCAGCTTCGGGTGATGTTTTATCTATTGCAAAATACCCTTCAAGTTTGTCCCTTCCACTACCCATGTTGAGTTTAACCGGGAGACCCTTGCTGTTATTTTCTTGAATTTTTCCTGATAAACTATATGATCCTTCAGGAACTCTACTCAACCAACGCTCATCCATAAATTTCTTGTCTTTAAGGGTCATGCGGGTTGTTGGTTTGATATTGGTGTAATAATCGTTAAGGTCCACTCCTTCCCATGCCGTGTATTTTCCTGTGGCGAGGTCCATATGGAGACATTGAACGGAGGTATCAACTAGAAGTTTTATTCCATGTTTGTGAATACGATGAACAAAAAAATTATCTTCTCCCACGAAAGGAAAACCATGCTGTTCACTAGCCACACATGCCCAAGGAATATCTGGTTCTTGCTCTTGTATTTCGCGTAATAAATCCAATGGAATTAACATGCAATCCATACCAGTTTGCCAGGCTTCAATGATTTTCCTTGGTTCTGGAGAAATATCAGGAATTTTGATGATATTGTTTTCTCGCACCATGATCATGGCATTAGACATTTTCATATAATAAACACCAGTCACGATTGACCTGGGATTAGCTTCTGCCGTTTGGCGTAACTTGTCAAAGGCGTCCCAAGGAACAACCGTATCTTCCCCAATAAAAAACATATATTTGGCTTCGGGAACAGACAAGCAAGCATCAATTAGATAGTTTCGTGCCACATCTACTTTTTCCCCACCAATATCAACGTAACCATGGGAATATCCCATCAAATCTACATGAGTCAACCCATGCCCTTTAAAGGATTGGGCTGGAATTTCTGCCAAATTTCTCCTAGGTTGAGCAATAATGACATATGGTGCAATAGTTTCTGATTCGGCTTTAATTTCTCTTAAGGTATCGAAAATTTTCTCTTTAGAATACATGATGTTCTCACAGTTTATTGAAAAATGGATGTAGTGCGACCATATTTAGGTTCATACCAGAATATGTAGTAATTTTTTGACCCACCGATGCAGACAGCGGAACAAAATGAATATCTCCATTTGGAGCTAGAATCCCGCCTGCGTAAGCACTAGACGCAGTATAAATCAGAGAATAAGTGGATACAATTCCGGTCGCCGAAATTTTTTGTCCTCTATTTCCTGATAATTTGACGAAGTGGATGTCACCATTCGGAGATAGGACTCCTCCTAGATACGCATTAGACGCAGTGTAAACCAGCGAGTATGTAGAGACGACTCCGGCAACCGAGATCTTCTGTCCTACAGTCGCGGTTCTGGGAACAAAATGAATATCTCCATTTGGAGCTAGAACTCCACCACCATATTCAACAGCAGCATTTGTATAGATCAATGAATAGGTTGAGACTACACCCGCAGAGGATATTTTTTGCCCAACGATTGCTGCCAAAGGTACAAAATGGATATCCCCATTTGGAGCTAGAACTCCACCTTGATATGCATTAAATGTAGTGTAAACCAGAGAATATGTGGATACCACACCGGAGGATGAGATTTTTTGTCCAACATTGGCTTGAGAGGGAACAAAATGAATATCTCCATTTGGAGATAGGACTCCTCCAGAATATCCACCAATAACAGTATAAACCAATGAGTATGTCGAAACAACTCCCGAAGAAGAAATTTTTTGACCTACAGCACCGTAAGGCACAAAGTGGATATCACCATTTGGAGCTAGAACTCCACCGGATGATGCACCCAAAGAGCTTGTATAGATCAGGGAATAGGTGAACGCCACCCCTGAAGCTGATATTTTTTGGCCAACAGTAGTTTGATATGGAACAAAATGGATATCACCATTTGGAGCTAGAACTCCACCTTGATATGCATTAGATGTTGTGTAGACCAAAGAATATGTAGAAACTACCGTCTTATTGAAAAGTTGCCCCGCTGCTTGTGTTTCTGCTAAGAGGTTTTTGAAATTATTCCAGGCCGATAGGGTTGTATCCAAAGTACTAGAATCTGCCGTTGGAATTACCCATTGGAGGGTGTTGGCTACTTCTGTCTTGAAATGTGGATTTATTTTGTTCGTATTTGTCATTATAATTTATTTAACCATGGTGATGAAATAACTCCAAAATCTAGTGGTACGGCCGGTAGGGTTGAAATTTTTTGCCCTACAGAAGCAGTATCCGGAATGAAGTGGATATCACCATTTGGAGATAGGACTCCACCTGCATATGCACTTGCAGTTGTATAAACTAAGGAATAGGTTGAAACCACTCCGTTGATATCTATTTTTTGCCCAACGGGCGCGTTCGTCGGAATGAAGTGGATATCACCATTTGGAGATAGGACTCCACCTGCATATGCACTATTAATATCGGTATAAACTAAGGAATAGGTTGAAACCACTCCGTTGATATCTATTTTTTGCCCAACGGGCGCGTTCGCCGGAATGAAGTGGATATCTCCATTGGGGGCCAAAACACCACCAAAATATGCACCATTAATATCGGTATAAACTAAGGAATAGGTTGAAACCACTCCGTTGATATCTATTTTTTGACCAACTGTAGCTGCATATGGACCGAAGTGGATATCTCCATTTTGTGATAGAACCCCACCAGCATATGCGGTAAAGGATGTATAAATCAAGGAATAAGTAGAGACGACTCCTGATGCTGATATTTTTTGGCCGACTGTGGCAAGAAACGGAGCGAAGTGTATATTCCCGTTCGGATCTAGAGTACCACCCAAATAGGCTTCTGTAATTATGGAATAGGTAGAAACCGCTCCGTTGATATTTATTTTTTGCCCAACCGTTGCTGAATATGGAACGAAGTGAATATCCCCGTTTGGAGCCAGAACACCACCAACATGTGCGCCATTAATATTGGTATAAATCAAGGAATAAGTAGAAACCACTGCCTGTTCCGCGGCATTGAATAATTGCCCCGGTACAGAACTTTTCCTTAATAGATATTGGAATGCCGTAAAGGCTGCTAAATCGGTTCCAATAGATGAATTATCGGCCGTTGGAAGGATACCTCGACCAACAGTTTGTACATTTGATAGCCATGATGGGCTAATTTTGAAAACATCTGTCATAGCTTATTTAACCATGGTGAACAAAGTGTACCAATTCCGAATGGAAGTGCTGATGTGGTGGAGATTTTTTGCCCAACTGTAGCAGAATATGGAATAAGGTAAATGTCTCCGGCCGCCGTCAATATTCCTCCAAAAAATGCCGAAGAAGTAGTATAAACCAATGAATAGGTTGAAACTACACCAGATGAACTTATTTTTTGGCCAACTTTTGCAGAATATGGAACAAAATGGATGTCGCCGTTCGGGGCTAGAACTCCTCCAGCATATGCTCCAACAGATGTTGTATAAACTAAGGAATATGTGGATATTACTCCTGCAACCGATATTTTTCGACCAATTGAAGCACTATACGGAATGAAGTGAATGTCGCCGTTCGGGGCTAGAACTATTCCAGTATAATTTGATCCTCCAAGAGTGTATGTGGAAACAACGCCGGCCGCCGATATCTTCTGCCCGAATAATGCATTAAAAGGAGAGAAATAAATGTCCCCATTAGGGGCTAGAACTCCTCCTCTATAAGCAATTGTAGTGGTATAAACTAAGGAATATGTGGATACTATTCCGGCTGCGGATATCTTTTGACCTACTTTTGCACTACACGGAATAAAGTGAATGTCCCCGTTAGGAGCTATGACACCACCATCATACGCATCTCCAGAGTTGGTGGTATAAGCCAAGGAATATGTGGATATTACTCCGTTGATATCTATTTTTTGACCGACAGCGGCCGTCGCCGGAACGAAATGTATGTCCCCGTTAGGAGCCAGGACTCCTCCTCTATATCCTCCTGCTGTAGTATATACCAGTGAATAAGTTGAAACCGACCCATTTGCTGATATTTTTTGGCCGTTGGCAGCCCCATATGGAACGAAATGTATGTCCCCGTTAGGAGCCAGGACTCCTCCTGTATAAGCAGTACTAGGCTTATAAACTAGTGAATATGTTGAAACTATTGTGGTAGAGTAGATAGAGGCCGCGGTGTTGCTCTTTTGTAAAAGATCGGAAAAACCATACCAAGCTTTTAAATCTGTTCCAATACCTCCATCGTTACCCGGTGGTAAAATACCATCGGTAGTTTCAAGTACATCTTGTTGCCATTGAACGGAAATAATATCTGTGTTAGCCATATTATGTGCCTATGACAGTTGCAGTATATTGATTTGCTGTGGGGGCTGAAACGAATACCAAATTAGCTGAATTTGCTGTAACATAAAGAATATCCGGATAGACCAAATAACCACTAGCCCATTCTCTCACTGAAATGAAAATATTATTTGCAAAACTCAAATTGTGGGTAAGGGTGTAAGTTGTACTTGAACCATCGCCTACGTTTGCGGTATAAGAACTAAATGATCCACCTCCACCACTTGCGGTACTTGCAATGGTGACGGAATCATTGATCGTATCAGGCGTTAGAGTAATATTTGAACCGGCAATGAGAGTAAGATTTGCAGATGGACCATTGGCAATAACTAATGTACCTGCAACATTTATTGCTCCAAAATCATTAGCTGTTGCCGCAGAATTGGCTTTGGCATATGCACCTTGAGCCGTTATCAAAACGTTATTTGATGATAGGTATGCATTATTCGCCAACACATAAGCAGCATTGGCCTGACCATATGCCGATCCTGCGGTTGTATTATCCGCATTGGCTTTCGTGAATGCGCCCTGTGCTGTAACTAATACGGTATTGGCGAAGTTATAGGCATTATTACCCTGAGTGTAAGCTAGATTTGCCTCGGCAAATGCACCTTGTGCCGTAACCAATACGGTATTTGAGGAATTATATGCGTTGTTTCCTTGGGTGTAAGCCAAATTAGCTTCTGCATATGCTGACCTGGCCGTGATGTTATCGGCATTGGCTTGGGCAAATGCACCTTGAGCCGTTATCAAAACTGAGTTGGATGAAATATAAGCGTTGTTGGCAAGAATATATGCGGCATTGGCCTGACCATATGCCGATCCTGCGGTTGTATTATCCGCATTGGCTTTCGTGAATGCGCCCTGTGCTGTAACCAATACAGTGTTTGATGAGTTATAGGCATTATTACCCTGAGTATATGCCAGGTTAGCTTCCGCAAATGCACCTTGAGCCGTTACGAGAACCGTATTAGCTTGACCGTATGCGGCATTGGCTTGATTATAGGCTGAATTGGCTTGGGTATATACCGTAGAAATCCAAACAACGTTGGCTCCTCGCATGAGATACCAGGTATTGGTTGAATTGGCATAGAATTGGACGGTTTCTCCCTGATACAACGTAATAGCCGTATTAGCGACCTGATTCTCGATTGAACCAAAAATTTGAGGATAAACCGACAAATCCAAGGTCGTTTCATTTTTTATTGCAATTCGGGACCAAGTATTTGCAACAGGAAGGATTAATCCTGTATTACCTGTATTTGCCGTCCGGATTTCCTGGAAACTATGATTTCCTGAAACTGGGCGGGCCGTTGCTTGGGTTGAACCATTTGCTGAAACAGATACTACCAAAGTTGCCAATGGCATAGCTGTATTTGCAATCAAGGAAACGGCATTAACTTCTGCAAATGCCGCTTGGGCGGTAATATTTGAGTTATTTGCCTGATCATATGCGGTATTAGCTTGTACATAAGCAGCATTTGCCTGATTAAAGGCTGCATTAGCTTGGTTATATGCACTGGTAACACCTGAACCACCGGCCGAATTTGCCGTGGCATAAGCGCTTTGAGCCGTTGCAAGGGCCAAGTTAGCTTCCGTATATGCTGATCCAACAGTGATATTATCATTGTTGGCCATAAGATACGCAGATTGCGCGGTGATTAAGACCGTATTCGACGCATTATATGCGTTGTTTCCTTGGCTATAGGCCAGATTTGCCTCGGCAAATGCTCCCTGTGCTGTGACAAGAACCGTATTGGATGAATTGTAGGCATTATTTCCTTGGCTGTAGGCTAGGTTAGCTTCCGAAAAAGCTCCTTGTGCTGTAACCAATACGGTATTAGCAAAATTGTAAGCATTGTTGCCTTGAGTATATGCCAGGTTAGCTTCTGCATAGGCCGCTCGGGCAGTAATATTAGAATTGTTGGCTTGGGTAAAGGCCCCCTGAGCCGTAACCAATACGGTATTTGAGGAATTATATGCGTTGTTTCCTTGGCTATAGGCCAGATTTGCCTCAGCGAAGGCGCCTTGCGCCGTTAAGAGAACCGTATTAGATGAATTGTAGGCATCATTTGCATGAGTATATGCTGTATTGGCTTCAAGGAAAGCTCCTTGAGCCGTCACTAGAACCGTATTGGATGAGAGATAGGCATTATTGGCCAGAACGTAGGCCGCATTAGCTTCTATATAAGCACCGACGGCCGTAATGTTTACAGAGTTCGCATAAGCCCAAGCAGTATTGGCCTCAAGGAAGGCACCTTGAGCCGTTATCAAAACGTTATTTGATGATAGGTATGCATTATTCGCCAACACATAAGCAGCATTGGCTTGACCATAAGAAGACCCGGCTGTTGTGTTGGCGGACTGTGCCAAAGATTCGGCTGCATTGGCTTGTGAATAAGCTGAGACCACCGTGATATTATCGGCATTGGCTTGGGCAAATGCACCTTGTGCCGTAACCAGTACGGTATTTGAGGAATTGTAGGCATTATTGGCATGAATATAAGCAGCATTGGCTTCATCATAGGCCGGTACTACATTAATTGTATTGGCATAATCATACGCATTATTGGCTAAAACGTAGGCCGAGTTAGCTTCGGTAAATGCGCCCTGAGCCGTTATCAATACGGTATTGGCCCAGTTATAGGCATTGTTACCTTGGATGTATGCGGAATTTGCCTCAGAAAAAGCCGATCCAACAGTTACATTAACGGAATTTGCGTAGGTCCAAGCAGTATTGGCCTCAAGGAAAGCCCCCTGAGCGGTTATCAGTACCGTATTTGAGGAATTATAAGCATTATTGGCCAAATCGTAAGCAGCATTCGCTTCTGTATAAGCCGAAATTACTGTTATATTAGCATTATTAGCCAAATCATATGCTGAGTTTGCTTCAATATATGCTGAAATTGCCGTGATGTTTGCTGCATTAGCCTGAGCGAAAGCCGCATAAAGGCTAGTATTATCGGTGTTAGCTTGAGCTAATGCTTGGGTGGCAATGGAATTTGCAGTATTGGCCTGGTCGTATGCTGAACCTGCCGTTATGTTTACATTATTGGCCTGGTCGTATGCTGACCCGGCTATGGTATTAGCTGAATTAGCTAAATCCCATGCGGTGTTAGCTTCCACATATGCGGATTGTGACGTAATATTGACAGAATTGGCCTCACCGAAAGCTGCCTGAGCCGTCGTGAGTGCTAATTGACCTGTTACAGAATCAGATGATTGAATTGTTGGGACGCCGGCTCGAATTTGTCTCTGGCCGATGGAAACTTTAGTTGTTATGTTTCCCATTACCTAGTGACTCCTGCATTAACGGTAATTGTACCTTCCAGAACCCTTGTAACATTTCCGCTAGGAGAAGTGGTTATAACATCGAAAAGGTATCTTTGTGGGAGGATATTGAGAGAATTTGCCGCGGACATAGATAAGGAAATAATACCGTTAGGACCATCCGTAACAGTACAAATAAGATTCGCTGAAATGTTAGATGAGTAAAATGATCGCTTTAATTGTGATTGTGCCGTGTACCCAACCACATTAATTGCGGTATTGGTTGTATCATCTGTTAAGGTAAGCGTATCATTCCAATCTGAACCTTGGTCGATAAAAAGATCAATATAGTCTGCCATTTACTTCTCCATTTGGTGAAGTATTTAGGTTTAACCAATATTTTTCACTAAGGTAACAAGGACTCTAGGATTTGTATTGGCATCAATGAACGTGTAATAAAAAAGCACGTCCGTAGCACCGGCGGTAGATGATAGATTAGCCGTTAATTTGTTAGGGAAAACGTAATTATTTTCATAGGTCATGGAAGCTCCACCACCAGCGGGTTGGGTAAAACGTCGTGATCCTGAAACACCAGATTTGAAATTTGTTGGATTTTTGAGTAGGATATTACCACCCAGGATTAAACTATCATTAAGAGTTGTGCTCATATCAAAAGCTACGTTTCCAGATATACCGGCACCTGTGTTGGCCTCGGCGGCCGCTGCCCAAATACCAGATATTTCTGCTACTCGACCTACATTATTCGCTTTAAATTGACTTCCTGTTGCCCAGATGGTAGCACCATTTTGAGTGGCTGATCCTAAGGTATTGGCCTGGGCATAAGCCGCCTGGGCTGTAATATTGGCACTATTAGCTAAAGCATATGCTGAGTTGGCTTCCGCGAAAGCTCCTTGGGCTGTTCCGGATACTGATGTTACCGAAGCTGTTGTTGCCGCGGCATTAGCACCAGCGAAAGCTCCTTGGGCAGTAGTAAGTGCGGTGTTAGCATCTACATATGCCGCATTAGCTTGGTTATATGCAGTATTCGCTTGCCCATAAACAATGGAAATTTGAGAATTTGCACCATTCCAGACGGATTGTGCATAATTATAAATTTGACTGGTTACATTCGAAGAAGACAAATTTATCGCGGAATTATCAGTTATAACCTGGGAAGGAGTAATGGTTATGTAAGTAGTTCCAAATTTTGCCTGTGATCCATTGACAACCAAAGGAGCACTATTAGAAATCAGATTAAGCACATTGGCCGCGTCCAATGCATTAGACCACGCCAATTGTTGGTTAACCCGGGTTAACCAAGTAAAAAATGTATCTCCAACTGATACGTTAGCGAACGCCATTTATTAATCCTTCTAGTAGAGCCTTAATATCTTTGAGGTCGTGTTCTATGGTATTTACCTTTTCGGCCAATTCCTCATTTTGTGATTTGGCTTCCGTAGCTATTTCAGCTATTCTTTTTTTGCTTCTATATTCAGTAATTTTGCGTTTATCGGTTTCAACTAGCCCTAGACTATGTGAATCGCGCATCATCGTGGTATCTTTAACTTTAATGAGCATTATAGTGGTAGTGCAATGGCTCTTAGGTTATAAAGAACTGGGACATGGGTAGTGTCACTCGAAACTAATACAACCTTTAGAGCAAATGTGTTGAAATAGGTATATGTAGCTGATCCTGAGGTATAAGTGATACCTGTCTGCCCACCGGCCGTATCCACCATATCATATTCAAATTCAATGGCATCATTTTCAAATGATCCCTCGGTAGATACTCCTTGGGTACCAATTGAGCGATTCATGAGGACCCATGGTTTACGAGAAAATGGATCAGGATCAGTTGCAGCTTTGATCTTATAATAAACCAAAATATCAGTGTTATTTGGTCGGTATGCTGTTAGGAAAACTTTTAGATCATTAGCATCGAAACCATCCGCTAAGGTGACTGCTCGGCTGATATATTTAGATTCGGCTGGCCCACCTGAGAAAGCTGTTTCGGAAGCAATAGAAATAACTCCGGTATTGGATCCTACAGAAACAGATACATTATCCGTATATCCGGAACCACCCGCGGCCAACTGAATTGAAGTCAGGTAACCACTTGAATTGGCATTACCATAAGCTTTTGCCCCAGAACCTGCTGTGGAGGTTATGGTCAAAGGAATATTAGCATTTGCAGGGAAACCGGCTAATGCAGTCGCAATGGTGAAATCCGATTGTGCCAAATTAGCATTATCAATATAATTCTGGAATGAAATAAATTGACCTGTACTTGGATAAATCACAGGAGAAATTGCAGTATCCCCAGTACTCATTGTTATTACCAAATCATATGGTGATGTGGTTGAATTCAAGAGAACACGGCTATCTGGAATGATTTCATTATCGAGTTTATAGGCTTCCAATGTCTGCCCGGGGAATGAATGCTGGTATGATAGTGAGGTATTACCATAAATTTGCCCATTGAGGTGGGTTAGGAATTTATCCACCACAATATCTGAACCATTTGCGGCTGGCAGATTTGAAGATAGTTGAACTGTTCCTGAGGTTGCAAACTGAGCTTGATAGATATTAAAGGTCATGACCTCGGTTTGGATGGCATCCCAGGTATAATCATTCTTTGATTTGAATAAGCTACCTGAATATGGTGAGGCTGAAACAATTCTATTTGTTCCTAGGATGGTACCACCAAGTTCGGCTACGAAAACTTCATATTCCAAACTGTCAGATGAAACGACGAGTGCGTAATCGCCTGGAGGAAGATAAACAGGTGTTGCGAATTTGAAATTGGTTGGAATAGATGCATCATCCGAAATATTGACATTTTCCGAAAGTTTTACGGAAACACTTAATGGAACCACTGAGATAGATGATGGATATCCATTCACCATTGGGCGAATATCAACCGTTACTGGTAAGATATTGTCCTTTGATCGGAAGAAAATGTCCAATGAAGTTAGGAACATTGCCGATGTTACATAGAATTGTTGAGCAATTGGGTCCCAACCTGGATCAGATTGACCAACACCAAATGATCCACCACCTTTTCCACTTGAACTTGAGGTTGCAGGTGGGGTTGATGGTGTTGGGGTTGGTGTAACAACAGGAGTTATGGATTGAACGGAAGAAACCGATGTTGATTGCATAACAATCGAATCTTTAGTTTCTTGGATACCAGTTGCGTCAAACTTATAATCTGCATAAGTTGTTGCAGAAGATGTATCATTGGATGGATCATCAATAATACGGAAAATTCTTTCACCAGTACGGAACATACCGGCAGGAATATTAAAGATACCTGAAATTTGACCTTCATCATCCGTATAGAATGTTTGACCAATAGAGAAACTGATATCTCCGGCCGGGGTGAAAATCGAAACTGGGTCGGAAATAGAAGCAGAAACTAAGTTTGCCAATGTTCCTTGTGCAGAAGACAAGGTAAGTGTCCTAGTGACATTATTAAATCCAACAATATTAGCTGTTAATGGTGGGTGAGCCAGTTTTTTACCTGGAACAAAGGTGATGGTATTTGAACCATCCGTGCCCCAAAAATTATTGGCCATAGCAACGCTTCGGATAGGAAGTTGCACGGTGTTAGCGGTATTTGATGAGAACCATGATGCAAGATTACCACCACCGCGGGTTTCATAATATTCAATAGTTCCGGTGTTGCCGCTGCTATGTAGTGTAAGTGTCTGCCCTGGTAGGAACCGACCATTAATCTGAGCTCCATTGTATAGATGGAACTTTCTCTTACGATCCCGACTATCACCAGTATCTTGGAGAGTCGTATTGGCATTTCCTGTATCAAAATATCGGCCATAAGCCAGAACAGGAGCAATATTATCTGATCCAGCACCCGCAGTTACAATATCAGCATTGGCGGAGAACCCAACGGTTGAAATATGCAAAACATTGGTGTTGTCTTGCATCCTGAGATAATCGGATTTGATGATATAGTCTGTTACATCCTGACCATCAAAATTGAACCAGACGCGACGATTTGGGCGAAGCCCGCGCGCAATGAATGAAACTTGACGGTTAGGAATATAAGGAATAATAGAAATGTCAATAACACCGTTATCATACTGACTAGTTGTTACCGTAGTTGTTGTTTTGGTGGTAACAATAGCAGATGGTGAGGTAGTAGTTGACGTACTAACCGAGGTTTGTTTAGTAGTGGTTAAACCTGTTGACATTTATTATCCTTGTTATAGAGGTAGACCAAACCAACGTTGGGCTGCATCTGTTTTTGTTCCGAGAGGATTATTAGGTATTGTATTGGCCACAATTGCATCATTGACACCAGTTGCATTGATAATAATATCTGGGGCTTGTCGAGTGTCAATCCAATTACAATCCGGTGGATCCATAACAACTGCACCTACCCATTGCGCTAACATGTATGGTTGTACTTCTTCCCATTTAGTTGCCGCTGTCTGAGTAATTGCTAATTGTTCCGTAAACTGGAGTAGAGCAATTTGACCAGCAACCTGAGTATTTGTGTTAGCAGTTACAGTAAACTGTGAAGCCACCACATTTTGTGCTGGGCGCATATTCTGTTTGGTGGTATCAATTGACACGAAATAATCAGGATTTGATACATCGCCATATGACTGAGTTGAAAAATTATCAGTCAGGATACCATATTTAGTTCTTTCCAGACCATTTACATCCAAGATTGACATTGAAGCTGTTGCCGCTTCTAGTAAGCTAAGTGATTGATAATATTCAAGATTTGAAATACGAGTCTCAAGATTACCGATATCACGCATGGTATAGCGTTTATTTTCTACGAATTGAACGCCAACATTAGCTGTTGAAATAGTATATGGATCGAGAGATAGTTTATAAAGAACCATTGAATCTGTCTGGAGAGGAGGTTCAATTGGATTTTTACTTGAAATACCATCAACCACTCGGAAAGGATTATTCAAATCCTTAGTCATAATGACCGAAGATTTCCTTGGAAGATAAAAACTATAATCCTGAAGGAAGCCAGTACCATCATATGGTGCTCGGGCTTCATCAAGTTCATAGTTTGGTGTGGTCTGGGTCTTATTGGTTCTCACTGGTCGGAAATCAATACAATCACGGAGACGATAAACCGTACCATCTGTGGCGGTATATGATGGAATTCCAGCATATGTTTCAGGAGAAATATATGAATCGACATTGAAGTAACCTAGACCATCTGATGAACCACCAGAATGATCATACCACTTGAAGCAAACTACAAGGGGACCAAGTTTTGGTGAGACTCCTGGTTTAAGTGATAGATGAGCAAAGTTATACCAAGTATCACGTTGACCATTATCAAAATAGAAATCATTTGTGACATTATTGTATTGGGATAATAGGGCACCCGTCGAAACTGCGGTACCACTTAAATCATAAATGGCATCAATTGATTTAACGTCCGACATAAACATTTGCATCCATTCACCTGGTAAGTTGGATGGATTGGTAATAATGGCCTGCCCAGTGCCATCACCTACGGTATTAACTTGGACGGTTGTTATACCGGCCGAGGTATTTTGAGTAAGAGAAGTACCGGCAGCCAAAATATTTGTGGTATTAGAGCTACGGAGAGTTTTGGTCTTAGGCTTTGATTCAGAACCAGAATTGATATTAACTCGTACATAGGCGGTGAAAGGAATAGTTGCACCTTCACCTGGTACCTGGAGAGTTGCAGTCTGACCACCGGCACCAATTGACACATTAGATAGAGAAATACGTTTACCATTGCCTGTACGGAAAGGAATAATTCCACTAAGAGTAGTTGTTGCCTGACCGGTCGAATCGTTGGTACTATAGAAAGTTTCACCGGAAGATAGAGAAATAGTTGCCACACCCGCACTAGAAAAAGCGGTTGGGTTAGGAATATATTTCATATACTGGTAGGTCTGATTAGAAATGGTATTTGGAGTTAACCATTGATCACCTACATCATAGAGCAGAGTTATTTGGTCGGTGTTATAAAGTCGCGCATAACCATTGGCACTATTTTTCGATGAAATATGTACATTAGCCGATGCAGCGGATGGGGCTCCAGAAGTGTAGGTTGAATTCTTGATGATGGAATTGGCTGAGTCGAAATCCAAATCTACTGAAATATTTGAAGTTGCTGTAGGACCATTGATCCAGGTATCACCGATAGTAATAACTTTGGTGCCACCGTTCCAACCAGTAATAGTGTATTTTTCACCGGCGCCGGCACCATTGATCACTCGGACCGTTGAACCAATATAGGCTCCATTAACAGAAGTGAATTTTCCTGTTGAGTCGTAAAGGGTTATAGTATTTGGTGTGCTGGATACTGCATTGGATGTTAGGTTAGCTAATCGGAAATCAAACAAAGAAATGGACAAAATGTCATTGTTTGAATCGGCTGCATTGACCGTACCGTAATATTTGACCTGTGCAACACGAGCCGTACCAATTTTGGTTGATGAATAGGTTGTGGTACTGGTAGTATTAACCTGATTAACAAGGGCCGCATGAATATCTACTAATTCCATAGCATTCGTATCAAAGGAATTGGCCACATTGGTCACATTTACATAATTACCGACCGTAAGAGTAGTATTACGATTGGTTACGGCCTGAGTATCACGAGCTTTGGATAGATCAATTGCTTGCTGGGCAATAGATTCATATTCATATCCTTTGATATATGCTTTACCTGGACCAAGAATTGCTTGGAGTTTTGTATTATCGGTTGGATGATCATCTATTGCGAGATTGAAACGCCGAACCGTATATGAGCCAGACTCATCGAAGGTTCGGCGGGCCATGGTATCACCGATAATGGAATATGTCGGAACTGTGACCTGGGATTGGACAACACCATTATTAACTCGCATAATTTCAATGAAGGCGGAATCATCGGTTGAAGTTAATGAGCGAACGGCCAAGTCAAAATTGATTTGAAGACGAGCCGCACCCGGTCCTTGATAATTTGATGATTCCTGTGCTGGATCTAGGAGAGAAGCATCATCCGATTCAGTAATAATCGATTCAGTGAATTCCAGACCAACACGAGCATTGGCTTGGTTTGAATATTTGTCAATAACAACCGATTGCGCTGGAACTTTAACAAAATATCCATTAATGAAGAAAATTCCATCATTAATGGATACCAATGAGGCTGGTCCATCAACCCCACTTAGGGCTGTATTAGCATAGGTATTTGCTGATGATATAATGGAGGTTCCTGGATCAGTGAATTCCTGCCCAGTTAGGTATTTAACAATGAGGGTTGGTGGTTCGAGCGAGTTAGATTCGCGGGCATCATAAACAATTGCTCGGACTGAGGTATTACCTGTTGAAAAGGTTACCGTATTTCCAATAAAGTCAGTTGCTTTAATATTGGTATTGGCATATTGTGATTGAAGATTCACATGTCGGGCAGTCGTATCAAGATAGATTTGACCACCCAAAACAAGAGAACCATTGGTGAAGATATTATTTCCGAAACGCTCAATTTGGTTCTGGAGAGCAGTTTGAAGTTGGGTTAATTCACGAGCCTGCACCGCATATCCTGGTCTGAATAACCAGCGATGAAAATTCTTATCCTCATTAAAATCGTCATAATAAGGGGTTAGGCGAGTCGCCGCCGGTACAACTTTGGTCGGTGCTATATTAGCCGTTGTCATATGGTGTTCCTATTAGAATTTTAAGAGAATTTGGAATGATTCTGTTTGGTCTGCCGCTCGGATGATCGGGCCAAGGTTATCCAGATACAATATTTGACCTGAATATTTAGCCAAATCACCAACAATAGAACTGGTCAAGAACCTGGTTGTTGATGAATTTACACCAACAACCGTGCCGGCCGCTGGTGTACCTACAGCATTGATGACCTGGGTAATACCATTTGCAGAATCCCAAGTTAAAACTGTAGCGGAGAAAGTGGATTCATCGAGAGATTTACCTTGATAAACGGTTTCATCTGCTATGTAATCTCCTGAACCGGTGGTTGCTAATGTATATCCTTGAAAAAATGCAGAATTTGTGGTTGGTGTAACACCGTCCGCATCCAATGGATTTAGAAGTAAGGCAATTTTCCTATAATCATTTGATGCTGGGAGGACGCCATTTTCGTCTCGGATAAGTTGAGGATTGAGGACTAGATATGACCCACCCAATTCATTAACTGGATCCGATCCATGCCCACCTGGTGGAGAAATAATAGCAGTCGCGGCCGCCCCAGAACCACCGCCTCCCGTAATGGAAATAGATGCAAAGGAATATCCAACACCTGGAGACGTTACCAATATAGATTGTAATGTGTTTGCTGCCGTATTCACCGTTGGTAATGTTTGAATACCAGCACCATCACCTGTAACTGTGATAATTAAATTAGCTGAATTACTATAGTTACTTCCTGGATTATCCACGATAATATTATGAATACCCCCATTAATCGCGTTTTCTTGCACCAACCATTGGAGGGTACCATCTGTGCTTGAGAGGGTTTTTACGGGAACATAATTTGTTGTGGTGAACCTGAGAAGGTCCTGATCCGATAGATTATACATGAATTTCCAGATATAACCGTCGGCTGTCTGTATGGTATTTTGAGAATTAATTGCAGATGGTTCAATGGTCGAGGCACTTCCGCCATTATTTGAGATACATTTATAAACAGAGAATGCAGAAGTTACAACATAGATAGGATCGGCAATATTGAACATGTCCGTATCACGATGATCATATTGCTTATAAACCGTACCTGTTGCCCAGTTGTTTCGTGGTATGGCATGTCGAATGTCATTACCTGTGATTTTTTTACCACCAATCATTATGTTCCATAGATCATAGATGGTAGAAATTGCAGTATTTGGAGTATCAGGAGAAGCATCGTTGGCCCATGGAGAGGGTTTACCATATGCCAAATATAGCGAGGTATTTGGGGTAGCTCCCGCAGTTACCATTCGCTTGAATTGCTCGGCATTATTAACGTTTAGTGTGATATATGAAACTGAAGGCATGATTGTTCCTATTTATACTGTCAGGGTTAATATACCCACATCAACATTTCCTGAGGTATTGTTTGCGAAAGCTAAAAGTACGTCAAAAGTTGCTGCAACTGAATTTGACCCATTTGCTGTTACCGAAGGTGTTGAAGTATAATCTATACCATAATTTAATACATTGACAGATACGATTGATCCATTTGAATTAATAGTATAGTATGCATTGGCTCCGGAACCGTCTCCTGTAATTACCAAATTGCTATTGGAATTATACAATCGTCCAGCATTATTAATGGCAATGGATAAGATATTGCTATATTGTTTGACTGTAAACCAATTGGTGTGAGAGTTATTGGTTACTTTATAGATACCATTTGTAACATTATTAATCGATACATTTTCGGTGAAACTTAGATAGACAGAATCGTTGACCTTGGTATTCTGGGTTGCATAGGAAATATTGATGGTATTTCCCGTCTTAATGAACGTTTCATGATTGAATTTGATGAAACCAGCATCCTTTTGACTAGTAGGTGCAGTATAATTCTGGTTTTCTTCTAATAAGGTATATTCACCAAACATCTTCATTCCTGCCGGATGTACAAGTTCCTTGAACATTTTACGGTAATTGTCAATGGATTCTTGTACTCTCACAACATACGAGAAGTTTTGGTAATAATCTCGGTCTTGTAGAAAATTGAATGAACTAACCTGACCATCATCATTAAGATATCTACCCGGATAGGTAAATACACCATCCAAGATAGATGCTGTGGCTGTTGCGGTACCATCACCCGATTGGGACAAATCGATGGTAGGAGCCGTATCATAATTGAAACCAGCGCTGGTAATGGTGATCTTTTGAATGGCGCCCAGAGTAGTATTTGAACTTTGGAAATCTCCACCCGTACCTAGAAGTTCTGTAGCTACAATAATTGCCCCATGACCACCACCCGGGCTATTAACTGTTGCGGTAGGCATAAAGTTTATATCATAACCTTCTCCGCCAATCATATGGTTGGTTATGGGGATGAAACGGGTGGCCGTAATGGCTCCTGTTCCGTTGACCGTGAAAACATTGGCCGCGGCCGCCAAACCATATCCACCGGTAACATTAGTGAATTCAATAGTGTCACCTACAGAATAACCGGCGCCACCATTCTGAATAACCAATCTCCCAAGTACACCAAGTTCACGAATTCTAGTATTGGCAACCACACCAATGCTTGGTATAGACTCAAAATTAAGCCCCGGATCAACAATATTGATAGTGGCCGCCGGACCTGTATTGGCATAAACAAACGAAGTTAAGGAATTCATGATAGCCGAATTCATTGGATTTGATAATCCAGAATTCAAATTCGAATAGATTGAGTTATTGATAGGTGTATTAGCCTCGGCCGAAATAAGTGAAATCCAAATATTATAGGTATTTGGATGAACCGAACCATCAGGAGTAACAGATGAAATATATGCATTGGCTCCGGAACCACCTCCACCAATGATCAGTAAGTTGTTATTTGTTTGATATCCAGCGCCACCTTCAATAACGGTGATTGTTGAAATATTACCCGTGGCCACCTGGGTAACAAGTGCCGATCCACCATTTCCTATGTTTGCACCTGAAGTATCTTTGGCTGAAATGATAATTACAGGATCACCCACATTATAGTGTGATCCTGGGTTATCTAAGATGATATTGGTAATGATAGAATTGTAAATATCGGCGGAAATGTTATGAGTTTGCCCATTACCATCCAAAAACACCGTTGAAATGTTTTCCCCGGATTTAAATGTTCCTGTGATGCTTGAAAGGGTTAATTCATCAATTTGGGTACCAGATTCATAGAAACGGTCATGAGATTCGACAATGGCCGTGGCACCTGAGGTATTACCTGTGATACTGGTATTAATGAATTCATCCATACCTCCAACCGAATTATTGGCAACACCATCAATAGAATTATTAAGAATTCTAAGGGTTTTTTGGATATACCATTTTCCATCCGATGCTCGGAGAACGTCTTTTTTGGGATAATAGAAGGTTAGTTCCTGCCCATATACCGCGCGCATAAGGAACTTAAAAGATTTCTCCGTACCTTTAGCTCTATAGAAATCTTTAGCCCGTTTCAAGATAATGGTCTTATCAGCTAAAGTGGTTGTTGGAAAATTAACTAGATATTTGTCATACAACTTATCGGATAGGGCATCCATGGTTGTATCAATATCATTATAATTTAATAGATTGCGTGACCTTTCGACCACATGCCCAAATTCGGGCGTGGTATTGGCCTGTTCCAAATATCTATAATATGCGGAAAGGAAATCAAGAAAGGTTTGGTGATCATTGCGTACAAAGAACGGAGCTTGTTCCGCTACAAGTATGCTGATCTTATTATTCGTTGCCATTTATTAAGCTTCCGGTACCAAAGTAATAATAATTGAGCCGGGGTCGTTAGCATCAATATCAAGAATACGATCCCGAACAGGAGTAATCACCTCATTATATGGGCGTGCATTGAATGTCAAGATATTCAGAGGATACCTATCATTTTCAGATACGGCCGATGGATCGAGTGAGTTAATGATTATTGTTCCTTTGACATAATCAATGGTTCCGATATTATCATTGACGATGACTTTTTCACCATTTCCCTTATAGTAATATGACCTAAGGGTACCATTTCGTGCTTGGAGACTGACTGAGGCCGTCGCTCCGGCACCCGAATCTGAAGTAATTTGTGCGGTGGCCGTGGTATAATCTACACCACGATTTGTGATTATGATACCGTTTATTCGACCATTAACAATTTGGGCCTCGGCCGTTGCTCCTGAACCATCACCAACTATTGTCACCGTTGGAGGAGTAAGATATCCTGACCCTGTAGCCAAGACCGTAATTGCATCTAAACCTGCTAGAGAATTTGGAGTATCTTCAATAAAAACTTGTCGGGCGATTCCTTGATTATCCAAAACTGTAATATCTGGATAGGTATAGAATTTATCCTCAATAACACCACGATAAAGAGGTGTACTGAAATTGAATGAATAAATTTTATCTTCATTCAAAACAATCGATGCACGTTTTTGTAAGAATAGGCGTACAGATGATCCAATAATAGATTCATGAGCATTATCAATGGCTCTTTGTACTCGGGAAATTCGGAAGGTACTATCAAAAGTATCTAAATCCGATGCTTTATAATCCAATATAGCCTGACGGATCAACTGAGTAAGTTGAGTTTCATCAAGGTCCGTTCTTTGAGGATCATAATTTACAGTTATATTCAGGAGTATATATGTATAATCCGGATCAACAATTTCTGGTGTTACGGTTAAAACTGATCGTTCGGAAATGATTTTATTGATAATATTCTGTTTTTCAGCTAAGGAAATAATATAATCCTGCTTTGGTTTCATTGCAATAAAGACCTTACCATATACAGGAGGATCATTTTCATCACCCGACCAAACTGAAATGGCATCAATATTTGGATAATCATCCAAAAGGAGAGATTGATAATCATTCTTGGTAACGGCTCGATTTTGAGCGGTGAATGCAATCGGGGATCGGGCCCTGATTTGTTCTATTGTTTCTTTATTGGCTCCACCTGCGGCTGATGAGACTGGTGTAACAATAACATTTGCGCTATATCCTGAAATGACTGTAGTAGGAGCAAAATTATTAGCTTTATTTCCATAGATTCCACTCGTATCTAGATATTTGACGGTGATAATATTGTCTTGCCCCAATTTTTGCCCTAATACACCATCTCCAAAAGTTAAGTTATAGTATCCTTCCGTGATTGGATTTTCTTCTAGGAAATAAACTTGAGAATTGGCCGTAACCTCTGTTAAATCATTGGCTTCTTGATAAATCCAAGTAGTTGTATTTGCAGATGAAGCCTGCACGGAGACGGTAATGGTTTCAGTATCCACATTTGCTGACGGAATAACAAACTTATTTGTGTTATTGACTGCAAATTTTTGTGTGATGGGCTGCCCTTGTACGATGGATACATTTGCAAAATTGAATGCTCCATCAATTTTCGAAACCGTATTTGCTGTAACCGTAGAAAAGATATAGCTAATCCCATCTACAGGAGCCGAAGTGAATGTTGTATATACTGGGAGGGTACACGTTCCAGTGATAGTATCTTCGGAACCTGTAGGTGTAATAGTGAGATTAATTAAAGCTTCCGCTCCTTTCATACTGGTGGGGCGGTAGTCGATTTGTTTGGCATGGGAAACGATAGATGACCTTAATTGTGCAGTATCCAAAAACATTTCATTGCCGACCATATTGAGGTAATATCCCATATAGTGTGTATTATAGGCCAAAAGGTCGATGAGAACTGACATACCAGCCCCATCAAAGTCATAATCGGAAAACTCGCTTTGTTGTCTGAGGAAGGTAATAAGATTGCTTCTGATTTGGTCAAAATCTAACTCAGCAACACGAAAAGGGGCTTGGGCAGTCATTTATCGGATTCTCTCCAAGAAAATTGTAACTTGATATGGTTCTGGGCGGTTTACAATGGTAAACGCGAGGGTGGCTTGATAACCATTATTATCGGGATCAGCCAATACTTTAACACCTAAAAGGGTTACTCGTGGTTCGAAATTGTCAATAACTTGAGAGATATGGTCTTCCAAGAGATTTGCTGTCATACTAGAAATGTTATCGAATAACAACCTTTGAGCACTAGAACCAAGATATGGGCGGAATGGTCGATCATAGAAATTGGTAAGGATAAGGTTTCTAACTGACCGGGCGACGGCATCCGGACCAAATAACCGAACAATATCACCCGTGACCGGGTGACGAATGAAATCTAAGTTGAGGTCCGAATAATCGTTTTGACGAGAGATTATAGCCATGGTATTTTATTTATCCATAGACGAAAACATTTGGGCTGGCCGTTTCCGGATCAGTTGGAGGCGGTGGATGATTGGCATCATCGGGTTGAGCCTGGTCCCCTACAGCACAGATAACATGTTTTCCGTGAATATAGACGTTTTTTTCTCCATAAACAGCTATTAATTGCCCGTTGCCATGGGTTTCAGGATCACCTTCTACTGCCCATAGTTTATTGTTCACATACACATCATTTTGGTTAGTGACGGTTGTTAGGGCAGAACAGAATCTTAAATCTTCGTCTCGGTGAGCGCCTGGCATGATTTCCTTTGTTGCTTTTTTCTGCATAATGTTCATTATAAGCAGCATTAAGTCACTTAGTGTCACTTTAAATGAACATTAAGGTATTTCATTAATGCGCCTGGATCCACTCTCCGGGCGCTTTTACGGATTTATATCAACCTTGGTTGATCCGATAACGGTTAGGATAGCATCCGATCTAACCAAAGCATCCGAGGCTGACCAAACAGCCAACTTGTTTCCGGCGGTAAATACTGCATTGGTTGCAGCGTGTAAATTGACATTATCCGCAGTCAATTCAAATTTTTCTTTAATCTTAGTGGTCATATTCTTGGCTGCAATGGAATAAGTTCCATTGACCGTCAATTTCATATCCCCACCGACATGCCAATCCATATCACCATCTACTCGGATACCCATATCACCAGTAACTTGAATGTTATATAAACCGGTAACCTTTACATATCCTTCTCCGTTTATTTCGATTCCCATTTTTCCGTTTTGGGAAACAAGTCGAACCGATCCATCGGGTTGCATTTGCAATATTGATCCGGATCGGTGTTGGAGAGTAATATGTTCAACTCCCTCATTATCATTGAACTCTAGATTATGCCCAGATAACGTCTTATGTCGGGCAGTATGGAGAAGGTTATCAGCCTTAGAATCATTTCTAACATCGGGGAGAGAATCAATATGATCTTGTTGAGTTTTATTGGCAACGGTGGGTGTATAGCTATATGATGCCATTATGATTGAACCCATTGATTAGCATTAGGTGCCGGAGACTGGTTGACATTTTGTATAGTTGTGGTAATACCTTTCGAAACTTCGGGTATTAATCGATCCAACATCCCTGGCAAATCATTAACTTGATCAAATAATGTACCTTTGGTACTAGGAAATGTTGATAATAGAGCTTTAAATCCTGAAACGGATCTAAGATTGGCAATATCTGGGCTAGAATTGAGATTTCCTAAACCATCTAAGGTGAAAGAATTTGATCCAAATGCACCCGATCCAGAACCAAAAAAGTTCAATTTTGAAGCTCCGGTAGACGATGGATCGGTTAATAGACCAATTAAACTTTCCAATAAATCGTCCATCGTTTTAACATTTTTGAGTTGTGACACAATATTAGTCAGAAATATAGTAGGATTTATCGTTCCTTCACTTACCACACCATTACCAAAATTTCCGTGAGTGAAGCTTTGGGTTGTATTCAGAACAGTTTGAAATCCTTCTTGGATGGATGGAGGCATATTTTTAAACAATTCTGTTTGTAACTCTTGTGGCATAATTTTTAGGAGTGATCCTAAGGCGAACTGGAAACCTGGTAAACTTCCTGCAATATTTGACGTAATGACTGAACCATTACTTGTTTTAGGGGTCGGTATCTGATGTATCTGTGGTATTTTAACACCCATTAATGGGCTCTGGGTGCCATGGCTGGCCACCCCATAAACATCCGTTAATTTTGAAAGAGACTTTTCTATAATTTTGGTAACTTCCACCCCATTTTCATTGAGGACCTTTTGTAGATCGGGCGGAATATGGATATTTCGAGTAATGCTGTCTAATGGGCGCCCAAATTGGCTAGCCAATGAAAAAGCAGAACCAGGCATAGAGGTATCACCGGAAGTAACAGGATGAACCAATCCGAAGACTGTCCCGAACCCATTATATGCTTGCCCCGGGTCTTTGAAGATTTTGACGATTGTGCCATTTGATAATGCTCCCGGGCTAGTAGTTTGATTAATCATACCTGGAGGATGAAGTAAAGGAATAAACGGCAAATCGTCTTTATTCACTCCATTACCATAAAGCTGATCAATCCATACCTTGTATAGGATTTGACCATTCTCTACTTTACTATCAATAATTCGACCCCAAAGGTCAGGCAATTTTTCTTGCATTATACTTTTCCTACAGCAACAGTGTTAGCAACACAATCGACCGTGGTTGTTCCCATACCACCCAATTTAATATTATGAGTCATTGCAGCAATGAGATAGGTTCCGGTTCCATAATTCACTGTACCATTACCTGAATTGATAAATCTGGCATTGATGGTTCGACCAACATTAAGAAATGGTGAAAATGGTACCGTCATCCTGAGGGCAATTTTGTCTTGGTCCAATAGTGACAGTCGGGCTCTCCTCAGAAGTTGATAATTTTCGGCTCCAATATTGGTTGAATTCTGTTCGTTTTCGGTACCAAGATTCGACATATATTGCCATGGTGGTACCCAACTACCTGATCCGCCATAAACAGATGATTTGTTATTGAGTGGATTGAATAAGCTTAATTTGAGGAAATTTTGCCCCGTTGTATCATCTAGACCATTTAATACATCGGAAATCAAATCAAAATCACAGGGAAACATATATGTCATAATATCTACTGGATTTCCGTAGTTAATATCAATGGCACCCTTGGCCCCATAGGTAAATTCAAAGATTGGGTCTTGTTTGGCCATGGCCGTGAGTGACCTGAAATTGTGTGTTGCCAGGTCCTGATGATTGATATCCTGGAAAGTCATGAAATGTACAAATGACGGATCGATAACATTATTTTGAGCCAAAGCGAAATCGGCTTGTTGAGAAATGACCTGGAATGGATGTATATTGGTTGCAATATAATCTCTGGGCGGTGTAGAATCCTCAACATTCACATTTATTCCTGGAAAATTTCGACCAAAAACATCCCTAACCACATTCGATGGTGTGGTAGATTTATAACTGGCATTGAAATAGGTCTTGGCATCTACTACTAGGCTAGGATCACAAGCATCCAATTGGAATTGTTCAACCTGATAATTAGCTCTATCTCGATTGGATAACCTATAGAGTTTTTGTCGGGCAATGAAGGTTGATTTATATTGCCCATTATACATGGTATCCAAAACTGGCCGGTAGGCCGTGACAGTGATATTTTTCCCATAATATTCATCCAGATTTTTTGAAGGTCCTTGAGTGGATCCGTCAAGTTTATCTGTTATCAATGAACTTTGTATAATGATGGATGTTTGGAGACCTGGTGTTAATAGGCTTTCCGTCATAGATATTTCAGTTACGGTAGTTTCATTAAGGAGGTCCGCTGACACACCTTCAATATCCACCTTCATATTTGTAAGATAGGTATTATCCTGTTGTGTCAAGTTACAGTCCTAATTCCAGGAATAACTGGGTTTTTCTGAGCATTTTGCATGATTGAGTTGAATTCGGCCCGAATGCCTGAAAAATATTCAGGTTTGATCAATTTAATCTGTCTTTTGGCTTCATTCTGTGAAAACTCCCAATCATATATAGTGACCATATTTCTGATAGCTGGATAAGTGTCCACAGCAAATCCATTCACATTCTGGGATGTATAGCTACCTAAATCAGTAGGTAGTGAGGACCATAAATTGCCTGTGGCCACAAACGAATTGGCAAAGGCTTGTACGGTATTGGCTCCTAGAACAACCACATTAGGTGATGCAATATAGGTACCCCCACTATTAATGGTGACATTCTGTAAAGCACCCGCACCATCTACTGTAAAGGAAATGTTGGCACCATATCCATAATCCGTGGCCACATTCATATACCCATTAGCATATCCCGAACCTGCATTGATAATCTGAATTTCTGAGATAGGATTGCTTTGAATGATATAGGTTTTTTCAATGGAAGTGCGAGAATATGGATCATATGTGGTATATATGGCTTCCCAATGATGTGGAGTTGATTCAGCATATTCAACCGATCCATATTTCTGGATAAGGTAATTATTGAAATTGGTGGTAGATAGAGGCCAGTCATAAAAAGGATCCGTTAAATTATTGGTCATAAGGATTAACCAATGAGCTTCAATATCCCCATAAACTTTATTAGCTAATATTTCAGGAGTTTCACCATCCTTGATGGTGTATTCATAATAATGGAAAACCTCATCAAGTTTTTCAACCATGACTCGTAGGCGGATAAGAATATCCGTGGCCAGATCGAAGACCTGGACCCCTTGACTGGTCTTATTGATTGAATATGGTATGATAGGGAATTTTCCGAAATAATTAGCCATGGTAGACTTCTACAACCGCATCCTTTAGATTGTTCATGTAGATATAAAGATCGGCTTCATCCTTGCTTTCGAATAGCAATGGTTTTGGTGCAGCACCTTCATATTCATTCATACTCTTGATATATTCTTTGTTTACTTTAATTGCGTATTTCATGTTAATTCCTTTTGCTTACGCTTTTCTTCCCAGGTTTTTGTTTTGCTAATTTGATTTTTTTTCTTATGTTCAGGAGATCGATTTAAGGCTGCTTGAAGGAGTATATAGTAACTAACCTTGCAAGAAACCTAAAATCCTTGGCTAATGCGCAATTTTGAATTGACCTCCGTCTCCTGGAACCTTAACATCATACGAACTTGGACTGGATATCCATTTGAGAAGGTTGCATATGTTCCGGTAGGAGAGTAAGATACGTCAATTTGCTTGAGAACGCAGGTATTGATACGAGGAATTTTGGTATTTTCGGTACCTCTATTATAGAAAGTGATATCGAATTCGGATGGAGGAATCCAAAAGAAAGAAGCGAAGTCAGTTGATCGAAGTTCCGGAGCAGCATGGAAACGCAGGGTCCTGATGATTTGCTCAATAACTTTGCTTTCATATTCATTGATAGGCGATAATAGGAAATCAAAAGAGAATTCCCTCTGAGCCGTGTTAGCAAAGAGGATTTCAACCTTAGGATTGATAGGAACACCACCTAGTTGGGAAACACCATTGATTAATCCACCAACTGTATTGGTGACATTTCCTGCAATTTGTGAACCAACAATACCACCAATACCACCAATTTCCGCCGTGGCACCCGCGCCAACACCTGCGGCAACCATATTAATGGCTCCGGATACCATTCCTGACGCAAAGCGCGTCAGAGAAATATTAGTATAATCATGGAAATCAGTGTAGGTTAATTCGGAATTGGGCATATAAATGGCAATGGATTCTTTGATCCGGCGAGTAAATCGGCCCCGAGTACTTCCAAAAAGTGATGCATTATGGATAGGACCGGCTGCATTTGAGAATGTACCATCGATAGAATATCGTAAAGCATCGGTCTTAGATAGTTCATTATCCAGACGGGTGAAGATTTGTTGGGCCGGCCCATCATTCTGAGATAATTGGGACATCCGACTATTTTGTTGGACATTGATATTGATCACCATGTAATGCCCATTGTAACCCAAAACGTCTCCTAAATCACTTGGAAATACCCTCTGAGTGAAGTCATATTCCGATTGACCGAGAGTCAAGTCGGTTGGTAAAGGTAATTGATTCTGAATTAGATCACCACCAACTCCTAGGAGATTGGTGGTGTTATTATACCCACCCTCAACTGTATTTTTTATGAAATTGCCAACATCCGTTAGTGAAGTCATTGATTCTCCTTATTTTCCTATATATTTATATGGCTAAACGGGAATCATATAAAGGTTACTTCCGACCTAAAAATCCACAAAAATATGTTGGGGATGTACGCAATATCATTTTTCGGTCCCTTTGGGAAAGGAAATTTATGGTCTATTGCGATAATGAACCAAACGTCCTCGAATGGTCATCTGAGGAGGTGGTGATTCCATATATTTCTCCGGTGGATGGAAAATACCATAGATACTTTCCTGATTTCAAGATCAAGATTAAAACCAAGAGCGGTCAGGTCAAAACTCACCTTATAGAAGTCAAGCCTTTAGCTCAAACCGTGCCTCCAGTTAAAAAGTCACGGATAACGCCAAAATATATAACGGAGGTAACTACTTGGGGTGTTAACCAAGCGAAATGGAAAGCAGCCGAGGAGTTCTGCGACCTCCAAGGCTGGGAGTTTACTAAGATGACGGAAAAAGAGTTAGGAATAACATAAATATCCCTATGGCAATAAGAACAAAAGACGCCCTTGAGTGGATGGTAGGTAAGGCCCATTCTGCCGCAGGAATTCGTAATAATTTGCTGGCTAATGGAGATAGAGCTTCTGATTCAGTTGAAATCGGGAAGCTTTATTTTTATTGGTACGATCCCAAACTAAAAAATATTCTACCCATTTATGATCGATTTCCTTTAGTTATGCCCATGGAGAGATATGTGGATGGTTGGTTGGGTCTGAATTTCCATTATCTACCCGAGGGAGCCCGCAACATCTTATTCCAAGAACTTTTGGCTTATAAAAATAATCGATATATGGATGAACGCACCAAAATTCGAGCATCCTATGCCTTGCTATCCCAAACCAAGACATTGAATATCGCCAAACCAGCAATCAAAAAATATCTAACTCAACAAGTCGTTTCAAAATTTGTTGAGGTTACCCCCGCAGAATGGGATAAAGCTGCGGCATTACCTGTTGCAAGTTTTGTAAGGAAACCTTAATGACCGCAATTATTGACGTTACGGGTGGGCCATCCGCTCCGGGAAATCTGACGATGCCTGATTTCCAAGCGCTCTACTCTAAATGGGGCGACTTGGCTAAATCCAGTCGTTTTTTGGTTATGGTCACTGTGCCTCCGGCTATTTCAAATGCCAATATAAATGGTGGATCAAAGCTTAAATTTAGTACGCCCGACCTAACGTTCTTATGTGAATCGGCTGAATTACCGGGTCGAGGATTCATGAACTCTGACCTGAGATATTATGGTCCTAATTTCAAGATTCCTTATCAATCGACATATGAAGATGTGAATATGACCTTCCTCTGCCGGGACCAATTCACAGAACGAGAATTTTTCGATAATTGGATGGAATATATTAATCCATCTGATACTTATGATTTCAGTTACCGTGCTTCATACATCGGTCAGGTTAGGGTGTACCAAATGTCTGACCTTGTGGCCCAAACAAATTCTAATTCAAAATCTCAACAAAGATATTCAATTCTTCTTGACCGAGCCTATCCAATTCTGGTCAATCCACAAACCATGACGTGGGCAGATGATAACTTCCAACGACTTACGATTACTTTTACCTATACAAGGTGGTTCCGAGAGGGCCTTGATACTGTTCCGTCAGCAGATAAAAAGAAATTGGTTCCGGGAGCTACAATTCTGGATGATACCACTGGCGGAGGAACCACTATTCCCATTTTTAATCTCTGAGGAGTAATTTATGTTACCTAAAATTGATGTACCTATTCTTGAACTGACCGTTCCATCAACCAAAAAGAAACTAAGGGCCCGCCCATTCACCGTTAAGGAAGAAAAACTCCTCCTGATGGCCGCGGAGTCGAAAGATACCAAAGACATCATTGCAACCACCAAACAGGTGATCAATAATTGTATCCTGGATAAGGGGGTAAATATTGATGCCTTCCCATTTTTTGATATTGATTATCTATTCATTGCCTTGCGAGCGAAGTCTGTGGGTGAAGTTATCGAAATCAACTTTACCTGTCATCAACAAATAGATGGAAAACCTTGCGGTGGCATGTTTCCCGTCCAATTAGATATCACCAAAGCTCGAATCCTAAACCTCGAAAAAGACCCTCGTAGGATGATTAATGATAGGATTGGTGCATTTATGAAATATCCTACTTATGCTGCTATTAAAAAGATTAATGGACCTGATACTCTAGCCAATCGGTTGAATACTATTATCGCATCGATTGATTATCTCTTTGATGAGACCAAGGTATATCCAGTCAAGGACATGAAACCAGGTGAACTTGAGGAATTTATTGAAAAATTGACCACATCACAATTGAGTCAATTAGATGATTGGATTGATAATTTACCATCCTTCCAGATTGAACAAGAGGCCGTATGCCCTAAGTGTGGATTTAAACATCAAATAGTCTATAAGGATTTCGACAATTTTTTCTAATCATGCTTGGTTATGATAATCTCGCGAACCATATAACTACCAATTTCAATCTGATGGAATTCCACAAGTGGCAATTAAACACAATTGAAAAGATGGTTCCCTGGGAAAAACAGATTTATGTTGACCTCTTAGCCAAGCATGTTAAAGAACAAAACGAAAAGGCCCGAGATTTGGCCGCAGCACAGAGACGACACTAATGTCCTTAACTTCCGATAAGCTAACAACTTCATATAAGCAAATTGCTGCTATTCCTATTCAAAAGAGAATGGAGTTGGCTTCATCTGGATTGGCCACATCATTCGCAAATGCTCTAACTCCAAGTCAAAAAGCATCATTATTTCCTAAGTATTATCCCCAGGTCGCCTCTCTTGGTAACCAGAACTTTTCCGTTAATGCTCTCCCTCCGCCTAGTCAGGCATTTACCTCATCCCCACCTACAAATCCTAGCCCAGTAGGCGGCGGACCACCACAAACCTATACTCCTGGTAAAACCACTTCCCAGACACAAGTATTACAAACAGTTATTAATACCCTAATGAAAGGTGATCCTGAGCATGGATTGCCTGGTTTACCATATGGTAAAGCCCGGGCTCTGGCCGCCAATTTTGGGTCGGAGAGTAACTTTAACCCAACGGCACAGGGAGATTTAAATCTAGGAACACCATCTGTAGGTATTGGGCAATGGAGGCAGGATCGTCTCGATGCCCTTCGTAAATTTGCCACGGATCGTAAGGCCGATTGGACCGATCCTTCAACCCAAGCTTTATTCTCTCTACATGAATTTCAAACCACACATTCTAAGGCCTTTGCAGATTTTATGGCTGCAAATAATCCCGAGGATGAGTATCATATCCTCCGAAAGGAATATGAAGTTGGTATGGAAGGTGGATCAAATCGAGCAAATTACGACCAATGGTTAAAAACCATCGATGAAGGTCAAACGGCAACTGCAACGGCAACCCCAAATGTCAGCACTCCAGGTAACTCAACTCCAGTTACCGCAACACCTATACCGAATCCTAATTCGGTTCCGGCTTCTGAATTAGCCCTTGGTATAACTCAAGGAAGACATCCTGATATTGCCGATGTGAATCCTAAATTGGTAGAATCTGTGGCCGCGGGTGCAACACATCTACCACCTGGTTATAAAGTTTCGGTCAATGAAGGGTTTAATCCATATGGGCATGTTTCCGGATCACAACACCATATTAAAGGGCAGGGAGCGCTGGATGTGCAAATTACCGATCCATCTGGTAAGATTGTTCCTAATGAAGGTGGTGATCCAACGGGAATGTATAAGAAACTGGCGTCATATGTTAAAGGTGAAATGACGGCCCGTTATCCTCAGGATGCTGAGAAATTGGCCTGGGGAGGTGGATTTGGTGCATCTAATACTAATTCAGCCCAGGACCTAATGCATTTTGATATGGGAGGAGGGCAATCGGCCACGGATACATCCCGGAGCGTTTATAAAGATAATGCCATGTATAATCTGGATGTGCCAAAGGAAAAATATGGAGAGGTAAAAGTTGCCTCGGGCCCACAGGGATATTCAATTGTTCCACCTGACCAGACTCAAACAGCAACCGCGACAACGCCTCAGAATTTAACACAAAGTTACAATATCAATCCTAAGGCTGCGGCCCAGATGGTACGTAACTCAGATGAATTTAAGAAGGAAACCGGCATCTTTGCTTCAATGGTGTCGGATGATCAAATTCTTAACAATCCTCAATATAAGAATAAGTTAAATGAGATTGTCACCGGTATGGGAGGTAAAGTGAATTCTGATGGATCCATAACCATAGATAAAGGTAGCCCTAAGTTTAATGCTAATCAATTCAATGATTTTACTAAGACCAATCCTGATGTATTAGTTCCCCAACAAACTCAACAAGCTCAGAACATTGTACCGGCTCAGGCTCCTGTTCAATCGCCTGCAACAATTGAACCAAAACAAACACAGGTTCAACCATTGGTTCCTGCAACTCAGCCAACTCCAGATATTACACCAACACAACCAATACAAATACAAACCCAACCACCTCCAGATTCTGGATCAATGACGGGACAAATTGGTCCTACACCAGGAACCAAAGATTCTTCCCAATCAGCAGATTTGAGTATTGGAACGGTTAAATCGTCCACCCAGGACAAAGCCCTCGCACGAGCTACATGGGGTTGGCAGGATATTTCTAAATCTGGTCTCGCTACATAAAAAAAGAGCCCCGGCTTTCGCCGGGGCTTTCCAGTTAATACCGGGACATATTCGATTATTCCTCGGCAAGCTTCCTAAAAGCTGCCAAATCTTCATCATCACTATCGGCAGTATTTTTAGTATCAAAAGGAACTGATATATCCTCTGATTCAGGAGATACTTCGGTTTGTGGTTCCGAATTTTCTCCCATAACAAAATTCAGGCGAGACTTTAGTTCTTCATATGATTTGAACTGATCGGGACCTGTAATAGCTTTGAGAGAATATTCTGATTTCCAAATCTTTTCAATTTCATCATCTGTACCAATTGGGGATGGTGCCATGAAAACTGAGTCATCATAATTTGGCATACCACGGATTTCACCCTTCTGGGCAATCGTCTTCACCTTCAACTTGAAATTAGCACCAAGCCATGGATCAAACACAGGAACCGGTTCAACCGGATCAAGATCATCCTTTGGTGGCTTAATGGTATTCTGAATCTTGTCCCAAATCTTCACACCATATGAATATAGGAATACCTTTCCCTCATTTTCAGGAGCCTGTGGGTCGGCAACCACCAGAATATTGGACACATAGCTTAACTTACGCTTTTGCTTACGTGCCTGTTTACGTTCTGGAGAATCATCAACCTTACCCCTTTCCCAGAGTTTGCTATTAAACTCGGAAACAGGATCGTTCTTTTTTAGAGTTGTGAGGGAGTTTTCAATATACCACTTTCCAGTTGGTCCTTGGAAAGAGTGATGGAATAGAGGCTGCGACCAAGGCAGACCGTCTTCACCATCCATTGGAGGAGAGGGGAGGAACCGAATAATTGCTGATGCATTACCAGCCTTATCTCGGGTAGGCTTCCAGTACCTCGTATCAGCCTGGAATTCACCTTGGTTCATCTTATCAATTTCTTTGGTGAGTCTTTCGATATCACCTGAGGTCTTTTTGAGTGCTTTAATATCGTACATATATATCTCCGTATCTAATCTTATCCACAAAATTCATTGTATAGTTTGAATATATTAACACCTTATAATAGAGGTGTCAAGTTATTTAGTAGTATTCCTTTAATTTTTTCATGGTCGTATTGAAATAATTTTGAATATTTTTCCATCAATACAGAGGTTTCTGGCCAGAGGAAATCATTTTCAAGTCGAGCATCTAATAGTTTCTTGAAAGGAATAAAATTATTCAAAATAATTAGGGTTTCAATGGAGATATCTTTTTGGAGATACAATGTAAATATGATAGGGGATAATCCTTTAAACCATTGCCGAGGATCGGATTGCTCATTGATCAGCTTTTGGAGTTCCTGTTCAAAATTGTATGACAGGGCTTGGATATGTTTTTGATGATTGATATAGATGGTTTTAGCATCATTTTCAAGGAGAGACATTGACCAAATTTTAGGATTGATCAGAAGATTGGCGATAAAAAAAGCCTTCAACTCTGGAATACGGTAGGTGTTTGCTAATTTTTCAAACACATACTTGTCCTTCCGAGAGTTGAAGGTCGCCAACGAAATTTTTGCTACACCAAATTTGGTGAAGTCATATGATGTTGTTGCAAAGTGGTTCCTGAGACCCAGGAATAATGCATATGTTTCGCGTGCTGTTAGCATTCATCATATTGTTAGAGAATGTAAGAAAGCGTCCGGCTCCGTATCATCATCCCATTCAGAGGGATAAGACCAACCACGAGTCTTGAATTTTTCTATCCTATATGCTGCCGGGAGGCCGATATGATTATATTCAAGATTCTTGCTCTTAATCAAATCGAAGGCGTGCTTACTGATATAGAAATGTTCATAATCACATGAAACCTTGCAATGTTCAAAATCAAATCCATCAATCACGTCCTTACGGCTTTTAAGATCCATTAACATGAATTGGAGAGTTCTCCCCGCATCTGTTGCGATTTCATAGATATTAATGATGTTGGGCTTTTTATTATATGACCCATCATCTTTGGGTGAGAGGATTTTTCCTTTGCTACTTTGCCATGTTGAAAGAATGGTAGCAAATGACATGTCCGCAAATTTATAATTTCCTGCATCAAGAACAAAAATATCAATATCATTGATAGGTTCGCCATTAATGAGCGATGCAAAATATCCGCCTGCAATGAACATAGGATAGTTAGCCGCACCTTTATATCCTGCGGCATCTAAACCACTATTGATCATAGTGGTGATATTTTTGAGTTCGGTAATACCGGTCAGTTTGGCACTATTGATTTCTGCCAATTCAACGGGGGTAAAGGAAGCTGCATTACTGCCTAGAATTTCACCAGCAGTTTGAGAATTTGTCAATTGAATTGGATCCATTATATGGGTAACCGTCTAGTGGTTGTTCGGGGTAAGAAATTGAGCCTGCGTGCTTCTATTTCTAATTTTTTCTTGAGCGATGGTGAAACCAGCTTTGCGGCCATTTCAACTTCTAGCCCAGTTTTATCGCAATGTTCAATAATCGCATCCATGATAGGAATACGTTTATCGATCACAATGGTCTCAATATGTATGGAGAATTTGTTTACTTCATCTTTGGTCGGCATTAGTTCGCTATCGTCATATCCGGGTCTTCCCGGGCCACTATGATAGTGGAAACCTTATCATCCGTCAAGTAAATTGGTCGCCAGCCTTGTCGGTAAATATTATATCCTTCATCGAGTGCAGTTTGCATATTGCTATTGGCAATTCCAACGGCTCGCATTTTGTCTCGTGCTTCGACTATAATTTCCTCGGGAATGCGATTAAGCCCACCCATCATAAACTCCTAAAAAATATGCAACCGTTTCTGTTTCCAGGTAGGTTGCCCACCCATAGGATTAGGCCGCTAGGGCCATATCCTGACGAACGAAATTATCGTTTGCCTTTAGTTTGATCTTACGTTAACCCAGTTTGCACGGGATGGTCTACTTCAACCGTATTATCTTCCGGTCGATTCCTGGTTCACCCCCATCAAGAATACACAGGCAACGGCATCCCCGGCGACTAACTCCGAATCAAGTGCCTCAGATCCAGTCACGGATAACAGGTCTGTGTATTCATGGTGGAGGTGCGGGGCATCGCATCCCCGGTCCCATGAAGTTTTTGATTGATATCATCAACCATGGTCATATTTATAGCATAAGGAACTTATAAAGTCAACTAAAATTTGACAACCGTACAAACTTGCCCTATTCCTGTGATATCATCACATTGAGATTGTGCAGCATCTTGGCTAGGTTCTGGTAAAACAACCTTAAATTTGTTATTAAGTTTGACGATTTTGAGTTTAAGCACATCAAATTGGTGATCGAGTATGACTGACATATCGGAGGCATTTTGGAGTGCAGTTTGGGCCTCGGATGCCGTATTGACTTCGGCAAACTGGGCGTAATAGGCTTGACTCGCCGGCTGACTAGGTGTTGAATTTGGCACAGTTATAGGTTGAACCGAACTAATTGGTGCTGGTTGAACCACAACCTGTTGATTCTGATGGGAAGGAACAAATATGGTTGCAGCATAATATCCTCCCACCACAAAGGGTGAAAGGATCATCAAAATTACAAGAATGGGGAATATTTTATTAAACATTAGATGCACCTTTTAATCCAGGAATACCACTAAACTTGATGTAAGTATGAGCATCTTCCTGGCGATATGGAACAAAATGGCTTCCATTATATCCAATTAATTGATCAGCTAAAGCTCCTCGGAGGATTGCCATAGCACCAATTGAAATTCCAGTTCTGAAGGCCCTCTTTTGAAGTTGCCATACTCCACCAATGATGGTGATGAGCAATAAAGCAATCATCCAATAATCGAGATACATTTAATTTTCCTCCTGGTACTTTCTGATTTTCTCTTTGAGTGATAGGATATAATCTGAGGTATCCTTAACATATACCACAGGTTCTGGCAACTCGTCAACGTGCATGAGGATAACAATTTGTTTCATTGTAATTCCTGTCATATCTCGGTACATGATACCATATGCTGCCAACTGTTCGAAATAATGTTGGATCCAAGCTTCCTTTTTAGCTCGAACCGAGGTTTTATGATCAATAATCGACCCGATACCATCAAATTCCGCTATTACATCTGTTCGGCCGGCCATTCCCAATTTAAGGGAATATAAGGAAGCCTCAACATGGTGTATATTATTGATCCGGTTTAATACGGGCATAAATTTGTGGAAGGCTTCTGCATTGTCTTTTGAGGTTTTGGAAAAGTCTAGCTCTTTATTTTTGAGATAACTTTCTGCCAAAGAATGGAAAGAATTGCCTCGGCTTGTGGCTTTGGAGGAGACCTTATTGGCCTCCTCCTCTCCAACTCGATTCCGCCATCGAATGATTTTTTCCTTATCGAAATACCCTAGGACAGTGGTCACGGAAGGTAATCTACCCGCAGGGGTCAGATAAAACCGTTTACCATCTACCGTTTCGGTCTTGATATCAGGTAAAGGATGAAAATCTAGATAGGTAAATGTCAAATCATAATCCTAATTCAGTTTTTTGGATGATATAATCTTTGACCAATCCTGATCGGACAATATCAGCCTTATCAAATTCAATATGTTCAAAGGTATTTATCTTGCGGGCAATCTTAATGAAATCGTTGATACCACTAAAATCTGTTGGTTTTGTTAAATCCGTTTGTCTATAATCACCACAAAAAATGATCCTTGAATTGTTACCCACACGAGTCATTATGGTGTCTATTTCCTGGAAATTCATGTTTTGAGTTTCATCGACCAGGATAATCGCATCATTGAAAGTCAGACCTCGTAAGAAAGATGTAGTGGTAAATTCCACCAATTTCTTCATCTTAAGGATATCATATCCATCTCCTCGCCCAAATAAATCATCGGCGATTTGTTTATAAGGTTCTTCGAATACCTTGGTCTTTTCCTTAGTAGAACCAGGAAGGAATCCCATATCACGGCTTTGTACTACGGAACGAATGATTATTACTTTATCATAAGGAGAATCATTAGTCAAGACATCCTTGAGAGCCAAATAAAAAGAAATGTAGGTTTTACCGGTACCTGCGTATCCGTGCAAATTTAGATGTTTTCCTGCATAATAAGCATTGAAACACTTTGCTTGGTTGGTAGTGAGAGGTATAACCTTTTTTAGTTGAAAGCGTTCATTAAGTTGAGGCTGATCACCGGATGCATTAAGTGTTTTTCTTGATACTCTTTTCATTTTAGCTCCTGGAAATGAAAAAGGGCCAGTACGCTTGGCGTACCGACCCTTTCCCGTTAATATAACCTTAAATAGACTTTTCTTTACCATTCCCGGGGAATAGCCCACCTTCTTTCGATTGCAGGCCCGGGATGGGTTTCTTTTATACGACCTAAAACATTCTTTAAAAATTCCGTGGGAGGGCGAGTTACCCCTATACCAACTGGATCAACCACATTCGGAACCCCGATGACATATTGCATTTCTGGATGTTCTGCCAGATAATTCTCGTGGTCCTCGTTACTTAAAAATTCTGTATGTCTTTCACCTGTTATGGTATTTTCATAAGTTTTGACGATCATAAAATACTCCTTTACGAGAGTATTTATCACGCCCAGGGATTAGGCCATGGCAAAAATTGCCCAATCCAGTGTAATGCGAAAAATCCCCAAGCACCGATATAAGCTCCAATGCCAATCGCAAGAATGATTATGATAATTAATATGATAACCGTCAAGACTGTGAATATTACATCCCTGATATTGTTAAGTAAGTTACTCATCCGAAAAGCACCTGCCATATCCATGCCAACCCATTTGCAACTACCCCGAGGATTGCAATGCCCATCAAGGTTGCCATAACCATAGCACCTAGATTGGCCAATGTCAGCATGAACTTGATATAGTTCTCTCGGGTCTTTTCACTGAAAATTGGGATCATAGATCGAGCCCAAGGTCTCGGAGTGAAATTGGACCTTCATTGAGCCGGTCGAAACCAGCATCAACTGCATAACCAGTCACTTCACCGGTATCAAGATTAGAACCAA
>Ga0134127_10000063_pt1 | contig 148592 bp, 133 predicted proteins | sample KB31753_FD_96459 | JGI IMG/M metagenome (GOLD analysis project Ga0134127, IMG submission 96459) | Terrestrial soil microbial communities with excess Nitrogen fertilizer from Kellogg Biological Station, Michigan, USA - KB3-175-3 | ecosystem: Environmental > Terrestrial > Soil > Unclassified ...
TCAACGAGATGCTGCAGGGTGTCGTGAACTACGGCACGGGCAAGGCCGTGCGCGATTACGGCGTGCAGGGGCAGGTGGCGGGGAAGACCGGCACCACCAATGAAGGCAACGACGTGTGGTTCGTTGGATTCACACCGACGCTCGTGGCCGGCATCTGGTTCGGGTACGACACACCGCGGCAGATCAGCACCAACCCGAGCGGAGGCCGGTTGGCCGCGCCGGCGTGGGCCGAGTTTTATCAGGCGGGCTGGCATGAGCCGCGCGGTTCGAGCTTCGCGGTGCCGCAGGGCATGGTGTCCGCGGTGGTCGATCCCGAGAGCGGCGAGCTTGCCACCGAATGGTGTCCGCGCCGCGTCAGGGAATGGTACAAGCCGGGTACCGAGCCGCAGGAGACCTGTCACCTGCATACGGGAATGCCGGAGGGGCAAATTGCCGTGGATGCGAATGGCAACGTCACGACGCAGGGCGGGAACAACGATCCGATCTCGCAAGCGGCCAAAGGCATTGGAAACATTTTGAGGAAGATCATTCATTGGTAAGGCGGGCGTATGGGCGTATGGGCGTCTTCGAACAGTCTCCCGTCACGGCTAGCCACTCGCCATATTGTCTTCGGCTCTTCCAACTCCCCATCGAGAGGCAACACATGCGTCGCATCTACAATTTCGCGCTGATCGCCGCTGCGATCGTGCCCGCTGCGCTCGCCGCGCAGGGCATGGATGAATCGTCGAAGTCGGTCGCCAACGGCGGCATTTTCGTCAACGGGTGGCAGGCGAAGGTCGACGCGCGTGAGGCCGGTCAAGGCATGACGGAGAAGAACGCGCGCTTCGCGGCCGAAGGAAAGAGCTTTCACATCACGACCGGACCGGCGATCACGTACTGGAATCCGGCGAACAAGGCGAGCGGCGACTACACCGTGTCGGCGACGTTCTCGGAACCGAAGTACATGAACCTGAACGACCACCCGCACCCGTACGGCATCGTGATCGGCGGCAACGATCTCGGCACCGACCAGGAGAGCTTGCTCTACTGTGAAGCGTACGGCAACGGCACGTTCATCGTCCGCGGCTTCGCGCCGGGTACGCAGCGCGGCACGTTCAACATGAATGGCCGCGGCGGCGCCGATGACGCCGTACACAAGGCGGCGGGCAAGGATGAGCCGGTGACGCAGGACATCGCGATGTCGGTGAAGGGCGACAAGGTCACGTGCTCGATCAACGGCAAGGAAGTCGCGAGCTACGACAAGTCGGCCGTCGTCGGCACGGGCAAGCTCAAGTCCACCGACGGCGTCTACGGCATTCGCAGCGCGCACAATACGGAAGTCATCGTCAGCAACTTCAAGATGACGAAACCGTAATCATCGCGCGGCAAGCAGCTCGTCGATCGCGGCGTATCCGGTAGGGACGGATACGCCGCTTGTGTTTGCGCCGGCGTCGAGCAACGCGCGTACCGAACGCGGTGAGCGTCGCCGCTGCCAGTATGACTGCGTCGCGCCACGCACGGCTTGGACGAGCGGCGAGCGACCCTTGCTGTCGAGCGCATTGACGTTCGCGCCGCGCTTCACCAGCAGCTCCACGGTGTCGTGTGAGGCGCGCCATGCGGCATTATGCAGTGCGGTCGATTTCGGCGTCACGTCGAAGTAGCCGTCCGCGTGCTCGTACGGCGCATCGATTGGCGCGCCGAGATCGAGGAGCAGCGCGATGCCTCGAGCGTTGTCGACGCCGGCGAACTCGCAGAGGAGCAAACCGGCGCCCGCGACGATCTGTTCGACGAGCGCCGGCTCTGAGCGCGCGATGCGCGTTGCTTCGGCTGCATCGGCGCGCGCGCACGCGGCGATGAGTCGCTCGACGCCATGAAACTCGACGGCCACGCCGCGTCGTTCGAGCGACGCGAGAATATCGGCGCGACCGCGGCGCGCGGCGATGGAGATCGCGGACATTCCTTCACGGGCAGGCCCGCCGTGGCCAAGGTCGTCGGCGACGATGGTCGGGTCCGCGCCGCGGTCGAGCAGCAGATCGATGATGCCGAGGTCGTTGTCGCTGATGACGGCGTTGTGCAGCGCGGTCTTGCCCCATCGCGTGAGTTGATTGACCCGGGCACCGGTGTCGAGTACGAGACGCACACCGTCGACGTCGTGCCAATCGGTTTTGCGCAGCAGCATCATGCTGAGACTGTCGGGCGTCATCTTGCCGCTGTCGAGCAATATCTTGAACGCGTCGTTGTCGTACGATTCCGGCGAATGGTACGGCACTTCGTCATCGTTGGGATCGGCGCCGCGTTCGATCAGCAGCCGCGTGATTCCGGCGTGACGCGCGACGCCCGCCGCGCCATACAACACGCTCTCGCGCGTCGGCGCGGGAGAGTGTGCCGAGTCGAAGAAGCCGCCGTTGGGATCGGCGCCGGCGTCGAGCAGTGCGGCGGCGGTTTGCACGAAATCATCCGAGCGTTCGCGATCGTGCGCCAGAAAACGCGAGAAGCACAGGTACGTCAGCGCATCGACGTTGCGCGGGCCGCCCTTGGCCGTGGCCAGAGAGGGATCGCTTGCGATGAACCGCCGGACCGCCTCGTGATTGCCGACTGTGGCCGCGGTGAAAATGTCGAGATTCGCCAGCTCCGGGTGCGCTTCGAGCACGGCGCGCGGCGTCTCGATGTCGCCGTGCCAGAACGATGCCTCGAGAAACGAGTCACGCAACGTCGCATCGATCATCGCAGCACTTCTTCGGCCTGATGCTCGGCGGCCTCCATTTGCCGCATGACCATTCCATAATAGACGCCGCGAGCCGCCATCAGCTCCACGTGCGTGCCGCGTTCGGTGATGCGCCCGTCCTCGAGGAGGAGGATCAGGTCGGCGCGCCGAACGGTCGACAGCCGATGCGCGATCACGAAGGTCGTGCGGCCCGCGAGCAACGTGGACATCGACGCCTGGATGAGCTGCTCGCTTTCGGTATCGAGATTGCTCGTCGCCTCGTCGAGGATGAGAATCTGCGGCGCCTTGAGAAAGGCGCGCGCAATGGCGAGGCGCTGCTGCTGGCCGCCCGACAGCTTCACGCCGCGCTCGCCGATGAACGTCTCGTAGCCTTCGGGCAGCTCGAGGATGAACTCGTGCGCGTTCGCTCGCCGCGCGGCATCGAGGATGTCCGCGTCGCTCGCGTCGTGCCGTCCGTAGGCGATGTTCTCGCGAACGGACCCGTCGAACAGGAACACGTCCTGTTGCACGATGGCCAACAGATCGCGGTAGGTTCGCAGCCGAAAGTCGCGAATGTCGACGTCGTTGAGCAGAATTCGTCCGCGCGTCGGGTCATGGAAGCGCGCGACCAGATCGGTAACCGTCGTCTTGCCGGCGCCGCTCCGTCCAACCAGCGCCACCACGGAGCCGCCGCGCACGCTGACGTTGAAGTCGCGAACGACGGGCCGGCCTTCACGATACTCAAATTCGACATCCTCGAACCGAATCTCCTCGACATGCCGTGGAGCGTTGGTCGCATGCGGTCGATCCGGCTTGTCATCCTCCATGCCGAGCACTTCGAACACACGCTCCATGGCGGCGAGCGCGCGTTGCAGCTCGGAGAACGAGTTCACGATGTTCCATACCGGATTGAGGAGCAGCATCGTGTACCACTGGAACGCCATGATGTCGCCGACGGAGGCGCGGCGGTTGAGGTTGAGCCAACCGCCGTACCACACGATCACGACGTTCACGGCGCTCAGCAGCAGCCCCCACGAGGTCCACAGCACGAGCTCCCGCCGATGCGCGAACAGTTCCTTGCGCAGAATCCCATGCCGCCCGCGCATGTACTCCAGCAACTCCGCCATCTCGCGCCGGAACGCACGCACCACCCGAATACCGGAGAACGTCTCGCCGACCCGGCCGTCGATGATCTCCGAATCCTTTCGGACGACGCGGTAGATGGGGCGCACGCGCCGCGCGAAGACGAAGCTCAACAGCATGACGCCGGGGATGAGCGCCATCGCCGTGAGCGCGAGACGCCAGTTGAGCGTGAAGAGAACGCTCATCGCGAACACGAGACGCGCGAGCGACAGCACGGGCGAAAGCACGGCCATCTGGAACAGGCCGGTGGTCGTCTCCACATCGCCCGAGATGCGCGACAGGATGCCGCCGGTCTTCATGTCCCACAGCTTCGGCAGCGGCAGGTGCAGCAGCCGCTGATACAATGACCGCCGCAACGTCAGCATCATCCGAACGTTCAGGATGCGCTGGCGATAGTCCTTCACCACGCCGATCAACGCCGAAACGATCACGACGGCCAGGAACGTCATGCCGGCGAGATTCAGCCGCGCGATACGCGCTGCAAGACCCAACGCCTGATTCAGCAGCACGTGATCGGTGATGTACCGCAGAAAGAGGGGCTCGACCATCTGCATGCCGGCGGTGATCAGCGACAGCACGAACACGACGGCGACCGCGCGCCGATGTGGGCGCAGCCAACGCAGATAGTCGCGCGCATACTGCCGACGCGAACCCTTCCGCAGCCCTTTCAGAATCCCTTTCGGACGCTCGACTTCCGGCGCCGGCGCCGGCTCGGGCACCTTCGACCCGCTGTTCTGCGCGTCGATCGACTCGTCGAGCCGCCCGCGCTTGTAATCCTCCACGAACGCGGCGTATCGCTGACGCGACGTGCGAGGCGGCGGAGCGGGCGGGGGCGGTTGTTTACTCATGCAAGCCCCGCACTCGGCCAGGGTGGCGACTGGAACCTAGAAGTACTTGAAACTAGAAGTACTTGAGAATGCTCTGCGGATTTCGGCGCTTGATCTCACCGTACCACCGGCAAAGCGGATATGCCAGTGCGATGACGACGGCGTATACGACGTACAGCAGCAACAAGCTCCACCGCTGATTGTTCGGCGTCTCGACATACGGCGCATTCGCGAACCAACCGAAGTGCGTCGTCCCGTCGCGCAACTTCCACGCGACGAGCGAGAGCGCGTGAATCAGCGGAATGTGCAGTAGATAGTAAAACATCGGCACGCGGCCAAATGTCGCAAGGGCGCGCGAGACCCGCCCCCGCGCGCGGTCCGCGTATGGGAGGACGGCGATCGTCGGCCCGAGCGTCATCAGCAGGAACAACTGTGAATCGCGGTACTTGTTCTGGCCGAGGAGCCGGAACAGGAACGGGACGCCATCCTGCGCATGAGTCGCGGCCAGAAAGCTGCCGACCACGAGAAAAAGCGCTGTCATCGTCACGCCGATCCGCAGGCACCAGCGATCACGATCGGCCGGCTCGCGCACCATGATGGCGCCGAACCCGTATCCGGCCATCATCACGCCGATCCACGGAATGATGTTGTACAGCACGATCACGTCGACGCCAACATGCGCTCCGCCGCCGAGATACAAAAACTGCCACACTACCTTCGCCGCGGGGAACGCCTGTGCGAGCGGACGCATGAGCGTCTGCAGCGCCATGATGCCGACGCCAATTCCGCCGACGGTTGCGGGGGAGAGCCGAACGAATGCAGCGAGAATCACCATGCACCAGCCGAGCATCCAGATGACGCCCGCGAGCATGGTGCTGAAGTTGAAGCCAAACGTCCACGCGACGTGGAGATAGGTGAGCTCGAGCGCGACGAGAATCGGGCCGCGCTCGACGAGGAAACGTGCGAGCGTCGATGGATCGCGCTTCCGGCCATACAGGAAGGCGCTCGTTCCGGCGAAGAACGCGAATCCTGGCGCGCAGAAGTGCGTGACCCATCGCGTGAAGAAGACGCCCGGCGTCGGACCGCCTGCCGGCACGCCCGAATAGACGCGAACATGGTCGATGGCCATCAACACCATGATGAGACCACGCACGACGTCAATAGACCCGATGCGACTCGATGCGCGCGACGGCGCGGTATCGGCGCTGTACGTCGTCAGGCCTGCTTCACGAGTCGTCACGCCCGCTGCACTCGTCGCACCCACGGCCACGCTCCGTCTGAGAAGACTCAAATGCTGCGCCTCATACCCGTCGTCGGCAACCGGCATGCGGCGAACGGTCCTGGCTGTGCCGTAAACGGCGTTGCGCCGCGCACGCGCGGCGCGTAGCATGGCGGCGTGAAAATGCCGCGCCGCGTACAACCCTGGATGATCGTCGCCGCCGCCTGGATCATTCCCGCCATCCTCGGCGCCGTCGATACGATTGGCCAACACGCGGTATGGGGTGGGACGCTCGAGTGGGGCGCGGTGCTGTTCTCGAGCATCGATTGGCTGATGTACGGCGCGTTCACGCCGCTGATTTTCCGATTGTCGGCGCGTTGGCCGCTCATGAGAAAGACGTGGAAGCGCAACATCCCGCGGCATCTCGCCATGTCGCTTCTGTTTTGCGTTGCGTGGGCGTCTGCCGGCGCGGTGCTCCGCGCCCTGATCTCGCGCGGCAAGTTCGACGGGGGCTTCGCGCACTGGTACGCCAGCTGGATTCTCACGACGCTGCCGTTCGGCGCGTCGGTGTATCTCGCGATGGTCGGCATCGAGCACGCGATCCGCTACTTCAGCGAGGCGCGCGATCGCGAAACGCAATTGGCTCGGATGGCCGAGCAGTTGACCGGAGCGAAGCTCGCGACGCTCCAGGCGCAGCTCAATCCGCACTTCCTGTTCAACAGCTTGAACACCGTCGCGGTGCTCGTGCGCGACAACGACGCGCCGCGGGCGACAGCCGTCATCGAGCATTTGAGCGATGTGCTGCGCCGCACGCTCAGCCGCACGGGCGCCAGCGAAGTGTCGCTTGCCGACGAGCTCGATCTGGTGCGCGAGTATCTCGCCGTGGAGCAGGCACGCTTCTCGGACCGTCTCGATCCGCGATTCGGCGTCGACGAACAGCTGCTCTCCGCCGCGGTGCCAAGCTTCGCGCTGCAGCATCTCGTGGAGAACGCGGTGCGTCATGGCATCTCGCGTCGGACCGGCGCGGGCGTGGTCGAGATTGCAGTCCGGCGCCGCGGTGATTCGCTCGAGCTGATCGTGACTGACGACGGCGGCGGACTCATGGCCGACGTGCGCGCGGCAGGCCACGGACTGGAGAACACGCGCGAGCGTCTCCGCACGTTGTACGGCGAACGCGCATCGCTCGACGTCACGGCGGCGCCCGCACGCGGGACGATTGCGCGTCTCGTCATTCCGTATCATGAGCTTTTGCTCAACACGGTGACGGATGCCCAACGGTAAATGGCGCGTGCTGATCGCGGACGATGAGCCGGCGGCGCGCCGCGGCGTCCGGCAATTGCTGGCGGCATTTCCAGAGTTTATCGTCGTCGGCGAATGTCGCGACGGCCGCGAAGTGTTGTCGTCGCTCGACTCGCTCGCGCCGGACATGGTGTTTCTCGACGTGCAAATGCCCGAGGTGGACGGCTTCGAAGTCATCCGCCGACGTTCTCCCGAGCACATGCCGGTCGTCGTCTTCCTGACGGCGTACGATCAATTCGCGCTGCGTGCGTTCGACGCCGAGGCGCTCGACTACCTCGTGAAGCCGGTGAGCGAATCACGCTTTACCGCGACGATCAAGCGCGTCGCGCGGCGGCTCGAGGCGGGCGGCCGGGACGCGCGTGAACCGGCGATCGTCGTTTCGACCGCGCGCGGTGCCGTCGTGGTCAATTTGCGCGAGATCGACTGGATCGAAGCCGCCGATTACTACGCACGCGTTTGGGTTGGCGCGCGTAGTTATCTGCTTCGAGAGTCCCTGGACGATCTGGAAGCGCGCGTCGGCGCGCACGGATTCGTTCGCGCGCACCGGAGCGCATTGGTGCGGCTCGCGGCAGTTCGCGCACTCCAGCGGCGCGACGGCGGCGAGATCGTTGCCTTGCTCGGCTCCGGCGCCAAGGTCGCCGTGTCGAGGCGCCGTCGGGCGGCCGTCGCGGCCGCGGTGCGCGCGCGAACGTGATCGCTCACTTCGCGATTCGCTTCGCCTCCATCGTCCATGCGTCGAGCAGCCAGGTGCGACCGCCGTCCGTGGTGCGATCCGCGCGCCACAGGAAATGATTCGGCGCGATCGCCATGTAGCGAATGCGCATGATGGCGTTGCCGTCGTGCTGAATCGCCAGGCGATCGGTGCCGTCGGTCCACGTCAAGCCAAGCGCGAATTCGCCGCCGTTGGAGTTCATGCCGATGATTCGCCAGATCTGCCGGTTGGGATCGAACGTGCGATACGTATACGTGCCTGCCTCCATCGGCTGCGTGGGGTTGTCGGGACGCCAGCGATCCTCGATGAGGCGGCCGCCCGGCTTCTTCTTGAATGCCCAATGCCCGGGAAAGGCCGGCGAAAAGGTTCCGTCCGGAGTTCGACTCTGGAATCGGAATTCCCACACGCCCATGAGCGCATCGTAATCCGCGAGTGTTGCTTGTTTCGTGGCGCTGTCGGCGATCGGGAAGTTGGCGCCGAGGGTATCGGGGAGGGGAATCTCGCGGCCCGGTGGCGTAACGGGCCCCAATCGCCAAAACGGATTTACCCATCGGCCGCGATCGTGCACGAACAACTCCACGGCGTGGCCGCGCGTCGAGTCGACGCGCCGATCTCCTCGCATGACGAGACGGTAGTTGGACGTCACGAGCGCGACGTCGCCGTCGAGGGTGACTCGAGTATTCTCGAAAGTGATGCCGTCGAGCCGCGCTCCGGAGCGGGCGAAGTCGCGCGACTGGCCCATGATGGTGCCGCGATCGGCCCATTGTGCCTCCGGTCTGCCCTCCGCGGCGACGGCCGCGGCGGGAAGCACGCGTCGCAAGAGCGCCGTGTCGTTCGCGAACCAGGCGCGCCATACCGAGTCGCGCGCCGCGAATATTTCCCGCGTGACGGCCGGCGATGGCTGTTGGGCCGAGCCGTGCGCCGACGCGAGAAGCACTCCGATGAGCCCAAGTGAGCGCCGCATACGTTCCTCCGGGAAGGGAATGCGACGATGGGCGCGCCCCGCGAGCGCCGCCACGATCATTCAGCGATCGGCGTCCAGCATGCCGTGAACGGCGGCACGGTCGCCGGTGACCGTGGTCACGGCATGTCGTCCTCGGTGGAGGCAGCCTACCATCATGCGTTCCATCGTCATTCTCGCCGCGGTCGTTTGCGCGCTCGTGGCAGCGCTCGCGGCCGCGGCGTGCGATTCAGCGCCGACGTCGATCGCGTCGGTGCACACCGTCGTGAAGCCGCCGGTCATCGGCGGTTCGCTCGAGGGGCGGCGGCCGTTTCCCGCGGATAATGCGTGGAACACCGACATCAGCGCCGCGCCGGTCGATCCCAATTCGGCACGGCTCATCGCGTCGTGCGGCACCGCCAATCTGCACCAGGATTTTGGCACCACGTTCAATGGCCAGCCGAACGGGATTCCATACGTGCTCGTCTTCGACGGCCAACCCAGGGTGCCGGTGTCGTTCGACATTCCCGACGAGAGTGATCCCGGGCCGTATCCGATTCCGCCGAATGCGCCCATCGAAGGCGGGCCGAGCGCGGGCGGCGATCGACACGTGATCGTCGTCGATGTGAGCGCATGGAAACTGTACGAATTGTTTGATGCGCATCCGTTGAACGGCGGCATGAGCTGGCACGCCGGCTCGGGCGCCGTGTTCGACCTCAATTCAGATGCGCTGCGTCCCGCGGGCTTCACGTCGGCCGACGCGGCCGGCCTGCCGATCTTCCCGGGGCTCGTGCGCTACGACGAGGCGGTCGAGCAGCACGCGATCAACCACGCGCTGCGATTCACCTGCCCTCGCACGCGGAAGGCATTCGTCGCTCCGGCGCGCCATTTCACGAGCAGCGACACGAGTAGCGCGCTGCCGCCAATGGGCATGCGTGTGCGGCTCAAGGCGAACTTCGACACCACGGGATTTTCGCCGACGGTGCGGACGGTGCTGCGCGCGATGATGAAGTACGGCATGCTGGTCGCGGACAACGGCAGCGGCTGGTTCTTCCAGGGCGCGTCGGACACGCGGTGGGACGAGACCGAGCTGGCGACGTTCTCGCGCGTCCCGTCCAGCGCGTTCGAGGTCGTGAAGCCGTGATGGCAAACGCGGGACGCCGTCTCCGGCGTCCCGCATGCGAGATCTGATACTAGTATATTGGTATTATAAATTCAGCATCTCAGAGCACGCCGAGCCACTTCGACTGGTCGCCCGTGAACCCGGGGAACACGGCCTCCATCTTCGCGGCGCCCAAGTGCTTGAACGCTACTTCCGAGAAGACCGAGCGGAAGTCGGTCGTCAGCGCGAGATCTCGGCCCTCGTTCAACTGCTCGGGCTCGAGCCCCGGCCACTTGCCGTGGACCTTGCGGCCCTTCACGTCGCCACCGATGACGAACATCGACGTCGCGTGGCCATGATCCGTCCCACCGTTGCCGTTCTGGTGCGCCGTGCGCCCGAACTCGGACATCGTGAGGATCGTGACGTCGGACATGCGTGGCCCAAGATCCTGCACGAGGGACGCGATCGACCGCGAGAAATCATCGAGCCGCCCGGCGAGCTGGCCCGTGGCACCGCCCTGATTGACGTGCGTGTCCCAGCCGCCGACGTCCGCGAACGCGATCTCCAATCCGACATCGGCCTTGATGAGCTGCGCGATCTGCTTCAGGTGCTGTCCGAACGGCGAGTTCGGATACGTCGCGCCGTTCTGCGGGATGTACTGCTGCGGATTCGCCGTCTTGAGGATCTTCATCGCTTCGAACATCTCGCCGCCCGCGGCATGCACCACGTCGGCGTTCCCCGTGCGGTACAGTGCCTCGAGCCGCTCGGCCTGCGTGCCGTTCGTGCGAATCGTGAATTCGTCGAGCGAGTTCATAGCGACGGTCGCCGCGTTGCCCTCGAGAATGCGCGGCGTCTGCGGAGTCATCGCCACCGCCTGGAACGGCGAGCCCTTGGCGTGCGCGCCCGCGTCGTTCAAGTGGCATTCGTCGCACGTGCCCTTCACGGCGAGATAACGATTGAGCCAGCCGTCTCTCGTGCCTTTGTTGTCGGGTGTTCCGCTTTCCATGTAGTCCTGCGCGTCGAAGTGCGAGCGCGTATTGCTTGGACTGCCGACGGCGTGGACGGGTGCGAGAATGCCGTCGTCCCAGAGTCGCTTGAACGGCGAGAGAGATGGATGCAAGCCGAAGAATCCGTCGAGGTCGATCGCGGTTTGCGCGGCGCCGGAGACGGGACGCGGGATCGCGATCGTCGGACGCATGCTGTAGTACGCTCGTTCGCCGTGCGGTACGACGACGTTGAGCGCATCGGCCGCGCCGCGCTGGAAGAGCACGACCAGCACCTTCCCGCGTCCGTTGCCGTTGAGCGCCGCACCCTTGACCAGATCCTGCGCGAAGACCGTGCGGCGAAGGAACGAGGGATTCAACCCCATCGTCGCCAGCGCCATCGCGCCCGACTTCATGAACACTCGGCGTTTCATTCCAGTATCCTCATCGTCTGCATTGACGGCTGTCGACTGCTATTAGCGTCTTTGAAATTCCGGCGAGCCCAGCGCCAGTCCGACGACTTGCGGCAAGCCCTGCAGGTTGATCGGCCGCGTGCCGCCAATCGGTTGATTCGCACCGCGGCCTCGTCCAAGCGCCGCTTTGTTGCCCAGCCCCGCCGCGCGGGCGCGCGCGGGCGCCATCGTCGCCGTGTCCGCCATGACATTCGGATCGGTCATGCTGCCCATGTCGTTCGGCGCATTCTTCGCGAGCGGGTTCTCGCCGCTCAGCAGGACATCGCGTGTTTCGGTCGACACCTGACCACCGAGTAATGATTTCACGACGCCGTCGACCTGCTGGTCGCGCGGTTGAGTGCGGAGTGTCGCGAATTGCGGCCAGTTGTTGAGCCGTGCGTTCGGAATCTGTCCGGCGGCGAGCGCCAGACCGAAGTTGATGCGATTGAGAATCGCGCCCGTGTTCATCCACGCGTCGGCGCGGTCGGGCCAGCCTTCGGGCGTCTGGTGACCGAAGATCGGCTCACCAAGGCGCGCGACGAGCTGCGAGCTGCGCGGCGTCGTATCCGGCTGCGCGTTCACGGCGCGCAGCGCGCTGGTCACGAGCTCGAACGGCGTCTTCACCTTCGAGCGATACGCCGCTCGGCTGAAGAACTCCGGCGACACGACGATGCAGCGCAATGTTTCGCGAATGTCGCCGTCGGTCTTCGTGAACGTGTTCGCGCAGCGGTCGACGAGCGCCTTCGGCGGATCGTCCGACACGAAGTGGCGCGCGAGCTTCGTCGTGATGAAGTGCGCGGTCGCCGGCGCGTGCGCGACGATGTCGAGCACCTCTTCGCCTTCATCCTCGCCGTGTCCGGCGGGGAACGTGTGTCCCAGAATCGTCTTTTGGTCGGCGTCGTGAATGGCGGGATTGAAGACGAACTGGCCCGTCTGCCGATTGAACGTCCAGCCGGTGAGCGCGCGCGCGACTTCCTGCACGTCCTTCTGCGTGTACCCGCCGTCGACGCCGAGGGTGTGGAGCTCCATCAGCTCGCGGGCGTAGTTCTCATTGAGGCCGCGCCGCGCCTGCTGCTGCAGGCGTTGAATGATTTGCTGCCGCTGCTCCGGCGTCGCGTTTTCGAGTTGCTGGCGAATCGCCGGCGGCACGTTCGCTGGAATGTTTTGACCAGTCAGAATCGCCGGCCGCCGCGCGATGATGCCGGGCCGCCCGCCGCGTCCACCACGTCCGCGCGCCGCGAGCGTCGCATGCGTCGAGTCGGCGGCACTTTGCCAATTGTCGAGGAAGAACAACATCGCCGGACTCTTGGCCACGGCGCCCAGCAGGTCGCGGAACTTGCCGAGCGCGTGTGGGCGAATGACGTCGCGTTCGTATTGCGGGAGAAAGAGACGTGTCTGTCCCTTGCCCGCGAACACGCTGAAGTGGTTCTCCCAGAAGTCGACCATGACTTCGTCGAGCTGCCGGTCGGTGGTCACGGCGCGCGCCACCTTCTCCGATGCGATCTGTCCGACGAGCTGTTGATTCTGCCGAACGAGTTGCGCGAGCTGCTGATTGTCGGCCAGCGCTTCCCGCCGCACGTCCTTCTTGTTCATGTCGCTGTCGGCGGACGCCTTGGCCTTCACCTGCCGCTGCAGCTTCTGCGCGACGGTGTAGTCGTTGACGATGTCGCTGGTCGGCACGCCGTAAATCGCGTAGTGCGTCATCAGCGAATCGGTGGCTGCGTCCGGAATGCGCTCGGGGTGAAGCTGCCGGTCGATCCAGTTCTCGATGCCCATCGCGCGCACGGTTTCGACGTCGCCGGGGCGGGCGCCGAAGGTCAAGCGGTTGAGCACTTGCTGAATCTGTTCGTCGGGCAGGAGATCGCCGATTTGCATCGGACCGGACGAGGCCATCGGCGGAGCGCTGACCGTCGCGTTGACCGGGGGCCGAGCGGACGCGCCGGTGGACGCCGGCGTCGAAACCGTCGTGGCGCGCGACGCGCAGGCGGCCGCCGCGACGGCAACGAGCGATGCGGAGAGATGTCGGATGCTTCGCATGAAGATTCCAATCAACGTGGATCGATGTGACTGGAGGGTAGACGCCTGGCTGCCTCGACGCGTTAACCTGCTTTCACGCTAAGACTCTCCGTTCTGGCGACGGCGTGTCACAATTCGTCGTGCGGTAGATCACACGCTGCCACACTCTTGCGCCTCGCCCAACGCCATCCTACGGTTTGAGAGAGTGCCGACGGGTCGATGTCGGCTGCAACCGCCTTCCCGCCTGTCCCGTCGGTAGTGCCTCATTTTTATCGTACGTCGGATGAGTTCGTCGCCGCCGCGCAGGCAGCCGTCGCGGGCGCCGCGCCGCGGCAGCCCGTGGCTGTCCTCGTCGCTGAAGTCGACCCGTCGCCGGCGCCAGCAGGGGTGCTGCCGCCTGCCGAGTCGGCGATCGGCGCGGTGGCGGAAGTGCTTCGGCACACGCTGCGCGAGGATGACATGGTTGGTCGCTTGGGCGACCGGTTGATCGTCGTCATCCCGGGCGCCGCCGCCGAGGATGGACGGGCGGCGGGTGATCGCCTCTGCGCCGCGGTGCGCATTCACGCGTTCGGCGAAGGCCTGGGCCAGCTCACTCTCTCGGTGGGGTCAGCGTCGGCGCCGGAGCACGGTCACGCCTTCGACGCCGTGTCGAGCGCTGCCGGAACGGCGCTCGTGCGCATTCAGGCGCAGGGAAGGGACGGCGCCGCGGCGGCTCCGCTGCCGCATCACGAGTGGCTGCATCGCCCGCTGTCGATCGATCGCTTTGCCGGTCGCGCGCAGGAGCTCGGGCTGTTGGTTCGGTGGCTCGACGAGGCCGCGTCGGGACAGCCGCGCGTGGTCTCCGTATTCGGCGAGGCAGGCCTTGGCACCGCGACGCTGCTCCGGCAGCTCGAGGGCGAGGTGCGCTTGCGCGGCGGGTTGTTCGTGAGTGTCGCGAGTCCCGATCTCGCCGTGCGGAAGCCGTATGGCGTGTGGCAGTCGTTTTTGCGCGCGACGCATCGCTTCCCGACGGCGCCGGACAAGGAATGGCAGGAGCTGCATCACCTGGAGAGCTCGCTGCGCTCGAGTGAGACGAGCGGCCACACGGGCAGCCAGTATCGTCTGTTGGGTGAGCTCACGGACTATGTGCGTGCGCTGGCGGCGAATCGTCCGCTGGTGATCGTGCTCGACGAGATGCAGTGGGCCGACGGCACCACGTGGGACGCGCTGGAGCATTTACTGTCGCAGCTCGACGTCGACCGCATGATGATCTGTCTGGCGCATCGCCCCGACTCGGCGTACGAGGGATCGACGTATCGGCAGATGCTCGCGCGCCACGATTTCTCGCGCGAGATCACGCTGTCGCGTCTGACGCGCGACGAAGTGAAGCAGTGGCTGGAGGCGGCGTTTCATCGCCAGCAGGTGGCGCGCGAGTTTTTAGCGTTCTTGTACCGCCACACCGAGGGCAACCCGCTGTTCATCGCGCAGTTGTTGCGCGCGCTGGGAGAGGAGGGGGCCATCTGGTGGAATGGCAGCCGCTGGGAGTGGAGCCCGGTGTCGGAGCTGCGGTTGCCGGCGGGCCGGCGGGCGCTGCTCGCGAGGCGTGTCGCGCGGTTTTCGTCGAGCACGCAGGCGGTCTTGGGTACCGCGGCGATCGTCGGGCGCGAGTTCGACGTTGGGCTATTGGTGGCGGCGGCGGCGGGGAGCGAGCCCGCGGTGCGGCTGGCGATCTCGGAGGCGGTGAATGCCGGATTGCTGCGGGCGACGAATGATCGAAAGACCGGGGCGTACGCGTTCGATCATGATGAGATCGCGGAGGTGCTGGTCGCGGCGGTGCCGTCGCATCAGGTGAGGCAGCTGCATTATCGGGTGGCGCAGGCGTTGGAGAAGCGGCGGCCGGATCGGCTGGGGGAGATTGCGCTGCACTATGATGCGGCGGAGGTGCATGGAGAGGCGTATCGCGCGGGGCAGGCGGCGGCGCGGGCGGCGGAGAGTGTCTATGCGCACGTGGCGGCGCGTGACTATCTGCAGATCGCAGCGCGGAATTCGACCACACCGGGCGAGCTCGCCGAGATCAGAATTGCGCTTGCGCACATCGCGGAGACGCTCGGGCATCACGATGAAGTCGAAGAATTGTGCGACCTGGCGATCGAGTGGTTTGAAGGGCAACAGGATGAGCGACGGGCGTTGACGTTGCGGCGGATGCGGGAGCGGGCGCGGATGGAGTTGGGGCAGCCGGCGCGGATCACACTCGACGCATTGGTCAAGCTTGATGATGAAGCGAAGCGTCTCGGCTTCGGGCACGAGCGTGTCGCGTTGTTGATGATGACATCGCAGACGTACGGACGGCTGGGCGATCAAGCGACTGCCGCGCGGATCGCGACGGAATGTGTCGCGATGGCCGAGAACATCGACGACCCGGCGCTCCTCGGCGATGCATTGAACCGATTGGGAAATTCGATGGCATCCGAGTCGCCGGCGCAGGCCTTGGCCGCCTACGAGCGCGCACTCGATCTGTACGAAAGCGTCGGTGATGTTCGCGGGCAGGCTCGCAGTTACGGCAACATGGGGAACGCGGCGCAATTCGAAGCGCGGCTCGAAGAAGCGCAGAACGCGTTCGCGCGCTCTATCTCCGTTGCGAAGGCGGCAGGGATCCCGGACTTGTGGGGGTCCGCTGCTGTGAATCTCGGCGTTCTGCTCCAAAAGTGCGGAGAATATGACCGCGCGCGAGAGCTCTTCGGCGAAGCGCTGGCACTTTTCGCAGCCGTTAAACACAGTGAGTTTCAGTTAGCCGCGCTCTACAATATGGCGCACGTCGAGCGCGAGCTCGGCTTGTGGGAATCGGCCGGAGAACTTTACGAGGCGACTCGGCCATTGGCTGAACGAATTGGGCAGTACGAAATCCAGCTTGGAGCGATCGCTGGGAGCGGCATATGTGCCCTAGAGCTGGGTCGGCTTGACACGGCACAAATGGCGGCGCGCGAGGTCGAGTCGTTGATCGAGGACCGGCCCAACTGGTTCCAGGGACGCGAAATCGCTGAGGCTTTGATCATTCGAACGGCTGCCGCGGCCGGTCGCGATCGGGACGCCTTGTCCCGATTTGACCGGGCTGTCGCCCTCGCTGAGGCGACCGACGTTTACAATGCGGCTTGGCTAACGGCCATTTGTGCCGATTCGCTTCGCCGCATCGACCCGGCACGGGTCAATCTGTCCGTAGATCGGTACTCAGTGAAGGTGCGGAGCCTCGGATATCCGGAAATGACAAGGCGTTACGATGTCTTGACAGCGGAGTGATTTTCGACACAGAAGTTGCTTTCAGGCTGGCGTTAATTGGACGAAAGCCGTATCTTCGTGGGCAGCTTCCTCGTCGTTCGAGGTCGGACGAAGTTGTCCCCCCCTTCTTAGCTCCTTCCTAATGCGCGTGACTTTCAGAAACCTGGCCGCGACCGCGGCAATTCTTGCGGCCGCTGCTTGTGGCGACTCCACGGTTGCTCCGAGCTCGGCGTCTTCAACGCTGCTGCCGACTGACCGTGCTCCGTCTTTCGATCTTTCGCTAGCTGGCAACTTCGGCAGCGATTTTACGCTGACGTCGAGGGGCGGCACGTTCTCGGTCGCCGGCGTATACACGGTCAATTTCCCGGCGAATTCCGTTTGCGATCCCGCGACCGCGAACTACAGCGCTGGCCAGTGGGATGCACCGTGCGCGACGCTCGCCGCCGGACAATCGGTGAAGGTGCACGCGACTCTCGGACTCTCGTGGTCCGGCGTTTCCGTGGACTTCCAGCCGGAACTCCGGTTTTCGCCAAATGCGACCGTTACGATCGCGACCGACATCTACGCTCCGATCATCGTCGCGAATCGCAATTATTACGCGGCACATCCGCAGGCACTTGGTCCGTTAGCGATGGCGTACTCGTCGACGCTCGGCGGCGCTCGCGTCGCGGACTATGTCACCGATCCCACGGCGATCACTCACATCAGTCTGATGACGGGCCGCGTGTGGCGGAGAATCAAGCACTTCAGCGGATATAACATTTTCACTGGCGAACAGTGCACGCCGACGCAGTACAACAGTGACTGGTGCGTCGATGTCAGTGGTCAACAGGACCAGCTTACCGGCCCGTGACCCCGTCATGGAATACCCGAGGCCCCGGCGGTTATCCGCCGGGGCCTTTTTTTGTATGGGTGCTTGTCGTTCTCGCGCTCCATCGCCAATGTCGTTCGCCGCGAATTGCGGTCTAGGTACATGAGGAGCTTCGTCGTGTTTCGCCGTGACGGTCGTTGTTGGCCTGTTGCTGTCTTACTCATCGCAGCAGTCGGGACCCCGGCTGCGTCGCAGCAGCAACGCTCCCGCGTCTCACTAGCGACAACGCGGCTCGTTCTCGGCAATGGCCTAACCGTTCTTCTGAATGAAGATCGGTCCGCGCCCGTCGCAGCCGTCGACGTCTGGTATCGCGTCGGTTCGGCGGATGAGAATCCGGGTCAGGCTGGATTCGCCCACGCCTGTGAACATCTGATGGGACTCTCCTCGCCGAACGGGTCGGATGCGGCGTCAACGTTTCTCAGATCGATAGGTGCGGTTTCAGGCGGACGCCGTGGGGCGTGGGCGACCACTGCGGCGGAGTATACGCAGTACTACGAAACGATACCGAGCGACAAGCTCGAGACTGTGCTGGCTTTTGAAGCGGCTCGGATGGCCGCTCCGTTCGCGCGCGTTGACTCTCAACATTTCAATTCGATTCGTTCGGTCATCCGCCAGGAGCGAACCCTGCGGGTCGACAACGTGCCGTTTGGCGAGTCGGTCGACATTACGCGCGAGGCCATTTTTCCAAAGGATGATCCGCTGCACTCGCCACCGCTCGCTCCACTCGCGGATCTCGACACGGCGCGGCTGGAGACAGTGGTCGACTTTTGTGCGGAGTACTATCGCCCAAACAACGCCATTGTCGCGATAAGCGGCGACTTCGCGACGGACTCGGTTGCTCGCCTTCTTCGGCGGTACTTCGAGCCAATTCCTCGCGCGCAAATCCGAGCGCGTCGCCTGTCGTCGGCGACCCAGCTTCGCGGTGAGCGACGCCTGGTCATTCAGGGCCCGCGCGCCAACACGAGCCGACTTCGCTTTGCGTGGCGAGCGGTTGGTTTCTCGAGTCCGCAAAAGATGCCGCTGTACGCGCTCGCCGGCGTCATGAGCGGCGATAAGTATGGTTTCAGCCGATTCGGCCGTCTGGCCGAGGCGCTTATGCGCAAAGAACCGCTCGCGACGTTCGTTCACGCGGAATTGTACGATTTCCAATCCGAAGGAATGTTCGTCATCGATGTCACGGCACGTCCCGGTGCGTCCCTCAGTCGGATCGAACGCGTCGTCGATAGCGTCATCGCGGATTTGGCGGCAACTCCAATTCGGCCCTCTGAATTGGAGGCATTCGCGAACCTCAACAGCGTAACGGCAGTCACTGCCCTGCAACCCAGATCGGCGAGGACTGATACTTTGGCGCAGAGCGAGATGTGGACACATGACCCGCAGACGTATTCGAAGCAAATCGCTCGAGCGTTCTCGATCGCTCCGGCTGACGTTCAAAAAGCAGCGCGTCAGTTCCTCGGGCCTTCGCGTGTAGTCGTCAGCATGGTTCCCGCCGGAAAGCTGGCGGATATCAGCAAGCCAGAGTTGCCCTATGACGATGTCACGCCGGTTGCGCATGGCCGAACGAGGCCGCAATGAGCTGGCCGATGCGGGCGTGGGTGTTCGGCATGTCAGTCTGGGCCGGAACCGCGCGCGCACCCGTCGTTCGTGCCCAGTCGCCGACCACGGTCGGACCACGAGTGATCTCTGATTTCGCGGTACCGGTCGTCCACGCGACGACTTTGCAAAACGGTGTCCGCGTTCTCGCGGTCGAGAACCACTCGCTTCCAATCGTATCCGTGCGGGTGATGCTCGGAGTCGACTCACTCGATGACCCAACCGGAAAGGAGGGTCTAAGTGAGCTGATGACGTCTACCATGGCCGATGCGACAGACAAGGTTCCCGAGCAGGAACTGAGCGACAGCGAGGCGATGCTCGGCACGCACATTTCGCCAACGCGTTTTACGACCACGACGAACAATTTCCGTGCGGCGATCCTCCTCCTCGGCCAGATCATAGAACGTCCGTCATTTCCAGAGGATGGAGTTGCGCGCGCGAAGTCCGCAATAGCGCAACGCGTGCAAAGCCAGTATGCCGCGACGGCACCCGTACGTGTCTTCTTCAGCATCTTGCTCGCACCTGGCAATCCTGCGCGCCGCACGGCGACACCCGCGAGCGTGGATGCATTGACGCGCGCTGACGTCGTCTCATTCTACAAGACGGCAATTCGGCCCTCACGCACGACCGTCATCATTGTCGGCGACGTCATGCCGACGCAGGCATTCGCGTTCGCGAAATCCGCGTTCGGCAAATGGATCGTGACATCGGCTATGGAGACTCGCCCGTCGGAATTTCCCGTGAATGCCGCGACACCCACGACCATCTACCTGGTCGATGTTCCCGGACGATTGCGAACGTCCATCCTGGTGGGCCAACTCGGCCCGCAACGAGACACGGCAGTGATGCCGGCGGTAGATGTCCTTGCCGATATTCTCGGACAGGTAGGCGGGAGCCGGCTCCAGGTCGAGTTGCGCGACAGGCGCGGCTTCATGTACGCCGGGATTCCGTACGGAGTCGATTGGCGTCCAACCCCACAACGCTCAATCCAGGCCGGTTCGGCATCTGTCGATGCGGTGAAGGTCGATAGCGCATTGATTGCGTGGCTAGGCGCACTGCGCGACGTTCGCGGGCCGTCTCCTGTTACGGCGAAGGAACTCGATTTTGCCGAAGGAGTTGCGGTAGCGTCGCTGCCGACGAGGTTCGAAACCACAGACTCAGTCGCGTCGCAGGTCGCCGAGGCCGTTCGTTACGGGGGTGAACTGCGTGATCTCGAACAGTACGTTCGCGCAGTCAGAGGCCTATCGCCCGAAAAGGTTACTCGTGCCGCGGAGCGCTACATCGACCCCGGCCACCTCACCATCGTCGTCGCGGGCGACCGCAAAACTCTCGAGCCTTTACTGCGTCGGGCCGACATCGCTCCCATCGTCATCGTCGACGAGAACGGCAACCCAAAACCTTAGGCGGCGCGCCTTACCCTTGCTCGGCGCTCCCCGACGTCTTGAGCACATACCCGACTCCGCGCACGGTCTGCAACAGCGGCTCTTCCCCTTCCGCATCGAGCTTCTTCCGCAGATAAGCGACGTACACATCGACGATGTTCGTGTCCTCGCCATTCACGGGCGTCTGCCGCCACACCTGCTTCGCGATCAGCGCCCTCGACAGCGGCCGGCCCGCGTTCCGCATGAAGAACTCGAGCAGCGAAAACTCACGCTGCGTCAGGCCCAGCTGACGGCCACCGCGCGAGACCTCGCGCGTCAGCTGATCCAACACCAAATCTCCGACACACAACCTTGGTACCCGGCCACTGGTGGCCGAGCGCCGCAAGAGCGCGCGTACTCGCGCCACCAACTCGTCAGTATCGAATGGTTTGGTGAGATAATCGTCGGCGCCTGCGTCCAGGCCGGTGATGCGATCCGCAACCTCGCCGCGCCCCGTCAACATCAATGTCGGCGCGTTGACGCCTTTGCGGCGCAGCTCCTGGACGACCTCGAAGCCGTTGCGACGCGGCAGGCCGACGTCCAGGATCAGAAGATCCGGCTCGTTCTCGAGCGCGCTCGACAGCCCCGACTCGCCATCCTTGGCCGAGCTGACGTCGTATCCACTCTCGCCTAGCACGCGCTCGAGGAGGGCAACGAGGTCGGGACTGTCTTCGACGACCAGGATCGTGGCGAGGTGCGTGGCGGCCTGCATCGGGTCAAAACATACGGGCTGGGCGGAGACGGGCAAGACTGGCGCGTGAACGTGCGACGTTTTGCGACATCGTTCCCCGCTCGCCCCCTCTTGGCGCGATGCTGGACCGCGGGCCTTGAGTCCTCTCGATCACATCGCTTGCTTTTGTGCGTGCAAGCCCTGCCCGTTTCCACCTCCCCGACCTCCAGCATCGTCGTCGGCACGGTGGCTTCCGCCGCGACCACGGGCGCGCTCATCGCGGCCGGCCGCCGATTGGGCAGCGCCGGCATTCCCTTCGCCGAGATCAGCTCCGCGCTCTTTCATCGAACGCCGAGTGGGGGCGAGGTCGGCCTCGTGTTCAGCGGCGTCGTGCTGCACGTCGCGGTGACGATGTTGTGGAGCGCCGCGTTCGTGTGGCTCGTGAGGCGCGCGCGATGGCGCCGAATCTTCGCCGCCGTGGTCGTGGCATGCGCGTCGCTCGTGTTGTCGTGGCTCATCGCGTGGTCCACGGGCCGCGGCGTCGCGACGGTCCTGCCGCTGGGCGATCGGATCGTGGTTTCGGTCGTCCTGGCGATATCGCTCGTAGTGGGCATGCGCTTTGCCTTTTTCCCTGGCGAAATGCCCGAATTGCCTGAGTAAACAGGCTCAAAAGTCTCCTGCGTGCGCGCGCTCCGATCGCGCTCGATGGCTCGTACAGCGACTGGTACAGCGACTCGTACAGCGATCTGAGCGTCATGTGACCGAAGCCACTGCACGACGGTTAAACAAGGAACATCGTGGAGCGTTGCGGGTCGAATCCTGTTGACGCTTCAGGGTGCGCATCGTTGGCCGAAACTTCGATGCGTCCGGAATCGTCGAGGTAGTAGGGATGGTCGAGCAGGACCCGCAGGACCAGCAGTACCACATACAGGAGGGGGGCATGGACATCCTCGTGATGCTCGAGGAGAACCCCGATCACTCGCCGGTGCTGGCGCATGTGAACTCCGTCCCGTCGCCGTTGCATTCACACGAGCGGCCGTCGCGAGACATCGTGACGTTGTACGGGGAACCAAATCCGGAGGCGCTTGCGTTGGCGCTTGCGGCAGCCGTCGAGTCACACCGATCGAATGACGGCAACAGAACCGAGGCCATTCGGCATCTCGGCATCTGGCCGGAGCGTGGGGCCGTAGGGGACGCTGCCTGGAGAGATTCAGCAGGGCAGCTCGTAACGACCGATCTCGAGATCTCCCTCGAGACGTTGCATTCCACGGCGAATCAGTTGCTGTCGGAATGCGGACAGTTGATCCGGCGGCTGGTCGCAGGCCTGTCGATGCCGGATTGGCCGGACGGAGCTCGGCGAGCCATCAGTATTTCGATTTCGCCGATCGTTGGACTGACTGGACCGGTGTTCGCGCCGCTCGAAAGTGTCATCGAGCGCATGAGAGAGGCTGATGGACTGGCCTTCGAAACCGAAGGAGATTGAGAACGGAACCTGACTTGTCAGAGTAGGGACGTAGGAAGCGGGGCGACTTTGGTCGCCCCGCTTTTTTTTTCACACAATTCATACGCGGCGTTTCGACGCCCTGACGAGGGCCGCGGATCTTGCGGCGGCCCGGTTCCGAGCCGATTTTAGCCCTCCCGCCAACGGACGCCGTCGCCCGCGTGCACCGTCTCCATTCCAGCCTCAGATCCGTCGCACCCGACGAAGCCCTGGCGCGCGCACGACACATGGGCGCACGACTGGGCGTCTCGCGCGTGACGGACACCACGCGGCTCGATCGCATCGGCATTCCGGTGTTTGCCGGCATTCGTCCCGATGCGGCCGACCATTCGCTGTGCGTGAGTGCCGGCAAAGGCGTGCGGCCGATCGAAGCGCAGATCGGTGCTTATATGGAAGCGGTGGAGCTCGCGGTCGCGGAACGATGTGCGTTGCGAGACGCCATTCAGCCCATCGATCCGCGCGACGTGTTGTCGCGAAGCTCGATGTCGGGACTCATCGATCTCTGTCCGTTGCGCGGAGTGCGGCACAATACAGCCGATTCCGTCGACTGCGTCGACGCGGAAGAACTCCTCTCGGGCGCCACCGTATCTGTTCCCGCGGAGCTCGTGTTCTTTCCGTATTTGCCCTCCCAAGGCCGGCTGTTCGGGAACACGACCAACGGGCTTGCGTCAGGCAGCACGGTCGCCGAAGCGACATTGCACGCGCTGCTCGAAGTGGTCGAGCGTGACGCGGTATCGTTCATGAACGTACGATCCGGCGTCCGCGGCGTTCGTCTGGACACGCTGCCCTCGACGGTCCGCGCGTTGCTCGGCGCGATCGAGTCGGCGGATTGCGAGATCGCTGTGCGTGAATTGCCCAGCGAGTTCGGGCTGCCGACGTTTCACGCCGCCGTGTTCGACCGCGCGCGCATCGCGAGTCTGACCGTGGCGGCTGGCTACGGCTGCCACGCCGATCCCGAAATCGCGCTGGTGCGCGCCGTGACCGAAGCATGTCAGAGCCGGCTGACCGCGATTCACGGCGGACGCGACGATCTCGATCGATGCGAGGCGCGCGTCGACGCACGTCCCGCGGGCGAACATGACCGGATCGCGGAGGAACAATTCCGGCGCATGGCCGCGTGGCCGGACGTCGCGTCGTTCGAGACCGTGCGGGCATCCGTCAACGTTGGCGGCAGCGTCGATGCGGCACTCGCGCAAATCCTCGCGCATCTTCAAGCGCGCGGCGTCAACCAGGTGTGCCGCGTCGCCCTTACTCTCGACGCCGACGAGATGAGCGTCGTACGCGTCATCGTGCCGACGCTCGAGTGTTTCAATCGGGACGTCGCGCGTGTCGGTCCACGTCTGCTGCGAGCGATGCATGCCCGCGTCGCGTAACGTCGCGTTCGTCGGCCCCACCTATGCGCCGATCGCCGACACAAGTCTCATCGAGCGCGCGGGGTTCGAGCCATGCGCGCCCGCGCGCCGCGGCGACATGGATGCGCTCGACGGTGAGCCCGGGGTGGCGGTCCTCGTGGACGGACGTTTCAACCATGCGCTCGCCGTCGGGCATGCGGAGCTGCGACGCGCGGTTGAGCGCGGATGGTCGGTCTGGGGTCTCTCGTCGATGGGCGCCATTCGCGCGTATGAATTGCGCAACCTCGGCGTTCGCGGCTTCGGTAACGTCTACGCGCACTTTCTCGCGGCGGACGACTTTCAAGACGACGAAGTGGCGCTGATGCACGCGCCCACTGCACCGTATGAAACATTCAGCGAGCCGCTCATACATATCCGGTACTGTCTCGCGGAGATGGTTCGTTTGGGTGAGATCGACTCCGGTGTCGCGCGACGCACGGCGGGGTATCTCAAGTCGCAATGGTTCGCGGCGCGCACACTCGACGGATTCGTGGCGGCGCTCACCACCTTCGGAGGCGACGTCGCCGCGAACTCGGCACGCGCGCACGTCGCACGCTTCGATCAATTTCGCGTCAAGACGAAGGACCTGATCGCATTCTTCGCGGAACAGCCGTGGCGCTCGACGTCGTACATCGCGACGCCGGCGCCGGCGCCGTTCTTGGACAGTCTCACCGAGGACGCTGCATGACCTCGCAAACCAACCCGGACGCGCCAACCTCCTGGGAAGCCGGCCTCGCGCGTGGATCGATCGTGCTCGAGCTGGACGAATCCGTCCTCGACAGCGTGCAAGGCGAGCACACGGTGCTGCTCGACTACGAGCGCGGCGAGTACTACGGCCTCAATGCGGTCGCGACCGCGGTGTGGCAACAACTTCGGGCGCGGCGGCAATTTCCGGACATCGTCGCGGCTCTCACCGCCGAATACGATGTAGCCGACGAACTCGCGCGGCGCGACGTCGCGGCGTTTCTTGCCGACCTCCGCGACCGTGGCGTCGTGCGAGCGCACGCGTCATGAACGGATTGTTCGTGTTCGTTCGGTCGATGCTCCTGTTGACGCGAGTGCGCGCGGGGCTGCGGCGCACTGGTTTGCGCCCGATGGTGCAGCGGGCACGCCGCCGTCCGCTCGGCCGCGCGCGACGTGATCGCGACGCCGTCACATTTGCCCGCTCGCTCGCGACTCAGGTCGAACGAGCCGCCGCGTGCTTTCCGGGACGTGCGCGATGCCTCGAGCAATCGATCGCGCTGCTCATGCTGCTCCGCGACGCCGGCGTTGCCGCCGAGCTTCGGCTTGGCATCATCGCATTGCCGTTCACGGCGCACGCATGGGTGGAGGTAAACGGTCAGGCGATCAACGCCGACAGCGAAACGCTCGCCACGATGCAACCGTTCCCGGAACTGCGCGGGTGAGGGGATTCCTCGCGGCGTTCGCGCCTGGTGGATCGGGAGCGGACGGACGCGCGCGCGAATGGGTGGACGATCGTCTGCGGCGCGCGCGTGGTCGCGACCAGTGGAACGCCGAGCCGCAATTCGTGACGCACGGCGATTTCGCGGCGGCGTGGTGGACCGAGCCTGGTGCCCGCGTTTCCGCGAGCCGCGTCGGCAGCATGACGATCATCGGTGACGCCCGACTCGGCGACATTTCCCTCGATCGATTCGCCGAGTTGTATCGCGCGAACGGCGAGCGTACGCTCGATGATCTCGACGGCGAATTCGCCCTCGTACTGTACGATGACGCAGCACGTTCGGTCGTCGCCGTCCGCGACGCGTTCGGGGTCAAGCGATTGTTCTTCCGCCGCGTGGCGGAAGATGGCGCCCTGTTCGCCTCGCATCTCGACCTCCTGAGCGAGTCGAGCGTCGCCGACGGCGATTTCGCTCATTGCTATTTGACGGGCGAGCTTCCGACCGATCCAACCTGCACCGTGTGGTCGGACGTTCGAGTCGTTCCCTCGGCGACGTCGATCTCGCTGCGGCATGGCTCGTGGCGAATGAGACGCTACTGGCAGCCGGGAGTCGCGAAGCCGGAGATTCCGCGCGGCGAGCAGGAGCAGCGCGCGGCGTTCGACGCGCATCTGCGCGCCGCGGTCACGGCATGCATCGACGCGGACGTGCCGGCGTGGTGCGAAATTTCGGGCGGTCTTGATTCCGGAACGGTGTTCGCCATCGCGCACGATGCCGGCCGCGTTGCCGGCACGTACAGTTACGTCGATGACATGCCGGGCGCGGATGAGCGGCGATTCATCAGCGCGATCGTCGGTCAGCGTCCGGTTCGCAACGATCACATCGAGGCGTCGTACCCGTGGGAGGATGACGGCGCACCGCCGCCGCTCACGGACGAGCCGCGCATCTACTACCCCTATTGGGCGCGCGATCGGTCTGCCGAGCGCATCGTGCGCGACGCGGGAGGCCGATACATCCTGAGTGGCGCGGGTTCGGACTATTATCTCTCCGGCAGCGCGGTGGTCATTGCCGACGCGCTGGCGAGCTGGCGCGTCGGCAATGCGGTCCGCGAGGCGCATGCGGTCGCCATGGCGCAGCGACGGTCGATGTGGGCGACGCTGTGGCGGTACGGGGTGCGTCCGTGGGCGACGTCACTCGTTCGGTTCGGCGCGGACCACGACACGCACTTGCGTCGCAATTCGCGCACGTTCCTCGAGTACGCATCGACGTTGCACGAGCTGCCGCTGACCTGGCCGGCCGTGGAAAAACGATATCCATTCTTGAATCGTGCGTTGGTCGACTATGCGCTCGCGCTGCCGAGCCGCATGGTCTTTCACGACGGGCTCACGAAGCAGATGCTTCGTGGCAACGGCGCTTCGGCGCTGCTGCCGGAGATCGTTCGAGCGCGGCGGACGAAAGGGTGGATCGACGGGCGTGCGAGCTGGGCGTTGTCGCACGAACAGCGGCTCGTCGACCGACTCGTGCGCGATCCGTTGATCGCGCAGGCAGGGTGGATTGACGGAGCGGAGCTTCGGGCGACGATTGCGCGGACGCGGACCGGGATCAGCCCGGGTGCGGTCCCCATGATGCGCGCCCTTTCGCTCGAGACCTGGCTCGCGGTGCGCACGGGACGATGGCCGCAAATCGCCCATGATTGAGCGATAATATCAAAACGCTCATTAACGAACAATCAACTTCAATACATGGTCAGCCGCCGGCGATCGCCGTGACGACGCGAATCTCGTCGCCGTCGGCGAGTGGTGCCGCCAAACCGCCCGCCAACCGTACCGGGCGGGCATTGACATACAATGCCACAAATGGATGCGGCTGCCCGCTGGCATCGCAGAGGCGCGGCGCCAAACGCGGAAACCGGTCACGCATTTCCGACAGCGCACCCGCGACCGTATCCGCGCCGACGACCACCGACGCAGCGGCCAGCGTCGCGAGCGACGCTGGCAACTGCACGGTGACGGAAGCCGTGGGTGTGTTGGGAGTGTTGGGAGAGTCGCTCACGTCTTCTTGGTGTTCTTGCCCGGCTTGCCATCCGACGGGACCCGGCCGCCGTCGCCGCCGCCACCACCGACACCCGAACCGCCGCCTTCGGTCCAGGCCAACATCCCGTGACATTCCATCGTATCTCCCATGGGTTCGCCCATCGTCTGCTCGACGACGTCGCCAAGATTCGTCACGGTCGGCGCCATATACGGTTTCTTGTCGCGCGAAGTCGTTTGCCCGTCGTCACGTCGTTCCATGCGGCCGCCTGTGTGTGAATGGGTGAGAAAGGGACAGCGAGTAGCGTACAGCAAATTCATGCGCTCATTGGCCGCAATGCGTGCTGACGAGCGGCACGCGGTGATTCGGCGCGCGCGGCCAGCGCGGCAAGAACGGCCGGAGGGTCGTAGACCTCTCGCCGAATGTCATTCAGATAACGCCTCGCAAACTGGCGCGCCGCCGGGGTCTCGCCTGTCGCATCGAGATGCGCGGCATACACCGCCGCCGGCCAGTCGTGCCAGAAATCAGGACGCTCGAAGTACCGACGCATGCCGTCGGCGATCATCGAAACATCGTCCTCGCGGCCGAGCCGCGTGCGCGCGTGCAGGTGGATTGCGAGCATGCGGAGACCCCACGCTGCCGCGTGATGTTCGATCGCGCGATCGAGCGACGGTGCGCGTCGAAGCGCTTCTTCCGGATCGCCGTGCCGCGCCTCGAGCTCCGCCTCGACGGTCGGCAGCACGATGTCCTTGAACATTCCGATGCCCCGCGAGCCGAGGGTCTGGATCGGACCGCGCGCTTCGTCGAGCAAGCGTCGCGTGACCGCCGGCGCGTCCACGTCGAGGCTCATGCCGATCAACCGTTGCCGCGCGATGATCATTCCGCCAAGCGCGCCGCTGCGGGAATACAACTCAATGGCTTCGGCTAACGCCGCTCGTGCGTCAGCGAATCGTCCTGTGAGCCGGTACCCGACTCCAGCAAAGTCCAATGCTCCTGCGAGGCGGCTCGTGTCGCCCGCCGCTCGACATCGCGCCGTCAACTGTTTCGCGAGCTCGAGATATTTGTGCACGTCGCCGAACCGTCGGTGAAACAGCAGCTCGATGTTGGTTCGATCCCACTTCTCTGATTCCGTTTGTGGCTCGAGCGATCGCGCGATCGCGTAGGCATCGTGCAACAACGACGACGACTTGACCTCCGCCATCTTCGCCGTCTCCTTGGCGGCCCGGAGCCGATGACCCACCGACGCATGCTCGGCGGACGCGCACCGAAGCATCCGTTGGAGATAGACCGACCAATCGCCGCCGGCATCGACTACCGCGCGTTCGCGATCCAGCTCGAACGGATTGTGCGCGTCGTGCATCGGATCGACTTCGCGCGCCAGCTGCTCGTACCGATCGACTTCCTCGATGACTTTCGTCGGAAGACCCGCGTGAACGAGCAGCTCGATGCGGCGGCGCCGAAGCGCGAGCGATTCGCGCGCATCCTTGACCTGACGAATGGCGCGTTCGCATGCCTCAGCCGCCGCGTCCGGAAACCCGCTTTGTGCGAGATGCTCGGCGCCGCGCTGCAGCGTGCGAAGTCCATCTTCGCCCAGTCCCGCGTTTTCCCAATGCCGCACCGTCTCCCACAACAGCGCGAGCGATGGCTGTTCAGCGAGCTCCTGCTGCATGCCTTCCGCGGCATAGCGGTGCAGCAGTCGCGCGACTTGCGGCGACACGCGCGTCAACGCCGCATCCGACCACATGCCGTGACCGACGAGGATGCCCGCGGAATCCGTCTTGAGAATTCCGGCCGCGTCCAGCTCGATGACCGCGTCGACGAATGGCGCGCGAGGCAGTTGCGCGACGTGCTCGACGCGCGCCATCGTAGCATACGGACCGAGGATGGCGGCGACCTGCAGAATGCGCAGCGCCGACGCGCTGAGTGTGTCGAGTGAGCCGTCGAAGGCGTCCGTGAGCGAGCGCGGCGGCGCACCGGCTGACTGTCCCTGGTGCCGCGCCAACTCGATCAGGAAAAGCGGATTGCCGGCGCCGCGCGCGGCCACGTCGGCGCGTACGTGCGCGCCGAGCGGACGGCCGGACTGGGCTTCCAGATCAGCGAGTAGCGCGTCCGCGGCCTCAGTGTCGAGCGGATCGATGGCGACGACCGGAGCAACCGTCGTCAACTCGTCGTCGCCCCGGCCGGGGCGGTGCGACATCACGATCGCGACTGCGTGACTGCCCGCCCACGGGACCAGGTCTTTCCAGAACGCGACGCTGGCCGCATCCATCCACTGCGCATCGTCCACCGCGATGACCAGCGGCGACTCCCAGGTGACGGCTGCCAGAAGATCGATCAACGCGCTCATCAAGCGGCGGCGAACGAGCTGCGGACTTGGAAGATTCTCACGCTCGTGCGGCGCCGCTTCACCCGAGCCCGGCTGGAGGAAGCGGTCGATTTCGGCGAGCGCTTCGGGCGCGCATCCCGCGGCGCCGCGCATCAACCGCGCCTCGTGCGCGAGCGTCGCGACGACCGTGAGCGGCCGACGGCTGTCGCTGCGTTGACAGCGGAGCCGAATGGGACGCATGCGCGCCGCGCGGGCTTGCGCGATGGTTTCGTCGAGCAGTCGCGTCTTCCCGATGCCGGCCGGACCGACGAGCAAGAGTGCGCCGCCTTGTCCGAGTCGGGCGACGCGAAGCAGCTCGGCGAGTTGTGCCAGCGGCGCGTCCCTGCCGACGAGCCGTGGGATCGGCGAGAAGCGAGGCTCCGGCGTGCCTTTGATTCGCTGCACCAGCAACCGTCCTTCGACCTGCAGCTCGGGTCTGTCTTCGGTGGCGCGGAGGAACGCTTCAAGTGTCTGCAGCGCCGTTTCGCGATCGCCGACCCGACAGAGACCGTCGGCCAGGCTCAACACCGCGCTCTCGTTCCAACGATCGACGCGCAGCACTGCCTCGGCGAGTGAGATCACGGTCGGCCATTGGCCATGCTCGCGCGCGACGTTCGCGCGCTCGTTCAACGTTCGCGTCGCTCTGACGCGCAGCAGCTCGCGCTGTTCGTCGAGCCACCGCTCGAACGCGGCGGAGAAGGTCGGCGCGTAGGACGGAAGCAGCGGTGCGATCTCATCCGGCGGCAGCGCCGCGACGTGATCGGTATCGATGTCGACGATCGACGCGGGCAACGAGAGCACGTCGCCCGCTTCCGTAAATGGAAGACCGAGGCGGCGCAGCTTGGCCAGGAGCCAGCGCAGGCGGCTGCGTTGCGTGGCCGCGTCCGCGTCCGGCCACAGGAGCAGCGCCATTTCGTCGCGCGTCCAACGTCGCCCGCGGTCGAGCGCGAACAACAGCAGCGCCGCCGTCACGACGACGGAGCGTCCGTTCAGCTCGCGGTCGTTGATGCTGGCCGCGACTCGCCCAAAGAGGGTGATCCGAAGCGACGTAGCACGGCCGTCGGAAGCGCGAGACGCGGGAATTTGTATGGACACCGAAACAGAAGTTGTGCGCCGCACAGCGCGACGGATGGCCTATTCTGTTGCACGGCACTACGGGCCGCAAGGACGCTGTAAACGCGCGGCGGATCGATCGCTCACGCATCGCTCACGCTTGGGACTTAGCGTACCGTGGCGCCACGTCGAGCGCGGTCCCGGCGACTCATTTCGAGCAACGCCGCCGGGGATTTCCGGTCATTTGCAACGGAGCGGCCACGTGCACACTGAGTCGGCAGCAGATCCCGAGCGGCTTGCGCTGGCCAATCGGCTCATCGGAGTGATGGACCCGTCGTTCGCGCCGGACTCGATGAGCGATGTTCGATCGAGTAGTCCCGAGACGCAGGAATCCGACGCGCGCGATGCCGATCGCCGCGTTCGCGTCAAATCCCAAACGCGAATGTTCGCCGCGAAATACCTGCCGCCGGAAGTGAGCCGGCCCATCGTCGCCAGCGCGTTCGCGGACGCGTTCGTCGCGAGTGAGCTGCGCGCGATGATCGCCTTCTATGAATCGCCTGTTGGGCGCAAGCTCGTCGGACAGAACGCCGAGATTCTGCTCGTCATCCGGCGCGCGTTCGACAACATTCTGCAGCAGCGCCGGAGGGAGCTCGGAGAAGCCACCGTGCCGTCCCGGGAACTCGAATAGCCAGCCTCGGCCGTTCTCGACCGTTGAAGTCGGCGTTTCCGCCCTTGACGAGCCTTGCCTCCCGGGACATGCTCAGAATGTCAGGGAGAAGGATCGCATGCCGAGGCTGTCGAAATGCAGCACCGTGCCCCGTTCGTAGCATGACGAACGCGAATACGCACCCCACGCCTCTCGACGACTTCGTCGGCGACGAAACCCTGCGCGCCTGGCTGACCGTAAGCCCCGCGCATCGGCACGCTGCGCTCACGCCACAGCACCGCTGACCAGCGGCGTTCCGATTAACCGGCCGGATTCCGCGTCACGCGGAGGGAGGGGTTCTCGTTATGAGAGAATACAAGGGATCGGAGATCCGCAACATCGCGGTGGTAGGACACGGGGCGAGCGGCAAGACCAGTCTGGTCGATGCGCTCGCCTTTGTGTCAGGCAGCGCGAAGCGGCACGGATCGGTGAGGGACGGCACCGCCCTGACCGATCACGCCGCCGAAGAAATCGAGCGCGGATTCTCGATCAACCTCGGCTGCGCCTATGCCGAGTGGCAGGACACCAAGATCAATCTCATCGACACCCCGGGGTATCTCGACTTCAACGGCGACGCGATCGCCGGTCTGGCCGCGGCCGACGGCGCGCTCGTCGTCGTGCCGGCGACGTCCGGCGTCGAAGTCGGTACGGAGCGCATGTTCCGCGAGGCGGTGAGCCGCCGCGATCCGGTGCTGTTCGTGGTGTCGATGATGGACAAGGAGCACGCCGACTTCGATCGCATCTACCAGCAGATCAAGACGCGGCTGACGAACAAGGTCATCCCCGTCGAGATCCCGATCGGCGAAGGCCCCGACTTCCATGGCGTCATCAATCTCTTCACCAAGCGCGCGCTGCAGTTCAAGCGCGGCGTGAAGACGGGCGAGTATGAGGAAACTGATATACCAGAAGAAGCACAAGCGCAGTTCGACCGCTACTACGCGGAGTTGATCGAGTCGATCTCGGCGACGGACGACACGCTGCTCGAGCGCTATCTCGAGGGCGGCGACATCTCGCGCGACGACGCGATCGCCGGCATGAAGGAAGCGATGAAGCGCATGGAGCTCTTCCCGCTCTTCTGCGTCTCGAGCGAGCACAATTACGGCACGCAGGCCGTGCTCTCGACGATCGTCGAGCTCATGCCGAACGCCTTCGAGATGGAAGAGGTGCACGCGTTCACGGGCGCCGAGGGCGACGCGACGGTCGACATTCACGCCGAGGACGACAAGCACTGCATCGCGCACGTGTTCAAGACGATGTCCGAGCCGCACGTCGGCGACGTCACCTTCTTCCGCCTGTATTCCGGCACCATCACCAACGGCGACGAGTTGTACAACGCCACGCGCGCCGGGGCGGAGAAGTTGAATCACCTCTCCGTGGCCCAGGGCAAGGAGCGCACGGAGGTACCGCGGCTGCACGCGGGCGATCTGGGCTGCGTGGCCAAGCTGCGCAACACCCATACGAACGACACCCTCTCGACGAAGCAGCATCCCGTGCGCATGCCGCTCATCACCTTCCCCGAGCCGACGATCAACATGGCGGTGCACGCCGCCAACCGCGCCGACGAGGAGAAGCTGCAATCCGGATTGCACCGGCTGCACGACGAGGACCCCACGTTCGAGGTACACTACAACGCCGAGACGCACGAGACGATCGTCTCCGGCCTCGGCGAGCGGCACCTCGAAGTGGCGATGAGTAAACTCAAACGAAAGTTCGCCGTGACGGCCGAGCTCTCGAAGCCCAGGATCGCGTATCGCGAGACGATCAAGGCGAAAGCCGAGGGCCAGGGCAGGCACAAGAAACAATCGGGCGGCCGCGGGCAGTTTGGCGACTGCTGGGTGCGATTCGCGCCGCTGCCGCGCGGGACTGGCTACCGCTTCGTCGATTCAATCGTCGGCGGCTCGATTCCCCGGCAGTTCATCCCCGCCGTCGACAAGGGAATTCAGGAAGCGTCGGTGCGCGGCATTCTCGCCGGCTATCCGCTCGTCGATTTCCAGGTCGAGGTGTACGACGGCTCGTATCACACCGTCGACTCGAACGAAATGTCCTTCAAGATGGCCGGCATTCTCGCGTTCAAGGGCGTTGCCGCGAGATGCAAGCCGGTGCTCCTCGAGCCACTCGATGAAATCGAAGTCACGACGCCCGACGACTACATGGGCGACGTGCTCGGCGATCTCTCATCGCGCCGCGGACACATTCTTGGCTCGGAGCCGAGTGATGCGGGCACGGTCATTCGCGCGATCGTGCCGCAGGCCGAGTTGCATGACTACGCCAGCTCCGTGTCGTCGATGACGCAGGGGCGGGCGAGGTTCCACCGCGCGTTCAAGGGATATGAGGAAGCACCGCACGAGGTGGCGCAGAAGGTGATCGAAGACCACGCCAAGGAGAAGGACGAGGAGCTGGTCGCGGCGCACTAACTTCACAGGAGTCGCATGGACCGGTCGTATCGCTGGGCCGCGGTGTTCGCCACGATCTTGGTGGCGGGTGCCGCGGCCCCCATCACGCGGGTGCAGGGAGTGTCGTACACCATTCGCGGGTCGACGCATCGCGCGCGGCCCGTCCCCGCCATTCCCGACACCGGGTACACGGCGCACGTCGTCTGGGCGACGTCGCGCGGACGCATGGATATCGTGTCGGGCGCGCAGCGGCCGCTGTTCGCCGAAGGCGACTACATCCTGTTCGACAGCACCGACTATATCGTGGTGCATCCGGCGGCGCAGACGTATTCGACGCCGCCCGACATGTCGGGGATGTCGAGTGCGCCGGGCATGGATCAGATGCGCGATGCGATGAAGGTGAGCGACATACACATGTCGCTCGATACGCTCGAGAGGGGCGTGATGATCAACGGATTTCGCACGACACACTACCGGACGCGGTCGTCGTTCACGATCACGATCGACATGTCGGCGTTCGGCGCGGCCGCCGGATCAAATCCTCCGTCGACAACCACGGAGGCGGTCACGGATATCTGGTACGCGGACACCGTGGCGGCGACGCCAAGTCCGTTCGTGTCGACCGCGCGGGAGCTGCCGGCGATGATGGGCGCCATGAAGGAGGTCTTCGATCGTACGAAGGCGTTGCGCGCCGCAATGCCGACGCAGCTCCTGGCGGTGCGAACGACGACCATCTCGCGCGCGATCCCTGCTGGCAGCGTCGGCCCGGTCGACGGCAATTCGGAGAATGCCGCCGACATCAGCGATTTCATACGCACGAACGTTGACGTGAGCCGGCTCGCGCTGCCGGCGAGTTACACCCTTGTGCCGATGGCCGGCACAGAGATGTTTGGCTCGCCGAAGCCGCTCGCGCCTGAAGTGCTGGCGAAGTGGCGGAGTGTGCCCAAAGAGTGAGTCGGGCTGCGCGTCATGCTGACGCGTCAACGTGCAGAAGCATGCTTGCGAGGAGCTGTGGGTCGCGACAAACCACCAAGCCCCACACGCCCTCGCGCCCCCAGCGATTGACGGCCGAGACCCAACGGCGAGCGGCTTGGTGCTTCGCTCGATCTTGCTCGGTTTCCTCCCCCTTGATCTCGACCAGAACGTGTGCGCCGTTCGTGAGTCGAACCACGAAATCGGGATAGTACGCGTGCGCTACCCCTAGGTACTCGTACGGGATGGAAAGTTCCAGGTGATCGTTGCGCGCATACGCCGCGACGACGTTCGATTGCTCCAGGCGGAAGACCGCAGCCTGTTCCCAGGTGTCGGTGTCGGCTACGACCTGATCGATCTGGCTTTTCGTCGTCGCGATGCAGGGTCGAATCGTCTTGAAGCTCACGCGACTCGTGTCACCGATACGCTGCGTGCGGTTGAGCAGTGGAAGCAGTGGGAGCTCGCCCGCCGCATCGTCCGGCTCGATGGCCGCGACAAGCCGTTCGACCGTGCGTTGCGTGTAGGTCTGAAGTCCGAGCTCACGCATATCGCAACCGCGTGTCGACACGCGTGTGCCGACGTATTCGGAGACGAGGCGGAATACTTGCGGAAAGAGCTGATGCCTCGAAACAAGTGAGAGTTTCGCCGCCTTTCCCTCCGTGAGTCGGCGAACGACCTCACGCGCAATCTCGAACTCGATAGTCTGCAGATGCGTGGATTCGTAGAATGCCTGCCGGTCCTGCAACTGGAGAGCGAAGCCCCCCGCGACATCCGGTCCTCCGACCTGATGACTCACCTGCGGCTTGACGAATACCGCGGTCGGATTCCGATCCGGCTCGAGAACGATCGGTTCGATCGAGGAAATGTCCGCGCGAATGAGATTGTGGCGCAACGCGACAACGTAGCCCTCGACAACCGGGAACCGAATCATGAACTCCGAGCGCTCGGGCAATGAGCGCACGTGATTTTTCGGGCTGTCGTCGGGAGTCGGCGCGCCGACTTCGCGACCCTTGAACGGGATGACAGAGAACGGAATGCCATACACGTCCACGTATTCTTCGGTCAGCAGCCCCGTGCTCGGGTCGGGAGTGTAGTCCATCCGTCGCAAACCGCGGCCGACCACCTGCTCGCACAGCAGTTGGCTGCCGAACGCGCGCAAACCAAGAATATGCGTCACGTTGTTCGCGTCCCAACCTTCATTCAGCATCTGCACGCTGACCACGCACCGAATATGTTCGCCCGGCGTCCCGGGTTTCCCGACGGAGGCGACGATTTGGCGAATGCGCTCCGCCGCGTCTTTCTTACCACCGTTCGGTCCGGTTTCGGCTTGCTCGAGCTCCCGCGAATCGATACGCAGGGTGTGCTTCCTTTGCGCCGAGTTGCTGAAATACTCCGGAAAAAGAGAGCCTTGGCCGAATATCGTCTTCGTCGTGGACTTCGGTGCTCGCCTGCTCGCGCTCTCTTCGTCCTCGTCCTCAACATCGCTCGACTCGGCGGTCACCGTTCGCTCGCCAGAGATCCGTTCGTAAAACTCCTCGGCGATATCGACGTTGTCGCAAACGACAATGAGAACGGGCGGGATGAATTCCTGGCCGGGCTTCGCCATCGCCATTCGCTCGAAGCGCTCAATCCATTGACTCGCGAGCGTCGCGAGCGCGTCCTCGGCATTCCGCCACACGATCTCGGGTTTCGGCTTACCGCCAGGCAGCTTCTCGCCGGGGGCCAAACGCTCCGTGATGTGCCGCCACAACGCAAAATACTTGGGCTCCGGCCGACCGGTCGTGTCACTGACGGGTATTCGCGGAATCTTCACGATTCCACTTTCGATCGCATCGACCAATCCGAAGTCACTCACCAGCCAAGGGAACGGTGCTCCTTCCGTGTACCCGCTCCCATGCAGATAGAAGGGCGTCGCCGAGAGATCGATGCAGCAATGGATACCGACGGACGCGTTGATGCGATCGAGACCCGCAATCCAAACCGTCGCCTCCTCGCGCTCCGCTCGCTCCTCGCGCGAGAATTCAGCGTCGGTCACGCGCGCCGGCCGATAGGCGTGATGTGCCTCATCGTTGAACACGAGAATTGGACCGCGGCGCGCGAGCTCTCCGAGCACGCGCTTCGCAAAGGCATCATTGGACTCGATGCCTTTGTTCACAACCGTATAGGTCTTGCCGCCGTCGGCGTGCGGAGACTCGAGCGCGAACGCGTGCCAGTTCGTGACGAGCAGGGCGCCCTTGCGCAGCTCCGGCCAGAGGGGCGATGGAACGAGATCGAACATCTCGTAGTAGTTGCCTGGCTCATCAGGCCTGAGCACCTGAAGGCGTTCCTTGATCGTGATATTGGGACACACGATCAACGCCGCGCTGGGAAATCGATCGTTGCCAGGCACGCGGCCGCGATTGCAGAATGACCATGCGACGAGCATCGCCATGACTACGGTTTTCCCGCTCCCCGTCGCCATCTTACACCCGTAACGGAACAACGGGGGGAGTTCAGCCTCGTTCGGCGCGTCGACCATCGAGGCGTGTCGTCCGACGCGTTCCTCGAGCGCAAATGAGACACGTTCATCCCGGCGCAGACGCTCGTAGTCTTCCAGCGACAGCTTGGGTTTGAACCGCGGCGATCGATGTGTGCCGAGAATCTCGTTCAGGTAGATGATCGTCTCGACTGCCTCGCGCTGGCAGAAAAACAGGGGTCGCGATCGCTCCGCTCGAGTCCAGTGACGGAGCAACTGCTTTGTCACCGGCGTCGCGCCTTCCCATTCCGACTCACGCCACCGTCGAACGTCCTCGCGAAGAGCGTTTACGAGCTCGAGGGGATCGCTCTCCTCCTGCGCGATGAGCGAGAGTTGGCCTCCGCTCGTGCGTTCTGATCGAAACCAATAACTCGCCTCTCGGCGGCCTTCAGTTCGAGTCGCGGCTCCCATGTTCGTGTCGTAGAGCCAATGCCAGGCGGGTTCCTGATATGGGCTGCACAGAATCGGTGACGCTACCGGCTGAATCGGCAGCGGCTCTTGCCCGCGTGCCTCGGCTTCGCTCGATGTCGCGCGCTTCCTCGGTGCCATCGTGCGGCGTCTCAGGCTGAGCGCCGGCGGCGCTCCGGGCTGGACTCGAGCCGGTGAACCCGCATTACCTCATTGCCGCGTGGGTCAATGACCTTCACCGCGCATCGCGCATGCTCTCCTGCCTCGAACGGCAGCGAGCTCGTGCCGCTGAGTGTCGCAAATTTGTCTTCGTCGATATACCCGCCGAGTGCGCGAGCGAGCTTGTCCCACGCGGTCTTGTCCGGAAAAAAGGCTTGCGTGATGCAGAATGTTCTGCCGTCATAGTCGCTGTCGACGAACCATGCAGCGACCTTGTCTGCCCGCGTCGGGACGATTGCGTTCGCGACCGGGTCATAGATGTCGACGCCTTCCATTGCCACCGTGAAGGTGCCGTCTGCGTGGTGATCCAATCGCGTGCGCGGTGTTCCGAACACCGTGAAGATCTGCGAATTCGGCGTGTCCTTGAGAAGCCCCGTCATCTGGACGTCTGGACGGATGTGCGCGAGGTGCGCGCGCACTCTCGGGTTCGGGTCGTCCTGGATGACCGCCTGCGCTGCGCCGTCGAAGTTGAATCCGGCGAACACGACGTCGTCGAAGCCGCGTCGAGACGCCGCATGCAACGCCTCTTCGACTTGAACGGCCGTCACCGGTCCGTGTTGAGGTCCGAAACTGACCGCGACTCGGCGGGAACGACCATTGCCGGCATTCCACTCTCCCTCGCCGTGAAGAAACGGGTCATCGAGCGGATCCAGGCGCGAGATCTTGGCGACATGGTTATCGGGAAATCGCACGCCATCGGCTAGCAGCAATCTGCGCATGCGATCGACATACGCCTCACCGTTAATGGCGTCCGCTTGTGTGGAATTCGGGCCGAACGTCTCGAGATCGTCCGCGGTCGATTCGATGGGAGAGTCGTCGAGTGATTCCTCGGCCGGCATCACCGCCTCGACGGTGAACGGTCCGGTGACGCGGACGACGCCGGAGACGATTTCCGGCTGATCGACGAGTTCTGCAGGCTCCGCACTCGCCGCAATGGCGGCGTCCACCTCGTCCATCTTCGCGCGCCATGCGGCGCGATAGTCGGCAAGCGCTGAGCGGAGCCCAGCCGGCCAATCGTCGTCGGCGTCAAATGGAATTTCCCATTCCCGCCATTCGGCCGCTGGCAGAAGCCAGCGGCGTCGATCGGCGTCAGAAATTGAGCGTCTTCCTTCGCGACGCTCCTTCTGGGCGAGCTTTGTCTTGAGTTGTCGGCGAAGATCGGTGGAAACCTTCTTCAGCGCCGCGTTCACTTTGGTGAGCTTCTGCGCGAGAATGGCTGCATGTTTCGTGAGGATCGGATCGAGGCCGGTATTTTGCGCGATGCTCTTGAGCGTGATATGGGGAACGGTCTTGTAGATGAAGCCGTTCGCTGGATCGCCTTCCTTATGAGTGCGCCCGCCTTCCAGTTTCGGCGGTTTGGTCTTGTATTGATCGAAGCGCGAGGTGAGCAGCCGCTGCCGCGCGATGGCGATCGCGACGCGAGAGGAGTCGATCGTGATCCAGCGTCGACCCCATTGCTCGGCGACGAATGCGGTGGTGCCGGAGCCACAGGTCGGATCGAGGACGAGATCGCCGGGCTCGGTTGTCATCAGGAGGCATCGCTCAATGACCCGCGCATTTGTTTGAACGACGTACCGCTTGTCCGGTGTTCCGGCCAGGTCATTCCAGACATTGGTCAACGCGACAGCGGGAAAATCGTCAGCGTAGCGCTTGAACCGAATACGGTTCGTCGTGTACAGCACTCGATCGGCCGCATCGACACGAGGTATGTTTCTTGGCGCGATCTTCCAGGAGTTTCCACCCGATGGGAAACTTTGGTCTCGAAGAACTACGGGATCGTTCGGGCCGGATTTGTCGCTGTAGAACGCGTTCGAACTGAAGAGTCGGTAATCAACGCCTGCCTCGAGCCCGGGTTCGAGTGCCGAAGCATTGATAACTTCACCGCTGCGCAATTGCGCGTTGCCGAATCCATCAGCATCGGCTGGATCGCGGAACGCGTATAGCCGACGGAATCGCGCGAGCGCACCATCTCGGTCCTTGGCGTACCAGATAATGAACTCATTGATCGGCGGAACAAAATCGCCCGATTGGCTTCCCTTCTTCGTGAAGGTGATTAGCCCGATGAAGCCGCCTTGTCCGAACACGTCATCGAGCACCGATCGCACACGGTGAAGATTCTCATCCGAGATCTGAACAAAAATGCTGCCTGAATCCGCGAGCATTTCGCGGCAGAGCATGAGGCGGTCACGCAAGTACGCGAGGTATGAGTGGACGCCAAGTGTCCACGTGTCACGGTACGCTTTGACCACTTCGGGCTCGCGAGTGAGATCGGATTCCCGGTCATCGACTCTGAGCTTGCTGACCTGGCTCTGAAAATTGCTCGCGAACTTGATCCCGTAGGGCGGATCGAGATAGATCATCTGAACTTTGCCGGCGAGATCTTCGCGCCGGGTGAGGCTCGCCATCACTTGAAGGGAATCGCCGAGGATGAGCCGGTTCGCCCAGTCGACATCATGCTGGTAGAATTGAACGGCCTCGCGATACGGCTGCTCGGGATCAGCGAATAGATCGCGCTGGACATCCTCGCGGCGCGCGGCTTTGAGTATCGCCTGTGCACTGACGCGTTCATGAATGTGAAGCGCGACCGGATCGACGACGAACCCCTTGGCCTCGCGCTTGCCCGTCCACTCCAGCCACGGTTGCCGCTGCTGCAGCGCGTTGGCCACATGCCGAGCTTCCGTCTCAGTGAGGCGGCGCCGCGTCGCCTCGGCGAGCAATTCCGGTAGCTGGTCGGCGCCGCCGGTCGCGTCAAAGCGCAACTCGGGCGGCAAATGCGGATCGTACGCGTACGGGACTTTCGGTGTCTCACGCACACGACCTTGCGCCGCCAAACCGGCCGTTGGGTTGTTCTTGCGCGACGCATCGTAGCGAAAATCGGCAACTGGCGTTGCCGGAGTTTCACCACCTCGATTGTTGCGTCGACGCGCCACGAACAGCCCTCGCGAATATCCCGGTCACTCGGCGAACCGCGCCGAACCGATCGTGAGACGGATTGCGCCACACCCGGCTGGCGCGATAAGCTCCCACGTGTAATACAAAATTTCGCACAAGATTTCGCACAGAGGCTAAGCGCGTGCCGGGGGCCTGTCAATGACAGGGGCTTCCCGGTTCTCCGTTGATGCATTGCGCGACGCGATCCGAAAGCGCGTTGCGGAGACGTCGCTCCGCGAAGTCGCGGCAGAAATCGGGCTTCCGAGCTATAGCGCGCTCAACCGATTCCTTCACGGTGACACCAAGTCGCCACATCCGCGCACGCGCACGCTGATGGCGGAGTGGTATTATCGGCGAAACGCGACGCAGCCGGGAGTTCAGCGGCAGGAAATTGAACTCGCCAAGGCGCTATTGCACGCGTGGGCCGAGGATCGCACGAAGGCCAAAACAGTGCGAGAACGTCGTCGTCGCGAAATCCGCGACGAGTTCAGCGAATCGGAGTAACGGAGGTCACATGCGCGCTCTTGCCGCCTGAAAAAACGAAGGATCCCGCTCGGCATTCAGGGGATCCTTCGTCGCTTCGCTCGTCAGGATGACCGTGGTTACGTTTACGTCCCCGTGCGGCGCTTCCGAGCCACGGTCTTCTTTCTCGGCTTCGCCTTCTTCCCGATCTGAATCGGCACGACGTCGGACTTGGCGGCCGCGGCGTTGCCGCATGCCGACGCGGCGATCGCCGGCTGGCGCGGCTGCTTGTAGACGTACCGCTCGCCCGCGTAGTTGCGGAAGATCACCTCGTCCTCGTTGATCTCCTCGACGTACTCCGGCAGAAGCGGGACCTTCCCGCCGCCGCCCGGCGCGTCGATGACGAAGTGCGGCACCGCGAGGCCGCTCGTCCAACCGCGCAGGGCTTTCACGATCTCTAAACCCTTCTCGACGTTGGTGCGGAAATGCTCGCCGCCCGCGACCTGATCGGCCATGTAGATGTAGTACGGCCGCACGCGCGCCTTGAGCAGTTTCTGCATCAGCTCCTTCATCACGGCCGGGTCGTCGTTGACGCCCTTGAGCAGCACCGTCTGGCAGCCGAGCGGAACGCCGGCGTCGGCCAGGCGTCCGAGCGCGGCAACCGATTCAGGCGTCAGCTCCGCCGGATGATTGAAGTGCGTGTTCATGTACACCGGATGGTACTTCTTCACCATCTCGCAGAATTCCGGCGTGATGCGGCTTGGCAAGTGCGACGTGATGCGGCTGCCCAGGCGAATGATCTCGACGTGCGGGATGTCGCGCAGGCGCTGGAAGAGATACTCCAGCCGGCGATCGGACAGCATCATCGGGTCGCCGCCCGACATGATGACGTCGCGAATTTCCGTGTGCTCGCGAATGTACTGGAGCGCGGACTCGTACTGGTTGAGCGGGATCTTCTCCGGATCGCCGACCTTCCGGCGACGCGTGCAGAAGCGGCAGTAGGTCGCGCAGACCGGGCTCACCAGGAAGAGCACGCGATCGGGATAGCGATGCGTGATGTTCGGCACCGGCGAGTCGCCGTCTTCGTCCAGCGAGTCGATCACGCCATCGACGATGTCCAGCTCCTGCGTCGTCGGCACGTACTGCTGCCACATCGGGTCGCCGATCTCCTTGATCGTCGACAGGGCGTTCGGCGTGATCCGCATCTGGAAGTTGTCGAACGCCGGCTGCAATCCATCGACGTCGATGACGTCGTCGCCGAAACGTTCGGCGAGCTTGCTCAGCGTGTCGACACTCTCGTGGAGAACCTTCTGCCAGTCACTCATGCACCGCAACTCCGCGTTCGGTTCAGGATAAGGAAATTGCATGACCTGCGAACGGCGATTGGAACGGGCGATTGGAAAAGGCGAATGGAAACCGCGAATGGAAGAACCGATTGGAAGGGGCGCTCGCCCTTTCCAATCGCTGTCTCCATTCGCCTTTTCCAATCGCTCTCGCCATTCGCAGTTTCCATTCGCTTTTCAGCGCCTTTTAGCGCGAATCATCCAGCCGCTTCGTATAAATCACGCGATCATCTCCCGGCGCGTAAAAATCCCCGAGCACCGCCGCCTCGACGTACCGCCGCGCCTCGTAAAAACGACGCGTCGGCGCATAGTCACCGCGCGACGACGTCTCGACCACGATCAATCGCGCTTCCCGCTGCCGCAGCCGCCGCTCGACTTCGTCGAGCAGCTGCGAACCGCCGCCCTCGCCCTGAAAATCCGGATGGACCGCGATCCAGTAGAGATCGTAGGTGCGATCCGTTCCCGGTGTCGCGCCATAGCAGACGTATCCGACGAGTTGACCTTCGCGCGAGAACGACCCGACAAACTCGTAATTCGCCACGCCGTCGCCCGGATCGTACGGCGCCCGGGCCGGTCCCGCCGCGAAGGTCTCGTCGAACAACTCCAGCGCCACCGCGACCTCTTCATCGCGAAACACCGCCGTGGCGTCGAGGATTTCCCGAATACGATTGCGATGCCCTTTGGTAAGAGCGCCCAGCTTGACTGATGATGACATGCGGTGATGCTCACTCCTGACCGACCGCAAAGAGATCGAGCTCCGGCGTCCCTTCCACCGGGTTCTCGACCCCCGACAGCTTCTGCGCCAGCAACCACTCGTCCGGCGGCGACGGCTGACGGCTGCGCGCGAGGCCCATCTCGCAGATGTTGCGGATCAGCGCGCCGTATTCGATGCCCGCCACGCGCGCCATGCGCGCCAGTCCGGCGTCCGGCGCGATGTCCGGATTCGCGTTCACCTCGAGAATCCACGGCTGACCGTTCGCATCGAGCCGCATGTCCACGCGGCCGTACCCGAATCCGCCGGAGAGCATCCACGCCTTGAGCGCGACGCGCCGGCACTCGGCGGCGACTCTCGCCGGGAGCTTGGCCGGACAGCGCGGCATGCCGCCGATGTCGTCGATGCTCCCCGGCGCCCACTTGCTCTGATACGTGACGATGCGCCACCGCCCGCGCGGCATTTTTCCGAAATCGATCTCGGCGATCGGCAGCACCGCATCGCCGAGCACGCCGACCTGCACTTCACGCCCGTCGACGAAACGCTGAATGATCACCTCGTCCCACACGTCGAGCATCGCCCCCACGCGCTCGGCCAACTGACGCGTGTTGCGAACGACCGAGCGCTGCTCCACGCCGAGTGAGGCGTCTTCGGCTGCGGGCTTCACGATGGCCGGGTAACCGACGCTCACCAGCGGATCGCCGCGGCGAAGCGACGCGAAACGTGGAATCGGCAGTCCGTTCTTCTCGAGCAGCCCGTTGATCACCGGCTTCCGGAGACACACCGCTGTCGTGTAGCTCGACGCGCCCGTGAACGGAATCTTGAAGAGCTCGAGCACGGAGATCACCGCCGACTCGAGCGTGGCGATGCCGTCGATCCCTTCGCACATGTTGAACGCGAGATCGAACTTTCCCTTGCGCAGCTTCTCGATCCACTTGCCGTCGTGGAAGACGGGCATGTAGCCGACTTCGTTGCCTTCAGCGACGAGCGACTGCTCGATCGCCTCGACGGTGCCGAGGATGAGCTGGTCAGGTTTCGTCGCGTAGGCAGACGCGCCGTCGAAGAGGATGGCGATCTTCACGCGGCGTTGGGCGCTGAGAGTTGGGCGCTGGGAGTACGCGCAAATTCGAGCTCGTAACGCGCCGCGGCAGCGAGTAACGCGGACTGAATCAACTGGTCGTATCCCAACCCCGCCGCCCGCGCCGCCTTCGGCAGGCACGAGTTGTCTTCCGGATTCGGCAGAATTCCCGGCAGCGGATTCACCTCGACGATGTTCGGAATTCCCGCGGCGTCGAGCCGCACGTCGACGCGCGACCAGTCGCGGCAGCCGAGCACGCGATAGGCGCGCAGCACGACGTGCTCGATCGCCAGACGCAGGCGTGGCTCGATCGGCGCAGGGCACTCGAAGATCTCGAGCGGCTCATCCGGCGTGTCCCAGATCCACTTCGCTTCGTAGCCATAAATCGGCAGCGCACCGGCCGGCAGCGATCCGAAGTTCATGCCGACGAGCGGCAGCACGCGGGCGTTCGCGCCGTTGCCCAGCACGCCGCACGTGAACTCGGCGCCGGGCAGATACGACTCGACGATCACCGGCTGCGCGTACGTCGCCAGCAGAAACCGCGTCTGTTCGACCAGTTCGTTGCGTGAACGAACCAGATTCTTCTCGGTGATTCCCTTGGAGGAACCCTCCTGCACCGGCTTGACGAAGAGCGGGAAGCGCGTCGCGTCGAGCGCGAAGCGTGGAGCGCCCGAGATGAGATCGCTCAGATCGTCGTCGGATTCCACGAGGGCGTACGCCGCGTTGGGAATGCCGTGCGCGCTGAGAAAATCCTTCGTCTTCGCTTTGTGCAGGCAGAGGGAGAGCGTGAACGGATCGCTGCCCGAGTAGGGAACACCGAGGAATTCGCAGATCGCGGGGACGTGCGCCTCGCGATTGGTGCCGTAGAGGCCTTCGGCGATGTTGAAGACGATGTCGGGGCGCTCAGCGCGCAGGCGCTCGGGAAATTCTTCAGTCGCCTCGAGGCGGATTACGTCGCCGTAGTGGGAGAGCGCGGAGGCGACGGCGTCGATCGTTTCGGCGGAGTCCCACTCCGCGTAGGCGTCGCTGAGGCTCGAAGACGGGGGCTCTTCGTCGGCGCGCGGATCGGCATCCGTCGCGCTCACCAGGCCCACAGTCGGTTCAGGTTTTTGGTTGTACGCGAACCCGATGCGCGTCATCCAACCTCTGGAATTCGTTCGCGGCGCCGTTGCCGCTCTGCATCTCGCCCTGCTTGCCGCCTGTCGTGCGTTCGACTCGCGTTGGAAATTCCTTCACGTACGCGACGGGCAAAAACAAGGCCATCTATAGATGTCGCGCAAAATAGGATTCTGGATTTTTTCGCGCAACAATTATTTTCGGCCATCGCGCACTTTGTGCGCGATGGCCGACATCCTCGCGAAGCGAGGATCTGCTTTTTTTGTTGCGATCGTTCGCGGCGTCAGACCTTGTGGTAAGAAATTCGCGCCGCCTCGCGACGATCCTCGCCCTGATAAATCTCGAAATCAGAGAAAAATCCCGGCGCTTCCTGCGTGAGCAGCCGCAACACCGCCACCGCGAGCCGGCGAATCTCCAGCTCCGCGCCCTCGCTCGAGCGGAGCTCGAGCATCGTCCGCCACGCGCGCGCATTTCCCGTCACGACGATTTTCGTCTCCGTCGCATTCGGCAACACCGCACGCGCCGCCTCGCGCGCCATCTTCCGGCGATGGACCTTGTCCGCCACCCAGCCATAGCGCTCCATCAGCTGCGCCACGAGATCGACGTACGTCGCCTGCGCCTGCTCCACCTGCGCGCGCCACGTCGCCTCGAGCGCCTCGTCCGCCACGATCGCCGGCGGAATCACGAAGCTCGCCTGCGACTCGTCCACGTAGCGCTGCGACAGCTGCGAGTAGGCGAAGCCGGCACGATGCCGGACCAGCTCATGCGTCAGCGAACGGCTCACGCCCTCGAGGAGAATCGAGTAGTTCGCATGCTCCAGCACACTCCCGTGCCCCTGCTTCTTGATGTTCTCCAGATACTCCCGCGTCTCACGCTTCGCCGGATTGTGCTGGCTCATGTAGCAGAGCCGTCCGGCAAATTCGGCCAATCGCTCGCCGTCGGTGCTCTCGCCAATCCAGCTCACGGGCAAATGCTCGGGCGTCGTGAAGCTCGGACGTGACAGCAGCGTGAGCACGGGCTCGGCGTAGTAGCGCATCGGCGGGTCGGGAATCGGTAGTCGGAAATCGGCGGGAACGACGAAGAGCGAAATCAATGACCGCGCGCGGCGGGCGACAAGCGGCAACCGCGCGTCATCGCCCGTCAGGGCGTGTCAGCGCGCGTCGCCCAGCAAATCGAGACGGAACCGCGAGTACGCACGCTCTCGCTCCACGCGATCCAGCGCGGCGCGCGCCGGCGCCGGCAGCGAGGGCAGCGACGGATCGTACTTGATCTCGCCGAGTGGTTGCTCGCCCGAAAGCGCCATCTTCACACCCGGATTGAGAATGCCGCGCGGATCGAACGCCCGCTTCACCGCCGCAAAATCGCGGAGCGCCGACTCCGGCCACACGCGCGACATGAGCGGCGTGCGCAGTCGACCGTCACCGTGCTCGCCCGTCAACGTGCCCCGGAGCGAGGCGGCAAGCGCGACGACTGCGTCCAGAATGCACTCGACTTTCTGGCGCCAATCCGGCCGCGACACGTCGACGAGCGGATTCACGTGCACGTGCGCATCGCCGGCATGACCGAAGATCACGCCTCGCGTTTCGTTCTCCGCGAGAATGCGGCGCACGCCGCGGACGTACGCGGGCAAGCTCGCCGGCGGGACGGCGCAGTCCTCGATGAACTGCATGGATCTGAGGCTCGGATCGAGCCGAGCGAGGATCGGGCTCGCGGCATGGCGCAGCTCCCAGAGCTCTGTTTCCGTCGGGCGATCCAGCGCCAGTCGAACGTCGGTCGCGCCCGCGCTCGCAAAAATCTTCTGAATCTCGGCTGCCGCACCCGCCGCACTCGCTGCGTCACTCCCTTCGACTTCGGCGAGGAGCGCGGACTCCGTGGCCGCCGGTACATGCGTCGTCCCGCCGCCTGATGCCGCGACGTCGAGAAACGTCTTGTCGAGCAGCTCGCACGCGACGGCGCCGCTCTCGCGCGCGCGAACCGCCGCGTCCACGGCCTGCTCGAGCGACGCGAACGCACCCAACACACTGCTCGTCGCCACGGCCGCGGGCGTCAGCAGCAACTCGATTTCGACGAAAAACACCAGCGTGCCTTCACTGCCAACGAGCAGATCGACGAGATCGCCACTCCGGCGATACTCGGCCAGCGCGTAGCCCGAAGAATCCTTGATGACTCCCGCATGGCGATCCGAGCCGAGTTCGCCCGCGATCGATGAAAGCCGCTCGATCGCGGGAATGCCCGCTGGCGACGGATGGCCACGCCGCAGCTCGGCGCGCGCTCCGTCGGCGAAGACGCAGCTCAACGCGTTCACCCATTTTCGCATCGAGCCGAAGTGCATCGAGTGCGCACCGGCGGCGTTGGTCGACGCCATGCCGCCGATCGTGCAAAATGCGCCACTCGACGGGTCGACGGGAAAGCGCAGCGCGTGCGCACGTGCCTTCGCGTCGACGTCCGCGCGCACCGCGCCTGGATGAACGCGAATGGTCCGCGCTACGACATCCACGTCCCCGATGTTGCGCCACCGGCTGAGATCGACGATCACCCCGTCGCCGATCGCGCCGCTCGGCATGCTGCTTCCCGAGCCTCGCGGAATGAGGGGAACGCCGCTCGCCGCCGCCCACGTCACGATCAGCGCGAGATCGTCGACGTCGATCGGCACCGCGATCGCCCGCGGCAGTGCGCGGCCGATCCCCGCCGCCTCGGAGTAAACCGCACGGGCGGGATCGTCGGTGCGGAAGACGCCGCGAAAGCCGGGAGGAGGAGAAATCGTGGTCATCGATGGGTCCGTGCGGTATAGTGTAATCACGCCGAACGCCCGGGCGAGCCACGAGGGATGATGACACCGCGTCAGGAGCAAGCGCAGCAGTTCTGTGACGAGATACTCCCACGCGTGTCGCGCACGTTCGCCCTCAGCATTCGACTCTTGCCGGGGACCCTTGGCGCCGCGGTTCGCGAGTCGTATCTCCTCTGCCGCATCGCCGACACGATCGAGGACGCGCCCTCACTCGCCGCGGTAGAAAAAGCCGAACTGCTCGATCTCCTCTCGGCGTCGTTCGACGATGCGACACAACTCGCCGCGCTTGGGACACGGCTCGCGACGATCGAGGGCGACGAGGCGCACGTGCGTCTCGCGAGAAACACCGATCTCGTGTTTGCGGCCTACTTCGCGCTGCCGGCGCTCACTCGCGACCGCGTGCGCCACTGGGTGCGCGAGATGATCTCCGGCATGCGCAAGTTCGTGCTCGCGTATCCCAAGGGCATCCGGATTCAGAGTCTCGACGAGTACAAGGAGTATTGCTACTACGTCGCCGGGACCGTCGGCTATTTGCTCACGGATCTCTGGCACGAGCACGCACCGAGCATCGGGGCGGCGCGCTACGCGGCGCTGCGACAGCGCTGCCGAGCATTCGCCGAGGCGCTCCAGACGGTGAACATTCTCAAGGACGTGGCGACTGACGCGCGCCATGAGAATTCCATCTACATCCCCGAACAGTTGCTTCGCCGGTACGGCAGCGCTCACGCGGACATTCTCGCGGGCCAGCGCCCGGATGCGGCGCTCGAGACGCTCGTTCAGCTTGCCTGGCGCGATCTCGACGACGCGACGACGTACCTGCTGACACTGCCGCGCCGCGCCGTCGCGATTCGCCTTTTCTGCGCGCTGCCGCTCCTCTTCGCCTACGCGACCCTCCGCGATCTCACGCGAAAGCCGGGCGGAATCACGCAGAAGGGCATCGTCAAGATTTCCCGCGCCGAGGTTAAAGCGATTACCGTGTTGAGCGTGCTCGGTGTCGGAAGCAATCGCCTCATGACGCGACTCGTGTCGCGCATCCGGCTCAAACCCGTGCGACTGCCGCTCTTCACCTCCTGAGCGCGATCACGGCATTTCGGCGGCGAGCACGCGGGCCTCGCGAATGTCCTCGTCCACTCGCCGAGCCTGGCGATGACTCTGGATGTACATCGCGAGCGCGAGGATGAGCACCACGCCCATGCCCGCGACGCTCGCGGAATCATGAGGATCCTCGCGCAGCTGAATGCCGAAGGCGATCAACAGTGCCGGGAACAGCGTCAGCATGCGCAACCATAGCTGTCGGCCTATGAAGAACGCGCGATGCCGCTCGAGGAGCGCGAGGTAGGCGTCGAGCGTGGGCTGCGCATCGACTCGGGCCATGTCGGCCCGCACGCGGCTGACATGAACGTTCACCTGAAACGCCAGAGACAGCGCGCCGATCGTCGCGAGCGCCAGACCGAAACGCTCGGCGCCAGTGTCCAGCGTCGTGACGACCCATGCCGCGATCGGAAAGTAGATCGCGAGTCCGAGAATCGTGGCGTATCGCGCGCGCGTGAGGAGGCCCGCTGCTTGCCGCGCACGCGCGTCGATCTGCTCGACCGCGATCGACAAGTTTTGCGCGCGCGCTACGGGTATCGGCATCACCGGCTGCTCTTGCCACGCAGCGCGCACTTCGTCGATTTCGCGCTCACTCATCATATGAACCTCCTGAACGCGCCAAACGCGCAAGCAGCTTCTTGATGCGATTGATCTTCGTCGCGACGTTCACCGCGGTGATGCCCGTGATCTCTCCGATCGCGGCGGCGTCGCTTCCCTCGAGATAGAGAAACACGATCTGCCGATCGAGCGGCCGCAGTCGCCGAATCAGGGTGTACAAGCGCTCGACCATCAGTTGCCTGTCGACGCTCCCCTCGGTGTCGCTGTCGCCCGGCAGCATATCGATTGCCTCCAGGCCAACGAGCCGTGTCCGCAGCCGCCGATGCCGCACCACGTGTGACGCCGCAACGTTGTGCGCGACGCGATACACCCAGGTCCGAAGCGAACACCGGCCGTCGAAGCTCAGGAAGCTGCGCCACAGCGCGAGATGAATGTCCTGCAACAAGTCCTGCCGCTTGTCGAGATCATCCTCATACGAACGCGCCAGCCGGCCGAGCGCACCACCAAGCTCGGCGAGCGTCGCGTCGTACAGTTCGTCCTGGCTCTGAGTTCTCGGCGGCGTCGACGGGAGTGTCATGGCACTCAGATAGTCGGCCGCGCCCGGCGCTTCTTACACCGCCGCGGCTAGAATCGCTTGGGCGGCAGCGGCAACGCGTTCGCCGCCGCGACGATGGCCCCGAGCAACGAATCGGCGCCGCGGCGTCCGATCTCGCCGCGCTCCAGCCGGTCGAGCAGCTGCTCGAGCGCAAGCTGCGCGCGGTTCACCACGCGCCGATGCGCCGCGCGCGACGCGATGATCCCCGCGCCCGTCACGACAATCACCGGCGCCGCGGCGACCGCGGCCATCACGCCGATCACCAATGCTGATCCGGTCATGGCCACGCCGACCACGCCGCTGCCGACGATTTGCGTCATGCTTCGCCGGCGAAGATTCTGAAAATCCGCGTCGAGCACGACGTGCGTGCGCGAGTCATCCACGTCGATCACCGTGGCCGAGACGTCGTGCGCTTCGGCGAGCGCGTAGTCGCGTCCGCCCACGCGCAACGCCCGCTTTACTCCCGTGAACACGCCACGGTGCGCTTCCCACACGATGCGATCCGCGTGATGACGCTTGACGACGAGCAGTTCCTGCCGCTGCATCCACGCGTCGATCGCCGCGAGCACGTCCGCCGAGCGGCCGGGAACCGTTCTCGCGGCGCGTGCGCCGTTCGGGCCGAACAATCCGCCCGCGTCCTGCCCGACCTGCGCAATGGAGCCGGTACGCTCCTCGGCCAGCGCCTGCCGCAAATGTTGCGGCGACAGTCCGACTTCCTTGCCCAGTTCGATCAGTTGCTCTTCGCTGAATTCCTCGGCGTCGCCTGCGTCGGGTCCGGTTCCTTGAAGCTCAGCCGCGCGCGCCAGCACTCGCTCGAGCGACGAACGATCGAGTTTCGCGCCAGTGGGCCGGGGGGCCGGAGCATGAGAATCTGCCATGATCGAATACTACGACGTGGCGCGGAATTCGGCGTCAGATGCCGCCGAGTGCGCTGTCGATCGCGGCGTTGATCGCGTTGATGATGGCTGTAGGAAGCGGAAACGCCGCTTCGAACGCGGCGCGTGGGTCGCCAGTCGCGGTGCGGCCAGCGGTCGCGAGATAGTAGCGCATGTAGCTCGGCGCGAGGTCGGGAGCAACGCGCTGCAGCAGCAGCAATCCGCCGCGGACGGCGCCGTTGCCGACGTACCCGTTCGTGGCACCGGATCGCTGTTCGGCCGGTGTGGTGTTGTCGGTGATGGCCTCCTGAACGAGGCTCGCCACCGCCTCGTGCACGAAGCCGAATAGCGCATTCGGTGCGGCGTCCGGCGTGCGCGGATACTCGACCGCGATCACGTTGGTTCGATTGCTGGTGTTGATCGTACGTCCTTCGCCGCCCAACGGCACCGAGAGAATCAATTCACCCGCGGCCTGTTGCGTGTTGTTGAGAAAGCGCGACAGCTTCGGGTAGTACTGGCCGGCCCAGAGCTGGTTGAATTGCGCGAATGCCGCGCCGCGCGTCGATTGCTGGTCCAACCAGTACGCGTGATAGAATCGCGTGCTCTCGTCCTGCAGGCTCTGCACGAACAACCGAGCCCAATTGCGATCGGCCGGTGTCGGAAAGTTCGCGGCGAGCAGCGCGATCTCCTGCTGCATCATCGGATCGGACGCGGCGCGCGGATCACCGTTCGCGCGGATGAACAGGTCGGTGGCGTTCACGATTTCCTGAAATGACGAGAAGTACATCGCCAGGAACTGTGCGTTGGCCAGCGATGGCGTCGTGGCGAACCGCTGCGAGAGCTGCTGGCGATTCGCGTCGAGATTCGTGACGACGTTGCGCTGCTTCTTGAGATTGGTGATTTCCTGCTTGTACCCGCGCAGGAAGAACGGCACGTGTCCGGTATCGCTCGTCAGCATCGCGAAACCGTGCAGCCAGAGATCGACGTGTTCTTCGGTACCGACACGCCATCCGCGCTGTTGCACCGCCGCGCCGGTGTTCGGCACCGCGGGCCCGGGCGCGCCTGCGCTCGTGGAGCCAGCCGTGCCCGCAGTCGGCACACAACTCGAAGCGAGGAGCGCCGACAGCATGGCGCCGGCAAAAGTACGAACGTGCATGATCACATGACTCGATGCTGAAGTCCTGGCCTGAAGTACCGCAAGGCTCTCCTGCAAGAGCGGGGCGAGCCTTGGATCGGCTCAGCGAGCGGCCGGCCGTCCGCAGACGGGACAGAATTTCCAGCCCACCTCGAGCTCGGCGCCGCATGCCTGGCAATTCATCGTCGTCAGATTCTGCCCGCAATGCGGACAGAATGTGATCGGACGTCCGGGCGGCAGCACCTCGTCGCACGCCCGGCAGTGCTCGCCGGGCGCGGGGGTGATCGCCTTCGCGCCGGTGCGTGAGGGCATGGCCATCGACGGCACGGACGGCGTCGCCGGCGTCGAGCTCGAAGGAGTCGCTCGCGGCTCGGATGGCGCGCGCCGCGCCTGGGGCGTCTGGGGCACCTGGGGCGCCGCGACCGTCGGTGCTTCCACGACACGCGCCGGCGGAGTAGCGGTCACGTGTCCCACCACCGGCGCCGCGAGCGGCGTCGACGTATCGTCGGGCCCCGCCTCGAGACTGCGCAGCGCGGCCGGCGCCAGCGAGACCATGGCGCTTGCGAACTTTCTAAACGCCGCCGGATCCGGATTCTTCGCCGACAACTCGCGCTTCAACGATTCGCGCATCTGGTCGTCGACGAGCAGATAATCCCGCATGCCCGAGAGCAGCTCCGTGAGCGCGATCTCGTAATCGTCGTTCGACTCCAGCCCGAGCTCCCGACGATGCAGCCGATAGGGCAGAATCGTCGACTGCAGCGTCGCGACGTCGAACGGCTCGGTCAGATACTGCGGAAACCTGGAGCGAACCACTCGCACCAGGTGGCGGTACATGCGGTCGAGATTGTCCATGGCCTCACGGCTTCATTGCTTCGTTCACTCGCCTGTTGTGCTCATCCTGCGCTTCCTGAATCTTAGACGCGCCGAATTTGTCCAACGCGCGCGCGACGATGGACGGCTTTCCCGCCGACCCTTCGTCGAACCCCCAGTGATACCCCATCGCGACGCCAAGGATCAGAGCTGCCACCAACCGTCTCATAACACACTCCCCGTCCGCGACGCGGACTCAGGTGAGCGTGGTCGGAGGCCTCACGATCGGATAGGAACGGAGCGCCTTGAAGCCCGCGTCGTCCGGAAACGACTGCGGCTCCGCCGCTGCCATGCGCCCCTTCGCGCGCTCTGCGGCCAACCACGCATCGAACTGCGACGCGACGATGCCGCCGGAGCTGGTCTGCTCCTTTGCCGCACGCGTCGCCAGATGATTCGCGTACTCGTTCTGCGGATGCCCTTCGTGCCCGCGCACCCAGCGCCAACAGACCTGATGTCCGCGCACGGCGTCGACGGCCTCGATCCACAATTCGAGATTAAGTATCGGCCCGTCTTTCTTCTTCCACCCGCGCGACATCCAGCCGAACACCCATTCGCTCATGCCCTTCACCAGGTACTGCGAGTCGCTGGTGAACGTCACACGAAAGCGTACGCCCTTCCGCGAGATGTTCCGGAAGGCTTCGATCACGCTCCGGAGCGCCATGCGGTTGTTCGTGGTGTCTGGCTCCGAGACCCAGTAATCCCATCGCGTGAGGTTCCCGGTCTCGAGGCTTACATACTCGATGACGCCCGCGGCCCCGCCCGGGTTACTTCCTTCGCGGCCGTTCCCCGGGCACGACTCGTCCGCGTAGATCGCGAGCATCGGCCGCTCGGCCGTCGATTCCGCCGGGTCGCGCTCGGTCACGGAATGGCCTCGATCCGATCGATCTCATCGAGATAGATCGTCATTTCATGCCCCGTCGTCGGATTGCGCGCCTCGATCGCCTCGCGGCCATCGCGCACATGCAGCACCAACGGAATGAGCACATGCTCACGCCGTCCCCGCCGCTGCACCGCGACGCGCCTCCCTCGCGCGACCGCCTGCTCCAACACCTCGTACTGCGCGTGCGTCAACTGCATCAGCTCTCCGTCCCTCGGCACCAATCCACCGCCAGCCGCGCCAGCACCGTCGTCGCGCGCTCGATCTCGGCGACCGGAACATATTCCTCCGCGGCGTGCGCCAGCGAAATGTCGCCCGGCCCGAAGCAGATCGCCGGAATGCCCGCCGCGTTCAACAACGCCGCATCGGTCCACGCCGTCATTCCCTCGACGCGAACCTCTTCGTCGACCCAGCGCATCGCGCGATCCAACGCCTGCACGATCGGCGCGTTCATGCTCACATCGCTCGGGCCCTGCGAAAACGTCGTTCGCACCGTGCCGTGAAACGTCGGCCGTCGCTCGGCGCACGTGTTGAGTAAACTCATAATTTCCGCCTCGGCCTGCTCGACGCTCTCACCGGGAATCGTCCGCCGCTCGATGCGCACCGTACACGTCTCCGGATACGTCGACATGCCCGTGCCGCCCTCGATCAACGACGCATGCACCGACGGTCTGCCGAGCAGCCTGTGTGAGCGCGTTGCCAGCTCTCCGCCGTCGAACCGATCGAGCTCCGCGAGAAATAGCCCGGCGTGCCGAATGGCATCCACGCCAAGATCCCACCGGCTTCCGTGCGCCGCGCGACCGGTCGTCGTCACGTCCAGCCACACGAAGCCAAGATGGCTGGGCATGATGCACAGCCGCGTCGGCTCCGTCACGATCGCCGCATCCGCACGGACGCCGCTCTCCACCAACGCGCGCGTGCCGATGCTCTCGAACTCCTCGTCCGCCACCGCCGCGATGACGACCTCGCCCTCGATGTCATCCGCGATGCGCGCCGCCGCCGCACACATCGCGGCGACGCCGGCTTTCATGTCACACGACCCGCGTCCATAAATCAGCCCGTTCGACTCCGCGGCATCCCACGCCGCGTGCGACATGCCGTCGATGCCCACGACGTCGAGATGCCCGTTGAACATCAGACTCCGCGCGCCTGCCTTCCCGACGCGCGCCACGACATTCGGCCGCCCCGGCACGGCCTCGTGCAGCTCGGCGCGGAATCCCCATGACACGAGCACATCGCGCAACGCGCGCGCGACCTTCGCTTCGCCCGGTCCGCCAGGCACCAGTGAAGGATTTCGTGAGTCGATGCGAACCAGTTCCCGCGTCAGCGCTGCGGCGTCGCCCCGCGCTAGGTGCACCGCTCCACTCCGGACTCGTCGATCGAGAAGTCGAGAATCTCTCCGAGCGGCGCGATCGCGTCGCGCACCTTCTGCACCCGATCGGCGCGCGCCATCACCAGGACGCACCCGCCGCCCGACGCGCCAAGCGCCTTGCCGCCGAGTGCGCCGGCATCGCGCGCGCGCGCGAGGATGTCGTCGATGGTCTGCGTCGGAATCGACGGATGCAACGACCGCTGACACTCCCACTGCTCGGCGACCAATCGTCCGAGCGCGTCGAGATCGCCCGCGACCAACGTCTCGGGCATGCGCTCCGCATTTTGGCGCATGCGCCGCAGCGCCTCGAGCACATTCGGATCCTTCTTGCGATACGCGTCGAGCACGGCGTCGATCGTGGCGCCGGAGACTCGACTCTGGCCCGTATAGATCACGATGCACTGCCGCTCCAGGTCCTTCTTGACCTTCATCCGCAGCGCGATCGTGCGCACGTCGACGCGGCCGTTGGCGAAGCGCAGGCCGAGCGCGCCGCCGTACGCCGCGGCGTAGTGGTCCTGCCGCCCGCCAGAGATGCCGAGGTCCGAGATCTCGATGTCGCGGCTCAGTTCGGCGATCGCCGTCGGCATCATCTTCTCGCCGCGCGATGCAGCGAGCGCGGCCACCGTCGCGACGCCGACCGCCGACGACCCGCCAAGCCCCGCGCCGATCGGAAAGTCGTTGCGAATCTCGATGTGCGCGTCGAGCATCCGAAACCGGCGCGCCGCGGCGACCGCGATCGAACGATCACCGGGGTCGGTCGCCGCCGGGCCATCCGTGCTACTGCCCATGCGGTCCACCGTCACGGTCGCGTACCGCGAGATGGCGATGTTGCAGACGAACCCGCCCATCTCGTCCGAGTAGGGGGGTACGTCGGTCCAACCGCCTCCGAAGTCGATCCGTGTCGGCGCGCGCGTGACGATGCGTTGCGGCAAGTGGGCTCAGGAAATGGTCGAGGTAAACATACTCTCTTGGCAGAATTCCGTCTCGCGTAACGGGCATAGCTGTTGCTGCCTGATGCATGCCCCATGGTGGACATCACGCACTATCTGAACGATTGCAAGTTCATCCTCGTGTCCAACCGCGAGCCGTACGAGCACATGCGCGGCGTACAGGGGATCGAAGTCAAACAACCCGCCGGCGGATTGGTCACCGCGCTCGACCCCACCATGCGCCACACGCATGGAACGTGGGTCGCCTGGGGATCCGGCACCGCCGATCACGACGTCGCCGACGAAACGGGACGCGTCGCCGTACCGCCCCCACCCGACGAAGCCTGCTACACGCTGCGCCGCGTCTGGCTCGACGACGCCGACGTCAACGGCTACTACCACGGCTTCGCCAATCGCGCGCTGTGGCCGCTGTGCCACATGCTCATCCAGCACTTCGAGTATCGCACGGAATACTGGGAGCGGTACCGTACCGTCAATCTTCGCTTCGCCCACGCCGTGGCCGACGAAGCGGAGCGCTGCACCGGCCGCGCCATGGCCTGGATTCAGGACTACCATTTCGCGCTCGCCGCGGAGTTTCTGCGCGCCATGCGGCCGTCGCTCTTCATTCACCAGTTCTGGCACATTCCATTTCCACCGCCCGACATCCTCCGCATGCTGCCCGCCGGCACGCACGAAGCAGTGCTACGAGGACTGCTCGGCAACGACTTGATGGAATTTCAGATCGACCGCTATGCCGTGAATTTTCTCGACTGCGTCGATCGATTCATTCCCGAGGCGCGCGTCGATCACGTGCGTCAAACGGTGTCGTTCCGCGACCGCCTCGTCACCGTCGGCGCCTTCCCGATCAGCATCGACGTCGACCGCTTCGAGACCATGGCGTCGACGCCGGAAAGTGTCGCGCGCGTCGAGACGCTTCGCGGCCGCTACGCCAAAGGCGACCGGCAGCTGGGCGTCTGTGTGGATCGGATCGACTACACGAAAGGCATTCCCGAACGCATCCGCGCGCTCGAGACCCTGTGGACCGAATTTCCCGAGCTCCGCTCGCGCTTCACCTTCATCTTCGTCTGCACGCCCTCGCGCACCGACCTGCCCGCGTACAACAATCTCGAGCGCGAAGTCACTCAATCCGTCATCGACATCAACGCCAAATTCGGCACCGACGACTGGACGCCGATCGTGTTGATCAACGAGAACGTCGATTCCGATCTGCTCGCCGGCGTCTATCGCTCGGCCGATCTCTGCATCGTGTCGTCGCTGCAGGACGGAATGAATCTCGTGGCCAAGGAATTCGTCGCGTGCCAGCTCGACGAACGCGGCGTACTCCTCCTCAGCCGCTTCACCGGATCGGCGGAAGAGATCGACGGCGCGCTGCTCATCAATCCGTTCAACATCGACGGATTCGTCGGCGCCATTCGCACCGCGCTCGAGATGTCGCCGGAAGAGCGCCGGCGACGGATGCATCGCATGCGCCGCCAACTTCACAACTCGACCATCTTCGACTGGCTCGACTCCATTCTCGCGCGCTCGACGGAGATCATGTCGCAGCAGGCGGGACGCACCCGGCGCGTCGCCGCCGTCTGACGGCATGACGACCATCGAGGCGCTTCCCGTTCCGCCGGCCATGGCCGAGCGACTTGGCGGCCGGCCGTTGTTGCTGTTGCTCGACGTGGATGGAACGCTCTCGCCGATCGCGCCGCGTCCGGAATACGCCACCGTTCCGGCCGAGACCCAGCATGCGATCGCGACGTTGACGTCATTGCCGAACGTGCATGTCGCGATCGTCTCCGGACGAAGCGCGAACGACGCGCGCCGCATGGTCTGCGTCGACGACGCGTGGGTCATCGGCAATCACGGCATCGAGACCGCGGCGCCCAATCAAGCGGCGACCGCGCGCGACGACGTGGCGCAGTTCGCCGATCGTATCGCACTCGCCTCCGATCGCGCGTGCGCGATCGCCGACGCCATCGAGGGGCGAGGGGTGATCGTCGAGAACAAGGGCTGGACGCTGAGCGTGCATTATCGCCTCGCTCATCCGCGCATCGTCCCCGATCTCACGAAGCAGATCGAGCGCATCGCCGAGGACCTGGGGCTCCGCGTCACGCGCGGAAAGGAAGTCCTCGAGGTTCGGCCGCCGGTCGACGTCGACAAAGGGACCGCCGCCGTGGCGCTCGCCGACGCCCTGGGCGCGCTGCACGACGAGGCATCGGTTCTGTGCGCGGGCGACGATCGGACCGACGAGGACATGTTTCGCAGCTTGCGCGCGCGTCAGCCGCGCGCGGTCACCGTCCACGTCGGCGTCGAGACGAGTCTCGATCGAACGCTCGCGGAATTCAGCGTGCCTGATACGGATGCAATGCGCGAGTTGCTCGAGTGGCTCGCGCGGGAACGGAGCGGCGCGCCATAAAACGCGCGCCATAAAACGCGCGGCGTAAAACGCGCGGCGTAAAACGCGCGGCTATCGCTTTCCTTTCTTTGCCGTCTTCGATGCCGGCGCCGGCTTGCTCGTTTTCGACGCTTTCGCCGGCGCTTTGGCCGCTACCTTCGGCGGGGCTTTTGCCGGTGCCTTCGAAGGACCTTTCGCAGGAGCCTTCGCTGCCGGCTTGGTTGCCGGCTTGGCCGCCGGCTGGGCTGCCGTGTTCGCTGGAGCTTTCGCGGCGGGCTTCGGTGCAGACTTGAGCGGCGCCGCACTCTTCGTGGGAACCACGGGCTTCGAGTTCGCGCCGTTCGACGCCGGTGCGGCTCCCGCCGGCGGAACGATCGGCCGCGGCCCGCGAAACGGCGGTGCCGCAGCAGCGGCGGCCGCGGCTCTCGCCGCGGACTCCGCTTTCGCCGTCGCCGCCTTTTCCGCGGCGACCTTCGAGGCCGTCGGGCGCTCTCGTTCACTCACCGGACGACGCTGATGCGCCGCCTCGGCATCCCGGATGAGGCTGTCGGCTTCTTCCGGCGTCATTTGCCCGCGACGCACCATGTAGTTGACGAGATCGCGCGCGCTCTCGATGGCGAATCCGGCGATCCCGGCGCCCGCGCTGATCACGTCTTTCATCGCGGCGGCAACCTTCGTCCCCGCCTCCTGACTGATCAGCTGGGCCCGCTCCGCCAACTCGGCAACGGTGTCACGCATGTCGTTGCCGCGTCTGCCCGGTCCAGCCCCTCGGTGCGCGGCGGGCGCACCGGCTGCCGGAGGTGGTGTGGGACTGCTGTGAGGCTTGTCCACCATATCGATAACCGGGGGATGGGCGGGGTAGGCGGTTCGTTGCGGCGGGTCGCCGGAAGTATATGATACGCAATTATGTACGCAAGCCAACGCGAGCGCGCTGGCCGAGGATGATGCGTACTGGTCTAATTAATACTAGTACTGCTACATTATAACGACATCATGACGACATTAAATGCTTAGAGGGATCAAAGTTCTCGATCTCACGCGCGTTCTCGCGGGTCCGCTCTGCACCATGCTCCTTGGCGACCTTGGCGCAAATGTCATCAAGGTCGAGCGGCCGGAAACGGGCGACGACACTCGGGGCTGGGGACCGCCCTTCGACGCCGAAGGGCGGAGCGCGTATTACCTGAGCATCAATCGCAACAAGCTTGGGCTCGCCGCCGACTTCGACCGGCCGCATGATCGCGCGATCATCGAAGCGCTGCTCGGCGAAGCCGACGTCGTCGTCGACAATTTTCGCCGCGGCATGCTCGAGCGCCGCGGCTTCTCGGTGGACGAATGGTGTGCGCGGCGTCCCGAGCTCGTGTGGTGCACCATCACCGGCTTTGGCCTGCACAGCGAACGGCCGGGGTACGACTTCGTCACCCAGGCAGAGTCCGGCTGGATGTCGATCACGGGAGAGGCGGACGGTGATCCCATGAAGGCCGGTCTCGCGTTCGCCGACATTTTGACCGGCAAGGACGCGGCGATCGCGATCCTCGCGGCGCTCGTGGAGCGCTTTCGCGGAGGACACGGCCGGCGGATCGTGATCTCGCTGGCCGATAGTGCGCGCGCCGCGCTCATCAACGCCGCGCAGAACGCACTGGTGAGCGGAGAGGACGGCCGGCGTTGGGGCAACGCCCATCCCAATCTCGTCCCATACCAACTCTTTAAAGCCGCGGACAGACCGATCGTGATCGCGGTTGGCAGCGATGCGCAATGGCTGGCGTGTGCGCGGGCGATCGGACTGGCCGCGCTCGCCGACGATGCGTCGCTCGCCACGAACGCCGGACGGATTGCCGCGCGTGAGCGCATCGTCGGCGAATTCTCGCGACGGATCGCGACCGCGCCGGCCGCGGTCTGGCGCGAACGACTCGACGCCGCCGGTGTACCAAATGGAATCGTGCAGTCGGTCCTGGAGTCTCTGCGGGAGACCAACGGATCGGCGCTGACCGGGATGCCGTCGAGCATTGGTGGCTCGATTCGGTTCGCTCCGCCCGGACTCGATCAGCATGGCGACGCGATTCGCCGCGACGGATGGAACACTTTTGACCGCATGATGCCGTAGCCGAGCTGGCTCGTGATAGGACGTTTTTTCCGAGCGTGACGCCGCGTTACTTCCCGCGCAGTCGTATCGTCTTAGTGACGTGGCGAGCCTTCTCGAGCAGCGACGTGGGTTTGGGGTCTCTAACGCCCTGTCCGAAGCGCGGAAAGTGCGTTACTCTGTTGTCGTGAAGACGACGGACGCAGCCCTGCGGGCTGATCAGAACGTTGTTGATCAGGAGAATTCTGATCAACTGATCATACAGCGAGTGCTCGCCGGAAATCGCGACGCGTTCAAGATTCTCATCACGCGTTACAGCGATCCGCTCTACCGTCATGCCTTGTGTATGACGGGTAGTCCGGACGTCGCTGAAGACATCCTGCAGCTCAGCTTCATCAAGGCGTATCAACATCTCGCCGAGGTGCGCGGGCGGTTCGACGCGTGGGTGTTCAGGATCGTCGCGAACGGTTGCAAGGATTGGTTGAAGAACATTCGGCGGTCGCACCTCAGTTACGACGAGGACGATCAGCCGTCTGGGTACGCGACCCCGGATGAAGAGCTGGACCGGACGGAATTGCGTACGGATTTGGACCGCGCGTTGACGACGCTTCCGGCGTCCCTGCGCGAGGCGTTCGTCATGAAGCACGTCGAAGGCCGCTCGTACGAAGAGATGGCCGATCTGCTCGGTACCACAGTCGGAGCGCTAAAGATGCGCGTACATCGCGCGCGTGAAGCCCTCCAAGCACTCTTAGAGGAAAAATACGCCTAATGGTAGACGATCTTCGCTCCGAAGACGGCCTTGGCGGGTTTGACGGCCACCAGCATCGGGTCACGCGGAACTCCGGCAAGAAGGAGCGCCCGCTCGCCGATCGCGAAGTGCCGCTTGGCCATCAGGAACAGGAAACACGAGTGCTTGCGCCGGCAGTGCACGCGTGGTTGGATGGAGAGCTTCCGGAAGCGAGCGTGCGCAAGGGTGAAACCGGGCGCGACGTCGAGTTCTGGAAGCAGATCAACGTCGAGGTGGAAAGCCGTCGTCGCATGCGCACGCCGGCGTACCTCGAGTCGCGCATCATGGAAGCGCTGCCCCAGACGGCTCCCGCGGTCATCACGCCGTGGTGGCGTCGCGAGTTCGTCGTCACGCCGATGGCGGCAGTCGGCACTGCAGCCGCTCTCGTCGTCGTCGCAGCCGCGGTCACCGCGGTGGTGATGGCCTTCGCGCGGTAGCGTACCACTCGAGTGAGAAAAAGGGCCAGCCATTCGGCTGGCCCTTTTGTCATTCGGTAGTCAAGCAATAACGGAACACAGTTTGCTTACCGGCCTCATCGTCGGAACAGCTGGTGTTTCGACGGTTACCCGAGGCACTCATGTCACAAGCCGAACGCTTTGCACATCTGCTTCGCGAGTTCGAGCGTGTCGGGGTCGATCCGAATACAATCAGCGCGGGCCTGGCCGTTCGAGAGCAGGACGTTCTTCGCGCGCTCGCCGCGCTTTCCGACGGTGCGGGGCCGTCGGCGTTTCTGACGCAGCTCCGCACGGTCATGACCCAGTCCGCCGGCACGGTCGAGCACGACAAGCATCGCGAATCATCACCCTGAGCCGTTTTTATTTTCGCCGTGACGCGAGGCGATCGTAGCAACCACCGCCCGTTCATCGGCATTTCAGGCTACGACTACCAGGGTTGGCGCGGCAGCTTCTATCCGCCCGGCGTTCCACGCCGCTCGTGGCTCGGGTTCGCCAGCCGAGTGTTCAACTCGATCGAGCTGAACGGCACGTTCTACAGCCTCAAGTCGCCGAGCGTATTCGAGCGCTGGGCCGCCGAAGTGCCCGACGACGATTTCGTGTTCGCGATCAAGGGTGGGCGATTCATCACCCACAACCTCAAACTCCGCAACTGCGACACGGCGCTCGGCAACTTCTTCGCGAGCGGCATTCTCGCGCTCGGGCGAAAGACGGGGCCGTTCCTCTGGCAGCTGCCGGCCAGCTACCGCTTCGAGGCCGAGCGCATGGACAATTTCATGCGCATGCTCCCGCGCAGCGCGCGCGCCGCCGAAGCGGTCGCGCGGCAGCACGATCATCGCCTGCGCCGCGGCGCCCTCGTCCGCGCGGCAGAAGACGTCGCGTACCGGCACGCGTTCGAGGTTCGGCATCCGTCGTATTTCTGCGAGGAGTTCTACGACATTCTGCGCGCGCACGACTGCGCGTTCGTCATCGCCGACACGGCGGGAAAATTCGTGTACGCCGAAGAAGTGACGGCGGATTTCGTGTACGTGCGGCTGCATGGCTCGAGCGCGCTGTACTCGAGCGACTACACCGACGAGGAGCTTGCGCGGTGGGCCGCGAAGGTGAAGGCTTGGACGCATGGCCGGAACGCGCGTGATGTGTTCGTGTACTTCGACAACGACGCCAAGGTTCACGCGCCGCACAACGCCATGCAACTCGCCGACCTGCTAGGACTTTCGTGATCACTTTCGTGATGCAAAAAAGCAGATCCTCCGTTGCGCGGAGGATGACATGGCTCATCGTCGTCGCGTCGGCCGCGGCGCGCGTTGCCGGCGCGCAGCACGCGATTGACTCGAGTTTCGCCGGACTCGTTGCACGGCTGTCCGAGCCGAATGGCTACTTCGATTCGGACAACATCATCACGAACGAGGCGTCGTACCTCCAGATCGCGAGCCAGCTGCGCAAGACGGGAACGCACGGCGGCGTCTACGTCGGTGTCGGTCCGGATCAGAACTTCTCGTACATCGCACTGATCCGGCCGCGCGTGGCGTTCATGCTCGACATTCGGCGCGACAACCTGCTCGAGCACTTGCTCTTCAAGTCGTATTTCACGGTCGCGCGCAACCGCGCCGAATATTTGTGCTTGCTCCTGGGCAAGCCGGTGCCGTCCGATATCGAGCGATGGTCGTCGCGATCCGCCGCGGAGATTCTCGCGTACGTCAATCAGACGCGCACTGATTCCGCCGCCGTGATCGCGGCGCGGAAAGCGAGCAACGCGCGCATCGCGTCGTTCGGTGTGCCGCTCGACGCGCGCGACCTCGAGATGATCGACCGCTATCGCGCCGAATTCGTGGCGTCCGGACTCGAGACACGCTACTCGAGCCTCGGCCGCAACAACCGAATGGACTATCCGTCGTTCGGGCAGCTCATTCTCGCGACGGATCGCGAGGGGCGGCGGCCCGGATATCTCGCGGACGAGAATTCGTATCAGCTCGTGCGCGACATGGAGCTGCACGATCGCATCGTACCGGTCGTGGGGAACGTTGCGGGTGACAAGGCCGTGCGAGCGATCGGCGAGTACGCGTCCGAGCATCACCTGGTGGTGTCGGCATTCTACCTGTCGAACGTCGAGCAGTATTTGATGACGCGGCAGGGCGGCTTTCCCGAGTTCGCGCGCAACGTGAAGACGCTGCCGCGCGATTCGACCAGCGTCATCATCCGCAGCTATTTCGGCCGGCTGGGTACGACGCATCCGTTGTACGTGCCCGCGAGCGGCAATCTGAGCACGTCGATGATCGAGCCGATCGACTCGTTTCTTCGTCGCTACGCGGCCGGTGAGATACACACGTACTTCGATCTCGTCTTCAACGGGTTCGTGAGTCCGTAATGCATCCGGGGCCGCCGCCCGTTCCGCCGGCCGAGGTTCGCATCCTCGCGCTTGGTGATTCATATACCATCGGCGAATCGGTGTCGGCCGAGGAACGCTGGCCGGTCCAGCTGGCGAAGATGCTGCGCGCGCGTGGGATTGCCGTTGCCGATCCACAGATCGTCGCGCGCACCGGCTGGACGACGGACGAACTGTCGGCGGGCATCGACGACGCCAAGCCCAAGGGGCCGTACGACGTGGTGACGTTGCTCATCGGCGTGAACAACCAATATCGTGGCCGCTCGATCGACGAGTACCGCGCGCAATTTCGTGCGTTGCTGGCGCGCGCGATCGAGTTTGCCGGCGGTCGAGCGTCGCGTGTGATCGTGGTGTCGATTCCGGACTGGGGCGTCGCGCCGTTCGCGGCCGGGCGCGACGCCGGCCGGATCGCGACGGAGATTGACGCCTTCAACCGCGCCAATCGCGAGGAAGCGGAGCGGAAAGGGGCGGCCTACGTCGACGTGACGGCAGTGTCGCGTCGAGCGCAGGCGGACCGCGGCCTGGTCGCTGGCGACGGGCTTCATCCGTCGGGCGCCATGTACGCCGAATGGACGAAACTCATTCTTCCCACCGTGCTTGCCGCGTTGTAATGTCTTTCATTCAATCTCCATCACGGGACTCCCTATGCGTCGGTTGATCCTATTCCTTGCCGCGAGCGCCAGCGCGGGTGCGTGTGCGAGCGGCGGCGCGAGCCAGCCCGACGACACCACTCCTCGTCAGCCGGCCATCTATCAGAGCTCTGAGACGGGAACTCTTCTTGGCGAACGCCCGCGCGCTTCGGTCGCGAGTATCGCCGCGCCGCCGGCGCAGGTGTGGCTCGCGGTCAAGAAGGTCTATGCCGACCTGGAAATTCCGTTGACGGTCGAGAATCCGGGCACGCGCCAGATCGGGAACGAGAATTTTTTCCGGTCGCGCAACTTCGCCGGTCAACCAATGAGCGCGCTCGTCGACTGCGGTTCGGGCATGACGGGTCCGAAAGCCATGACGTATCGCATCTACATGTCGCTGCTCACGAACGTGATTCCCGACGGGAAAGGCGGGACAACGGTCCAGACGACGTTCGTGCCCACAGGTCAGGACGTTGCGGGCGGGAGCACCGACCGCATTTCGTGCGGCACGTCCGGCCGCTTGGAGCAACTGTTCCTGGACCGCGTGAAATTGTTGATCGGGTCGAAGTAGCCGGCCAGCGCTCAGGGCATCTGGTAGCCCGGTCCGCGCAGCGCGCGGCCGGGCTTTGCGCCGGTGTGCACACCGTCGCGAATGACCTGTACGCCGTTCACGAACACCTGGCGCACGCCAACCGATAACTGCTTGGGTTGTTCGTAGGTCGCGCGATCGCCGATCGTCGCGGGATCGAACACCACGACGTCGGCGAACATCCCCGGCGCGAGCACGCCGCGATCGTGCAGCGACAGACGCACCGCCACGGCCGACGTCATCTTGCGAATGGCGTCCTCGAGCGGAATGACGTGCTCGTCCCGCACGTACTTGCCGAGTATGCGCGGATAGTTCCCGAACGTGCGCGGATGCACGAGGGCGCGCACGCTGTCGGGGTCGGGGCCGCCGGCGTCGGTCCCGAACTTCATCCACGGCTGCTGCATCTGCAGCTTCACATTGTCCTCATTCATGAGAAAGTATGTCGTCTCGACACGCGAGTGTTCGCTCAGGATCAAGTCCATCGCGGCGTCGAGATAATTCTCATTCTTCATCTGCGCGATCTCCGACAACCGCTTGCCGATGTACGGCTGGTTTTGCGCCGCGCGCAGGCTCGTGATCAACACGCCGGCGGGTGTCGCGAGACCGCACATGTCCTCCCAGTCGCTCGTCGGATGCGCCACTTCCTGGTGAATGGCCGCTCGCGTGTTCACGTTCGCCAAATTATCGAACAGCTTGCCCTCGGCGGAGAACGAGGGTGGCAGGCATGACGTGAGCCCCGTCGCGCCGGCCGTATACGGATACATGTTCGCCTGAATGTCGATGCCGGCGGCGCGCGCCGAATCGATCTTGGCGATGAGACCGCGTTCCTTGGGCCAGTTGCGCGTCCCGGCGGCCTTGAGGTGATAGATCTCGGTCGGCACGCCGGATTCACGGCCGATGCGAATGACCTCGTCGATCGCCTCGAGCAAGCGATCCGCTTCGGAACGCATGTGGGTGATGTAGACGCCGCCGTACGGCGCCATGGCTTTCGATTCTTCGATCAGCTCCTCGGTGCTCGCGAACGTATTCGGCGGATAGATCAATGCGCTCGCGAGGCCGAAGGCGCCGTCCTGCATCGCGCGCTTCACGGCCGCGCGCATCGAATCGAGCGCGGCACCAGTCGCGGCGCCCATGCGCTGCTGCATGCCGTATTGCCGGATGGTCCCCGCGCCGACGAACGAGCCGACATTTTGCGAGATGCCGTGCGCTTCCATCGCCGAGAGCCACGCGTCGAATCCGTGCGGCGCGGCGAACCGCTTCGAGAGGTCGTCGGCGTTCGCGGACAACGTTTCCGCATTGAGCGGCGCGGGCGTCGATCCTTCGCCGAGGATGCCGGTGGTGACGCCTTGGGTGAGTTTGCCGAGCTGCCGGCCGTCGCCGGAGAGGAGCTGCGCGCCCGATTGATCCTGAATGTCGATGAAGCCGGGCGACACGATCATGTTGCGGGCGTCGATGCGTGTGTGCGCGCTCGCGTCGCGCAACAGGCCACGCGGCTCGACCGCCGCAATGCGGTCGCCGCGAATGGCGACGTCGCCGTAGAACCATGGGGCGCCGGTACCGTCGACCACGCGGCCGTTCTCGATGATGACGTCGTAGGTACCGCGTGTGGCGGAGGGCGCGGTCACGGGCCGCGAGCACGCGGCGAGGGTAGCCGCGAAAATGACGATGCGAGTTTTCATGGAAGCCCAGACTACCACCGGTGCCGGCCGCTGCGCAAACGAGTACCTTGGGTTGGACCAACCTCCAAACCATGATGACTCGCCTTTTCGCTGCTTGCCTCCTGCTGCCCGCCGTTACCGTCGCGCAGTCGCCTGCCACTCTCGCGGGCCCGACGCGGCTTCTGCGCCAGCCGACGATCAGCGCCACGCAGATCGCCTTCGAGTACGGCGCCGACCTGTGGATCGTGCCACGCGAGGGCGGCGACGCACGACGTTTGACGAGCACGCCCGCCATCGAGAGCAATCCGCATTTCTCGCCCGACGGACGGTGGATCGCGTTCACCTCCAACCGCGCCGGCGTCAATGCCGTGTACGTGATGCCCGCCGAAGGTGGCGAGCCGCACCGCATCACCTGGAGTCCCGCGGGCGAAGTCGCGCGCGGGTGGACGCCCGACGGACGCGACGTCCTGTTCTCATCGGGCCGAATCTCGGCACCGACGACGTACACGAAGCTCTTCATGATTCCCATGCAGGGCGGGGTCGCGAAGCTCCTTCCGTCCGCCATGGGATTTCGCGGCGCGTTCTCACCTGACGGAAAACAGCTCGTCGTCGACCGCGTCGATCGCTGGGATGTCGAGTATCGCAGCTATCGCGGCGGCCAGAACACGCCGCTCACGATCGTGAACCTCGCCGACTCGTCGGAGACACGGCTGCCGAACGAGCGCACGATGGACATCGATCCCGTGTGGATGGGCGACAAGATCTACTTCCTCTCCGACCGTGATTGGGCGACGAACGTCTGGTCGTACGACACGCGCACCAAGGCGCTCGCGCAGCTCACGCATTTCAAGGATGCCGACGTCAAAACGATGGATGGCCGCGACGGCGCCGTCGTCTTCGAGGAAGACGGCTGGCTCTGGCTGCTCGACGCCAACAAGGGTGGCGAGCCGCGCAAGCTGGCCATCACCGTGCACGGCGATTTCCCCTGGGCCGAAACGCACTGGGAAGACGTGTCGCGCCGCATCACGTCGGCGTCGCTCGGTCCATCAGGCAAGCGCGCGCTGTTCGAGGCGCGCGGCGACATCTTTACCGTGCCGGTCTCCAAGGGTGATGCGCGCAATCTCACGCATTCGTCGGGAGCGGCGGATCATGCGCCGGTCTGGTCGCCCGACGGCAGGAACGTGGCGTGGTTCTCCGACGACGGCAGCGGCTACAAACTCGTGATCGGCAACGCCGACGGCTTGGGTCCCACGCGCTCGCTCTCGATCGGAGACGCCAAGTACGCGTGGACTCCGTCCTGGTCGCCGGACGGTTCGCGCATCGCGTTCGTCGATGACAAAACTCGCATTCGCGTGATCGACGTCGCGAACGGCCAGATGACGGTCGCCGACATCGGCGGGTCGGCGCAGGATCGCGGGTCGATGATCCCGGAATGGTCGCCCGACTCGAAGTGGCTCGCGTACAGCAAGTCGTTCCCGAACGAATTGCGTCGCGTTGTCGTATGGTCCGTCGCCGACGGCAAGACGCACGTGCTCACGGATGCGCTTGCGAGCGCCACCGATCCGGTGTGGGATCGCAACGGCAAGTGGCTCTACTTCCTCGCGAGCACTGACCTCGGCTTGACGAGCGGTTGGGCGGATCTCAGCAGTCTCACTCGCAGCTCGACGTCCGGTGTCTACGTTGCGCTGCTGCGCTCCGACGAACCGACGCCGTTCACGCCGCAGAGCGACGAGGAGGCCGCCGCGCGCGTGATCGGCACGAACCCTGGCGCGCCGAACCCGGGCGCGCCGCCGCGCGCGTTGCCGCGTGCGGCGCCGGCGGCCGACACGACCGCGCGTCCCGAGAGCGACAGCGCGCGCACCGAAGCACCGCCGCGCGGCCGCGTGCCACAGGTCCGCATCGACTTCGATCGTTTCGATCGCCGCATCATCGCGCTGCCGATGCCGCTGCGCTCGTACGCGCGTTTGGTGCCGGGACCCGCGGGAGTCCTGTTCGTCGCGGAACGCGTCGCGAATCAGCCGGGCATGACGCTGCATAAATGGGACATGGCGCGCCGGCGCGCCGAAGTGTTCGTGAGCGACATCGCGAACGTCTCCGCGTCGGATGACGGTCGCAAGCTGCTGTATGCGACGGGTCCAAACTGGAGCGTCGTCGACGCGGCGACCGTGCCGAAAGCCGGTGACGGCCGGCTCACGGTGTCGCTGCGCGCCGAGGTGAATCCGGCGATTGAATGGAAGCAGATCTTCGATGAAGCGTGGCGCATCGAGCGTGATTTCTTCTATGCGTCGAATCACCACGGCGCCGATTGGACGAAGGTGCGCGCGCGCTATGAGCCGCTCGTGCCGTACGCGCGCCATCGCACGGATCTCACGTACATCACCGACATGGTCGGCGGCGAGCTCTCGGTCGCGCACTCGTTCGTGCGCGAGGGAGACGTGCCCGCCGTCGACAGCTCGCGCATCGGCGCGCTTGGCGCCGATCTCGTCGCGGATGGCGGACGCTGGCGCATCGCGCGCATCTACACCAGCGAGAGTTGGAATCCCGGCTTGCGCGCGCCACTCGATCAGCCAGGCGTGAAGGCCAACGTCGGCGATTACATCCTGGATGTCAATGGTCAGCCGCTGACGACCGAGGATGAACCATGGAAGGCGCTCGACGGCACCGCCGACAAGCAGACCGTGCTGCGCCTGAACGACAAGCCGACCGCCGACGGTTCATGGAACGTGACCGTCGAACCGGTGCGCAATGAAGCACAGCTTCGCCAGCGCGCGTGGATCGAAGACAATCGCCGCAGAGTCGATTCACTGTCCGGCGGCAAGCTCGCGTATGTCTGGGTTCCGAACACGAGTGCCCCGGCGATCGCGGCGTTCGACCGCTACTACTTCGCGCAGCAGGACAAGCAGGGCGCGGTGATCGACGAACGTTTCAACGGCGGCGGCCTGCTCGACAACTACATGGTCGACATCATGACGCGTCATCCCGTCGGGGGTGTGACGACGACGGTGCCTGGTGCGCCGGCGACGCGTCTTCCGGCCGCGGCGCTGTTCGGTCCCAAGGTGTTGCTCGTGAATGAAATGGCAGGTTCGGGCGGCGATTATTTCGCGTGGGTGTTTCACCACCTGGGCGTCGGCCCCGAAGTCGGCGAACGCACGTGGGGAGGACTCGTGAACGCGGCGGTGCCGTATCCGCTCGTCGACGGCGGGTCGATCACCGCGCCGGCGCTCGCGGTGTACGGACCCGACAGCCAATTCATCGTCGAGGGCGAAGGGTTTCCGCCCGACATCGCCGTATGGCAGGACGCGCGTGATGTCGCGAAGGGTCGCGATCCGCAACTCGAGCGCGGTGTGCAAGAAGCGTTGACGTTGTTGCGAACGAAGGCGGAGAAGGCGCCGCCGCCGCCCGCGCAATTTCCTGTGCATGCACGCCGCCCGCCCGCGAACTAGCGCGAGCGCAAAGCAACGACGGGGTGGACGCTGGCGATCTCGCGCGTCCACGAACAAGATTCAATTCTCTCTCGCTTCTCTCTCGCTGGAGCTGTCATGCGTCTCCGTCACTTCTCTGCCGCCCTGGTGCTCTCCGGCACCGTCGCCGGTGCCCAAACCGCCAAGCGACCGGTGCGCGTCGGCGACATGTATCGCGTCAAGAACGTCGGCGGGCTGGCGATCGCGCCCGACGGCAAGTGGGTCGCCTACAGCGTCACCACCACCGACTCGGCCAAGGACAAGAACGACACCGACGTCTGGATGACGACGTGGGACGGCGCGCAGACGATTCAGGTGACCTCGTCGCCGGACGGCGAGAGCGATCCCAAGTTCAGTCCCGACGGACGCTACCTGTCGTTTCTGTCGTCGCGGCAGGGCGGCAAGGGCTCGCAGCTCTGGCTGCTCGACCGTCAGGGCGGCGAGGCGCGCCGGCTGACTGATTTGAAAACTGGTATTAAAGATTACGAATGGTCACCGGATAGCCGGCGCCTGGCCCTCGTCATGACCGAGGTCGCGCCCGAGACCGACACGACGAACAAGCACCCGAAGCCGTACGTTCTCGACCGCTACCACTTCAAGAGTGACGCCGGCGGCTATCTCGATTCGACGCACACGCACATCTATCTGTTCGACGTTGCCACGCGACGGGCCGAGCCGCTCACGCCCGGACTGTATGACGAGAGCGAGCCGACGTGGTCGCCCGACGGCAAGTGGATCGCGTTCGAGAGCACGCGCGTGCCGGGTGACGTGGACCACTCGAAGAACTCGGATGTCTTCGTCGTCGAGGCGCGCGCCGGTGCGTCGCCGCGCAAGCTCACCACGTTCGAGGGACCGGATGGCGGTCCGTTCGCGTGGAGTCCGGACGGAACACTGCTCGCGTACCTGCAGGGCAGTGAACCGCGATTCACCGCGTACAACGAAGAGCGACTCGCCGTCGTCCCGGTCGCGGGCGGCACGCCGCGCATTCTCACCGAGTCGCTCGATCGCCCGATCTCGTCGCCGCACTTCACGGCAGACGGCAAGTCGATCGTCTTCCTCTACACCGACGATCGTGCGCGCTATGTCGGAAAGATTCCAGCCGGCGGCGGCACGGTACAGAAGCTCGTCGACGGCCGCTTTGTCATCGGGTCGATCGCGTTCGCGAACGACGGACGCATGGCGGTGATCAATGGCACCGCGTCGCGCCCGAACGAAGTGTTCGCGCTCGACAACGGCGCGCTGCGGCAACTCTCGCATCAGAACGACGCGTGGCTGTCCGAAGTGCAGCTCGCGACGACCGAAGACGTGAGCTTCAAGACGAAGGACGGCAACGAGCCGCATGGCTTGCTCGTGAAGCCCGTGGGATACGTCGCCGGCCAGAAGTATCCGCTGCTGTTGCGCATTCACGGCGGACCGAACGGGCAGGACCAGCACTCGTTCAGTCTGGAGCGCGAGCTCTTCGCGGCGAACGGCTACGCGGTGCTCAACGTCAACTATCGCGGCTCGAATGGGCGGGGCGAGAAGTATCAGCAGGCGATCTTCGCCGACTGGGGCGACAAGGAAGTCATCGACCTGCTCGCGGGTGTCGACGGGGTGATCGCCATGGGCATCGCCGATCCGAATCGGTTGGGCATCGGCGGCTGGAGCTACGGCGGCATTCTCACCGACTACACCATCGCGACGACGAATCGCTTCAAGGCGGCGATTGCCGGCGCGGGCAGCGCGCTGCAACTCTCGATGTACGGGTCGGACCAATACATCTATCAGTATGAGAACGAGCTCGGACCGCCGTGGAAGGCGCAGGACCTGTGGATCAAACTGTCCTATCCGTTCTTCCACGCCGACCGCATCTCGACGCCGACGCTGTTCATGGGTGGCGACAAGGATTTCAACGTCCCGGTGATCGGCGGCGAGCAGATGTATCAGGCGCTGCGCAGCCTGGGCGTGCCGACGGAGATGATCGTGTATCCGAACCAGCACCACGGACTGTCGCTGCCGAGCTTCAACTACGATCGGTTACAGCGATATGTGGCGTGGTATGACCGTTTTCTAAAGAATCCGACCACGGTGCAGGCGGGCGCGGTCAAGCCGTAGCTGGCCCCACTGTCGGGAGGCGCTTCATTACCACGGACGAAGGTCGGACGTCCACGGACAGGCACGGAGACGGCGTTCAACCGGTGAAGTGCTGTTTTTAGGGAACTCTTAAGAAAACCCTCGGGACACTCCGTCAACGGAGTGTCCCGAGGGTTTTCTTAAAATCACTTGCAACTGCCGTCAACCGCCGTTAACGCTTTTCCGTGCCTGTCCGTGGACCTCCGAAGTTCGTCCGTGGTAAAGCGAACGCGTCCCGATGGAGAGGCCCGTCTAGAGCGACAGTCTCAGAAAGCTCAACGCCACTCCGTCTCGAAAAAAATCCGGCACCCGCGCCTCCTCTCGGAATCCGTGCTCGCGCAACAACGTGAGCACGGTGCCGATCGCGGGGTCGTCCGGCATCTCCGCCAGGAGAAATTTGGCGCCGGACTCGCGGAGCGTATCACACATCGCACGCATCAAACGTCCCCCGACATCGTCCGCGCCGACGCCGGGCGCCAACACCGCCGTGTGCAACCGGGCGCCGGCCGTCGTCCCCGCGATGACCCCGAACAGCGCGAGACCCGCCACCGTTCCATCACGCGCGATCACCAGCGCACGATGCTCCCTGTCATGTCCACGCTCGGCCAATTCCAATACTTCGAGCGCGCGATCGATGTACGGCGTGACGCCGAGCGCACCCATCAACAACACGCGCGTGCCCTGAGTATCCTCGGGGAGCAACGGCCGCGGGTCGAGCGCGAAGTAGCCGGACACGACTCAGATGTGCAGCGCGCGGCCGAGGGTCGCCAGTGCAGCTTCCTTCGTGACTTCCGACAGCGTCGGATGCGCGTGCACCGTGACGCCCAGGTCCTCCGACGATCCGCGATACTCGAACGCCAGGACCACTTCGGCGATCAGCTCGGAAACGTTGGGGCCGATCATGTGCGCGCCGAGCAGTTCGTCGGTCTTGGCGTCGGCGATGAACTTGATGAACCCCGTCGTCTCGCCCATCGAGCGCGCGCGGCCGTTCGCCGAGAACGGAAACTTGCCCGCGCGATATTCACGGCCGCTCTCCTTCACCTGGCGTTCCGTGAGTCCGACCGCCGCGATCTCCGGCCACGTGTAGACGACGCCCGGGATCGACTTGTAGTGCATGTGTACCTTGTGGCCCGCGATGACTTCCGCGGCGATGACGCCTTCTTCCTCCGCCTTGTGCGCCAGCATGGGACCGGGCACGCAGTCGCCGATCGCGTACACGTTCGGCAGGTTGGTGCGCATCTGATCGTCGACGAGAATCTCACCGCGCCGGCCGACGTTGAGCCCGAGCGCCTGCGCGTCGATGCCCGACGTGGCCGGCCGTCGTCCGACCGACACGAGCACGCAATCACCGGCGATGCGTTCGCTCTTGCCATCCTTCTCGACGTCGACGAACACGCCGTTGGCGGTGCGTCCGCCGTTCGTGACGCGCGTGCCGGTGCGGATGTCGAGGCCCTGCTTGCGCAGCACCTTGTCCGCTTCCTTGACGACGTCGTCATCCATGCCGGGAAGGATCGCGGGCAGCAGCTCGATGACCGTCACCTTGGCGCCAAGGCGATTCCACACCGACCCGAGCTCGAGGCCGATGACGCCGCCGCCGATCACGATGAGATGCTTCGGCACCTCGGGAATCTCGAGCGCGCCGACGTTCGACAGGACGCGCTCCTCGTCGAACTTGAGGAAGGGCAGTTCGATCGGTACCGAACCCGTGGCGATGATGACGTTCTTCGCCTGGTAGCTCGATCCATCCGAAACGTCGACGACGTTGCCCGGCCTGAGCGTGCCTTTGCCCCTGGCCCACGTGATCTTGTTCTTCCGAAACAGGAACTCGATGCCCTTCGTGTTCTGGCCGACGACGTCGTCCTTGCGCTTGAGCATCGTCCCGAGATCGAGGCTCAAGCCGCCGATCTTGATGCCGTGCGCGGCGGCGGAGTGTTTAGAGAACTCATAATGCTCCGTCGACTGCAGCAGTGCTTTCGACGGAATGCATCCGACGTTCACGCACGTGCCGCCGAGCGTCTTGTCCATCTCCACGCAGACGGTGTTGAGACCGAGCTGCGCGGCGCGAATCGCGGCGACGTAGCCGCCGGGACCGCCGCCGATGATGACGACGTCGGCGGCAGTGGAAGACGATGAGGTGTTGGAGACTGCCATGCGAGTGTTGGTAAGGAGCGAGTCAGGCGAAACTTAATCGCGCCGACCCGCTCCCCCGGCGATCAATGGGTGAACACGGAAACACCCGCCAGCAAGCCGATCACGTTGCCGGAGACGTGACTGCTCGGGGTCAGATATGTGTCGCGCAGTTCATAGCGCATGGAGACCACGTTGCTGACCGGGACGCGCAGGCCGATCCCGCCGCCGAGCGTGACTCGGCTGAAGGATAGGTTACCCGAACGACTGTACTGCAAGCCGATCGCCGGTCGCACGAACCAGTCGGCGGACGTGCGCGTGTCGGTGAGAGCGATCGGAAGGCCAAGCTCCACCTGCGACGTCGTGACGCTGCCTCCGCCCGCGCTGGCATGCATGAAATTGCCGGCGATCTCAAAGGCGACCGGACCGCTCGTCGGGAACGCGATGCGCACCGTGCCCGTCGGAACGTTGAACGATGTCGTGCCATCGGGCTGCGACGTAACGCCGTCGCGATGAACGGTTTGGTACGACACTTCGGCGTCCACGCCAAGCTCGAAGCCGCGGTCGCGGCTTCGCACCTGCGCCGCGGCGGCGGACGCCGACACGATTCCCACGACGACACCCGCAACAGCCGCAACACCCGCGCGAACCAATACGCTCTGCATTGAAGCCTCCGGTGCGTGATCCAAAAAAATCCCGGGCGGCGACGTTGCCACCCGGGATTGCAGTACCCCGCATCGCGTCAATCGACCAACATCGACGCCGGATCTTCCATGAGCTCCTTCACGCGAACGAGAAAGAGCACCGCCTGCTGCCCGTCGATGATGCGGTGATCGTACGAGAGCGCGACGTACATCATCGGGCGGATCTCGACCTTGCCGTTGATCGCCACCGGGCGGTCTTGCGTCTTGTGCAGCCCGAGAATGCCGACCTGCGGATAGTTGATGATCGGCGTCGAGACGAGCGAGCCGAAGACGCCGCCGTTCGTGATCGTGAACGTGCCGCCCGTGAGATCGTCCATCGCCAGCTTGCCGTCGCGCGCGCGCTTGGCGAGTGCATCGATGTCGCGCGATACGTCGAGCATGCCTTTGCGATCGGCGTCTTTCACGTTCGGCACCACGAGCCCCGCGTCCGATGCGACCGCGATGCCCATGTTCACGTAGTGGTGATAGACGATCGAATCGCCGTCGATTTGGGCGTTGACCGTCGGATACTGCTTGAGCGCCAGGCACGCCGCCTTCACGAAGAACGGCATGAAGGACAAGCGCACGCCGTGCTCTTTCTCGACGCGTTCCTTGAGACGCGAACGCACGGCCATGACGGCCGACATGTCGACTTCGTTGAACGTCGTGAGATGCGCCGTGGCGTGCTGTGACTCGAGCAGATGTTCGGCGATGCGCTTGCGGCGCGTCGTCATTTTTTCGCGGGTTTCGCGAGAAGCGGCGGGCGTCGAGGCGTCTGAGCGCCGGGGCGTCGGGGAGGGCGGGGCCGAAGGCGCGGGTGTCGTCGTTGGCGCAGACGGTTGCGGTGCCGGCTTGGCCGATTGCTCGATGACATCCGGCTTGCTGACGACGCCACCACGTCCCGTTCCTTGAACCTTTGACAAATCCGCACCGGTCTCGGCTGCAACGCGTTGTGCGGCCGGCGAGGCGCGAACCTCAGTTTGCCGGGGCACACTCGCCGGTGCAGGCGTCGGCTCGGCTTTCGCTGCGGCGGGCGCATTTGCAGTCGCCTCGACGCCTCGACGTCCCGACGCCTCGACGCCCGGCGTCGACGCCCCGACGCCCGCCTCATCAATCTCCGCCAGCAAATCATCCACCTTCACCACATCGCCTTCCGCATGCGCACGCTTCGTGAGCACGCCAGAGCTCATCGCCGGCACCTCGACGGTGATCTTGTCGGTCTCGAGCTCGACCAACGTATCGCCGGGCGCCACCGCATCGCCCTCTTTCTTCAACCAGCGCGAGACCGTGGCTTCCGTGATCGATTCGCCAAGCGGCGGAACTTTGATGGACGTCATGCGAGAAAGCCGGGAATGCTCGGGAATTGCCGAACGGGACACCAACGGGCGACCGTGGACCCGGGGCCAAAGGCCCGCCTAACTTCAGTTTGACAATATACACCGGGCTCGAATCACCTTTGCCGTTCCCGTCGTTCTCTTGCGCGCGCTGACGATCTCCAGTCACGGCACCCTCGATCGCGTCGACTACCGCGACGAACTGCCCATTCCAGAGTTGTCCCGGCCAACCGACGTTCGCATTCGCGTCAGCGCGGCTGCGTTGAATCACCTGGACTTGTTCGTCGTGTCCGGGCTGCCCGGCGTCAACATCACGCCGCCGTGGATCCTCGGCGCGGACGCCAGCGGCGTCATCGACCAGGTCGGCACCGACGTCTCGGGCCTTTCCGAAGGCGATCATGTCATCGTCAACCCCGGCATCAGCGATCGCACGTGCGAGTACTGCCTGGCGGGCGAACAGCCCCTCTGCCCGCGCTTTGCGCTGCTCGGCGAACATCTCCCGGGCACGATGGCCGAGTACGTCGTGGTGCCGGCGGCCAACGTGCGCGCGATCCCGGCCGGCACGTCGTCCGAGCTCGCCGCGGCATTTACGCTCGCGACACTGACGGCGTGGCGCATGCTCGTGACGCGCGCCCAGCTGCGTGCCGGTGAAGATGTGCTCATCTGGGGAATCGGCGGCGGTGTGGCACTCGCGGCGCTCCAGATCTGCAAACTGATCGGTGCGCGAGCGTGGGTCGTGTCGAGCAGCGCCGAGAAACTGCGTCGCGCCGCCGAGCTCGGGGCTCACGAGCTGCTCGATCGCACGAAGGTCGACGTCGCGCGCGCGATTCGCGATCGAACGAAAAAGCGCGGCATGGATGTCGTCGTCGACAACGTCGGCGAAGCGACGTGGAATGCATCGCTACAAGCGCTGGGCCGGCGCGGCCGCCTGGTGACGTGCGGTGCGACGTCGGGCCCGATCGTCGAAACCGACGTGCGTCGGCTGTTCTGGAATCAGTGGTCCATCCTCGGGTCCACGATGGGGAACGATGCCGAGTTCGACGCGATCGCCGAGCACTTTCGCGCTGGGCGATTGCAGCCGGTCATCGACTGCGTGTTCAATCTCGAGCATGGCCGCGCCGCGATGGAGCGCCTGCAAAGCGCCGCGCAGTTCGGCAAGATCGTGGTGCGCGTATCGTGACCGAGGAGCACGCGCGGTACGAGCCCGCCGAGGAACGCGCCGTTCGCGACGCGTACGCCAAGGGCGACGCGCCCAAGTGTCCGCGCGACGGCACGACGCTGACGGCGCGAAGCATCGGCGGCGGATCGTTCGGGCTGGGGTACGCGCGCAAGCGGGAGTGGCTGATCTGTCCAGCGTGCCGTCGCAGCGTCATCTTCGACGTCAAGCGCGGGACGCGCACGTAGGGAATGGGGCGATAGATTGATGCTCACCATGATCACCATGCTCACGACGTTCATGCAACAGCCGGACACGACGAACTTCAGCGACCGCTTCCAGCGCAGCCTGGGCGAAGTGTTCGGTCAAACGCTGCCCGCGCTCGTCGGCGCGTTGGTCATCCTGTTCGCGGGCTATCTCCTCGCCAAGGTGCTGGAGAAGCTCGTCGAGCGTTTGCTGCGTCGCATCCGGCTGAATCATCTGCTCGAGCGCGGCGGAGTGATCCAGGCGGTGGAGCGCTCGGGCACGCACGTGAATCCGACGCGCGTGCTGGCGAATCTCGTGTTCTGGCTGGTGATGTTCACGGTGATTCTCCTCGCCGCGAATGCGCTGGGACTCGACTCGCTGGCGAACGTGGTGTCGACGCTGGTGAGCTATATCCCGAGCGTGATCGCGGCCATCGTGATCATTCTGGTCGGCATCGTCCTCGGCGGATTCGTCGGCGGGTTGATCGCGGCGTCGGCGGGCGGTGTGCATGGCGGCAAATCGCTCGCGCGCATCGGGCGCGGCGGCGTCCTGCTGCTGGCGATCTTCATGGCGCTGCAGGAGCTGGGGATCGCGACGGACATCGTGACGACGGCGTTCGCGATTCTGTTCGGCGCCATCGCGCTCGCGCTCGCGCTGTCGTTTGGCTTAGGCAATCGCGAGCTGGCGGGCGAGATCACGCGCGAGTGGTACGAGCGGTACAAGAGCGAGCGCGCGGAGGCGATGGCGCGCGAGGCGCAGCTCGAGGCGCAGGCGGAGGCCGAGCTGGATGCCGAGGAGCGGGCGGAGCACGAGCGCCATGTGCGGAAGCATACGCCGCCGGGCGATCAATCAGGGGAACCGCCGCAGCCCGTTTGAGTCCTCGCGCTCGGAGAGGGTGTCGCGCGGGAAACGGAAAGAAAAAGGCCTACCACGGATGAACGCCGGACGACCACGGACAGGCACGGAGACAGCGTGAACTGCTGTCAACGGCCGTTGACGGTCAACGCCGTGTCCGTGCCTGTCCGTGCATGTCGCGGTTCACAGTCCGTGCTGAATTTTTTTTGGAATTCTCGAATCCATTCGAACGCGCGGAGACGATGTGGGCAGATCAGAAATGTGACCTACGTAAGTTGTTGTCAATAAACAACTTACATACCAGATTTTCGGTTGCTTTTCGCCCTGAATTCCGGTAGATTTCAGCGTCTCGGAACGTCTCCTTTTCGGCCCCTCACGCGTGTCGTTCATCCGCGTGCGAATAGCCGTATTCTGTCGCCGACCGCCCTCCGAAAATGACTGCTCCAAACAACCGTGAACGCATTCTTCCGCGCTTGATCGACGACGAGATCAAAGAGTCGTTCATCAACTACTCGATGTCCGTCATCGTGTCGCGTGCGCTGCCCGACGTGCGCGACGGGCTCAAGCCGGTGCATCGCCGCGTGCTGTACTCGATGTTCGACACGGGGCTCGTTCCTGGTCGCCCGTACAAGAAATCGGCGACGGTCGTCGGCGACGTGCTTGGCAAGTATCACCCGCACGGCGACTCCAGCGTGTACGACGCGCTCGTGCGCATGGTGCAGGAATTCTCGCTGCGCTATCCGCTCATCGACGGTCAGGGCAACTACGGCTCCGTCGAAGGCGATCCGCCGGCGGCGTATCGCTACACCGAAGCGCGGTTGATGCCGATCGCCATGGAGATGGTCACGGATCTCGACAAGAACACCGTCGACTTCGTGCCCAACTTCGACGATCACGACCATGAGCCGTCGGTCTTGCCGGCGGGCATTCCGAATCTGGTCGTCAACGGTTCGTCGGGCATCGCGGTCGGCATGGCGACGAACATTCCGCCGCACAACCTGCGCGAAGTCGTCAACGCCATCGTCCATCTGATCGACAATCCGGACGCGACGTTCGGCGACATTCGCAAGCACATCAAGGGACCCGACTTTCCGACCGGCGGCTACATCTACGGCCGCGCCGGCATCAAGGATTATCAGGAGACGGGCCGCGGCCGCATCGTCATGCGCGCGCGCGCGGTGATCGAGGAGAAGGAGTCCTCGAACAAGTCGCAGATCGTCGTCACCGAAATTCCGTATCAGGTCAACAGCGCGAAGCTCATCGAGAACATCGCGGAGCTCGTGCGCGACAAGAAGCTCGAGGGCATCTCGGACCTGCGCAACGAGTCCGACAAGGACGGCATGCGCATCGTCATCGAGCTGAAGCGCGATGCGATTCCGCGCGTGGTGCTCAATCAGCTGTACAAGCACACCGCGATGCAGTCGACCTTCGGCGTGATCATGCTCGCGCTCGTCCCCGACGAGCGCACGCGCAGTCTCGTGCCGAAGATCATGCCGCTCAAGGAGGCGCTCGAGCACTACATCAAGCACCGCCACGAGATCATCGTCCGCCGGACGCAGTTCGATCTCGACAAGGCGCTCGAGCGCGAGCACATCCTCGAAGGCCTCAAGATCGCCGTCGACAACATCGACGAAGTGATCAAGGTCATTCGCAAGGCTGAAGACACGCCGACGGCGAATGCGCAGCTGCAGAAGCGGTTCAAGCTGTCCGAGCGGCAGGCGGAAGCGATCCTCAACATGCGGCTCGCGAAGCTCACGGGCCTCGAGATCGAAAAGCTGGAAGAGGAGCTCAAGGAAGTCCGCGGGATGATCAAGGAGCTGCGCGCGCTGCTCGAGTCGAAGGACAAGCGCATGGCCGTGCTCAAGGACGAGCTGCAGACCATCGCGAAGAAGTACGGCGACGAGCGCCGCACGGAGATCACGAGCGACGAAGGCGAGTTCACGATCGAAGACCTGATCGCCGAAGAAGAGATGGTCGTCACCATCTCCCACTCGGGCTACATCAAGCGCACGTCGGTCTCGACGTACAAGAAGCAGCGCCGCGGCGGACGCGGCAACAACGGCGCGACGTTGAAGGAAGAGGATTTCGTCGAGCATCTCTTCGTCGCGTCGACGCACGACTACGTGCTCGTGTTCACCGACGACGGCCGCTGCTTCTGGCTCAAGGTGCACGAGATCCCGCAGGCGGGCCGCGCCGCGAAAGGCAAGCCGATCATCAACATGATCAACGTGACGCCCGATACGAACGTGTCGGCGATCGTGACCGTGCGCGACTTCCCCGACGATCAGTTCCTGCTGTTCGCCACCAAGAACGGCACGGTGAAGAAGACCGCGCTGTCACAGTATTCAAATGTGCGCACCAACGGCATCAAGGCGATCAAGATCGAGGACGACGACGAACTGATCGACGTGCAAGTGACCACGGGCACGAACGACATCGTGCTTGCGACGCGTCACGGCCTCTCGATTCGCTTTCACGAGCAGGACGTGCGCGAGATGGGCCGCGACACCACGGGCGTGAAAGGCATCGAGCTCGGCGCCCGCGACCAGGTCGTCGGCATGGTGGTCATCAAGCGCGAAGCCAACCTGCTGGTCGTCACCGAGAAGGGACTCGGCAAGTGCTCGCCGATCGACGAATACCGCGTTCAGAAGCGCGGCGGAAAGGGGATCATCACCGTGCATCGCACCGACAAGACCGGGGACGCGGTTTCGCTCATGGAGGTCCTGCCGGACGATGAGCTCATGCTCATCACCAAACACGGCGTCGCCATCCGGATGCCGGTGAAGGGTATCCGCGTCGCGGGCCGCAACACGCAGGGCGTGAAGCTCGTCAACCTGGACAACGACGATCTGGTGATGGACGTCGCGCGGGTCGTGCCGGACGACGAGTCCGAGGCCGGCGACGACATCGCCGAGCCGGCGACCGTGGGCCCGGAAGGGGACGACGAGGAATAGTTCAATTGCATACCGAGCGAAGAGGGGTCGATGTCGATAGGCATCGGCCCCTCTTTTCTTTTGTCCGCGCTCAAAACAAAAGAACCACGGACTCATTCGGACAAGAGCGGACCGGCACGGAGACGGCGGAACTGCCGTCAACTCTTTTCCGCTGTCTCCGGCCCGTCCGTGGCTGTCCGATGTTGTCCGTGGTAGAAGGCCCACGCGAGACACTCCGTCCCGCCAAACCGCCCCTCTGTAACACATCGTTCCCGATGTAAATCTTTCCGCCCCGCGCGTTCTCTTGTAGCTTAGGTCCCGTTTCGTAACTGCCGATGTCTTCCTCAGTCCGCGCCGAACGAGAAGTGTCGCCTACCGTGCCCCTCGCGCCGTCCACGATGAGGGTCACCCAGGAGCTCCCCATGGTGTCCGTGGAGCTCGGGGAGGCGCTGCTTGCCGAGCAAGCAAACCTCCGCTGCGAGGTGCTGCTCTGGCAACGCTGGGTGCGATATCTCGCACTCGGCGCCATGGTGCTGTTGTCGTTGGTGCTTGGCTCCAACGTACAGTCGGCGCTGTTGCCGCTCGCGCTGCTCTCGGCATCGTACGTCGGCGTCGTCATGTCGACGTCGTGGATTCTGCGCCACAAAGCGGGACGCATCGCACAGTCGTGGTTCCCGGCGCTGCTGCTTGGCACGGACGTCATCACGCTTGCCGGTCTGGTGTATCTCACCAGCCCGCCGGCGCAGTTCCATCGCATTTTGCTGTTCGGCTTCCTGTCGATGCAGCTCGGCGTGTTCTATTTCGGCCGTCGCCACGGGTTGCTCGCCGCCGGTCTCACGGGCGTCGCGTACCTGGTGTTCGCACTGCTGGTGCCGCCGTACGTGACCGGCCCGCATCCGACCGGCCTTGGCGTCGCGTTCAACTTCACGCTCTACGCGCTCATCAGCACGGTGCTCGTCTACACGTTCGGCAGCTTCCGCGAGCGAATGGATGCGCTGCGCATGTATTGCAAAGTCGTCGAACGTGGTGAAGCCGCGAGCTTGCCGCAACTCGCGGCGGAGAAGTGGCCCGACGAGCTCACGCTGCTGGCGCGCAGCTTCCAGTCGATGCACGCCCGACTCGCCGAACAAATCGGCAGCGATCCGCTCACCGGTTGCCTGAATCGGCGCGCGCTCGAGTCGCGGCTGCGTTCCGATCTGCGGCAGGCCCGGCGTCGCGGCTCGTCGGTCGCCGTCGCGGCGATCGATCTCGATCATTTCAAGGAGATCAACGACTCCAAGGGACATCCCGTTGGAGACGTCGTGTTGCAGCAGCTCGCCGGCATCATGAAGGCGACGGCGCGCGACACGGATTCCGTTGCCCGCTTCGGCGGCGATGAATTCGTCATCGTACTGCCCGACACCGGCTGGCAGGGCGCGCTGACCTTTGCGGAACGTCTGCGCCGGCGCGTGGACGATTACACCTTCGGCCCCGCCGGTGCGCCGATTGCACTCACGATCTCCATCGGCGTGGCGCTCGGCCGCGGCAGCGATCCGATCTCGTCGGAGATGCTGATCAAGGAAGCCGACAACGCCCTGTACAAGGCCAAGACCGCCGGACGAAACCGAGTATTCTCTTGATCGATACACAGCTGGTCACTCTGGGCGACCTCGAGGCCGCGGCGCGCGTGTTGGCGCCCGTCGCCGTGCGCACGCCCTTGCTTCCCGCCGATCCCATCAGCGACGTCGTTGGCGCTCCGGTATGGATCAAGCCCGAGATGCTGCAGCGTGGCGGCGCGTTCAAGTTCCGCGGCGCGTACAACTTTCTCTCGCGCATGGACGCCGAGGTGCGAAAGCGCGGCGTGATCGCGCCGTCGTCGGGCAATCACGCGCAGGCGGTCGCACTCGCCGCCAAGCTGTTCGGCGTTCCGGCGACGGTCGTGATGCCGACCACCGTCACGCCCGCCAAGCGCGGCGGCGCCGAACGGTTGGGCGCGCGGGTGGTGCTCGCGGGCACCACGACGTTCGATCGTCTGAGCAAGGCCGAAGAGTTGACGCGCGAAGAAGGTCTCACGCTCGTTCCGCCGTACGATCACCCGACGATCATCGCCGGCCAGGGCACGGTGGGTTTAGAGATTGCTGATGACCTGCCGCGCGTCGAGAACGTGCTGGTGCCGGTGGGCGGCGGTGGTTTCAGCGCCGGCGTCGCGTCGGCGATCAAGCTGCGTTTGCCGCGCGCGCGCGTGATCGGCGTCGAGCCGACGACCGCGCCGAAGCTCAGCCGCGCGCGCGCCGCCGGAAAGCCGGTGAAGATCGAACATTCAGGCGGCCTGGCCGACGGACTGCTCGCGGTCGAGATCGGAACCGTCACGTTCGCGCACCAACAGCAGTATCTCGACGACGTCGTGCTCGTCGACGACGATGCCCTCACGCGCGCCATGCGATTGCTGCTCGATCGCATGAAGCTCGTCGTGGAACCGAGCGGCGCGATCACGGTCGCGGCGTTGTTGGAGAAGAAGTTCGTCCCGAAGGGACCGACCGTCGCCGTGTTGAGTGGCGGTAACATCGAATGGGACGGACTTCGTGGCCTCCTCGGCGGGTGAAACCCCGGGGCGAGTGATTGTCGCCGAGGAAGATCCGTTCGTCAGCGGCGCTCTTTCGTGGCTGTTGCGCGAGCAGGGCTACGACGTCAGCCCAGTCTCCGGGCGCGATGAGTTGTTCGCCGCGCTCACGCGTGTCCCGCCGGACCTGATCCTGCTCGACGGCGACGTCGTGCAGCGCGACGGCGCCATTCTCGGACAACTGCGCAGCGACAACCGCTTTCACGACGTTCGCGTCATCGTTACGGCGCCGTGGGCGGCGATCGAAGACGGCGGCTCCGGCCTGCCGTGGGGCGTGGACGATTGCGTGAGCAAGCCCTATCGCGTGCCCGAGCTCCTGGGCCGTATTCGCACGCAGCTCCGCGCCAGCGGCCAACTGCGCGCGGCGCGCGCCGCGCTCAAGGACACCGCGGCCGAGCTGGAACGCGCGCGGGAGGATGCCATGAGCAACCGCCGGCTCGTGGACATTCTGCACGAGGTCACGGGCGAGCTGTCGGCCACCGAGATCTACCGCATTCTCGCGCGGCGCGTGGCGCGTGCGTTGGAGATCTCGCATTGCTCGGTCGTGCTCGCGCGGCCGGGGGATCTCGTCGGCACGGTCGCGGCAGCCCATGAGGATTCTTCAATTCACGACGTCGAGATCAGGCTGGATCAGTATCCGGAGATCACGGCGGCGCTCGAGTCGGAACGGCCCGTGCTGGTCGAGGATGCCCGGCTCCATCCGCTGTTCGCGGGCATGCGCGAACTGTGGGCGCAGGAAGGGAAATCGATCGACATTCGTTCCGTCGCGACGATTCCGTTCTCGATCGACCGCTGGCGCGCCGGGGCGCTGTTCCTGCGCACCGATCGCAGCGAGCGCAGTCTCACGACGGAAGACGTCGATTTCGCAGACGTCGTCATCCGCGCCGCCGTCGCCGCGATTCGCCGCGCGCAGGCGCTCGAGACGACGCGGGCCGACAATCGCCGCCTCGAGGCGCTGGCGACGACGGATCCGCTGACGCGGGTGCTCAACCGCCGAGCGCTGCTCGATCGGCTGACGGCCGAGGTCGATCGGGCGCGGCGGTTCGAGTCGGCGCTCACGCTGCTGCTGCTCGACGTCGACCACTTCAAGCAGATCAACGATACCGCGGGCCATCTGGCCGGCGACAGCGTATTGCGGCAGCTGGGCGCCCTGCTCGAGGACGCGGTGCGCAAAGTCGACGTCGTCGCGCGGTATGGCGGCGAGGAATTCGTCGTCATCCTGCCCGAGACGTCGAACGACGGCGCCACGATCTTCGCCGAGCGGTTGCGGGAGCGCATTGAAGGGCAGGCGTTCGACGTCAGCGTCGATCGGCCGGTGCATTTGACCGTGAGCATCGGAATCGCCACCTTTCCTTCCCCTCGCATCACATCGACTGAGGACTTGTTCGCGCGCGCCGACGAAGCGTTGTATCGCGCGAAGTCCGGTGGACGCAACCAGGTGCGTGCCTGATGCCCCGTTGCCCGACCTGCGGCACGATCTATCCCGCTGACGCGCGCTTCTGTACGCGCGACGGCACCCGCCTGCTCGCGTCGGCCACGCCGGGGGCACCGGTCGCAACGGCGACCGACACGCCCCGCTCGACGTCGGCGTTGCAGCGTGGCGAAGGTTCCGCGCCCGCGGTGACGCACGCCAGTCTCGCGGGCAAGACGTTGCAGGGCCGGTATCTCGTCGAGCGGAAAATCGGCGAAGGCGGCATGTCGTTCGTGTATCTCGCCACCGATGTGTCGACTCGTGAGCGATACGCGATCAAGGTTCTTTCAGCCGCACTCTCGCAAGACGCGAATGCGATGGCGCGGCTTCGCCGTGAAGCGAGCCTCGGCATGCGGCTGGCGCATCCGAACGTCTGTCACATCATTCGCCTTGGCGAGACCGAGGACGGGCTCGTGTACGTCGTGATGCCGTTCGTCGATGGTGAGATCCTCGCCGATCGCACGAATCGCCTGGGGCAGATCTCACTGGCCGACGCAGTGCCGCTCGTGCGCGACATGGCGATCGGGCTGAACGTGGCGCACGAGCTCAAGATCGTGCATCGCGATCTCAAGCCCGAGAACATCATGGTCTGCCGGCGCGAGGGCCGCGACATCGCGGTCGTCATGGATTTTGGTCTCGCGAAGGAGCGCAAGGCGGGCGCGGAGCTGCAGAAGCTGACGGCGACGGGAATCATCCTGGGGACGCCGGAGTTCATGTCCCCTGAACAGTTGAGGGGAAAGCCACTCGATGCGCGCACGGACATCTACTCGCTCGCGCTCATGACGTACGAGATGCTAACGAGCAAGCTGCCGTTCCAGGGGCGGACGCAGCAGGAGTTGATGATCGCGCGCCTGCGCAGCGATCCGACGCCGCTCCGAAAAATGCGCCCCGATCTCGACTTTCCCGAGTCGGTGGAGCGCGTGCTGCTCAAGGCGATGGCGCGCAATCCCGACGAACGCTTTCAGAGCACCATCGAGTTCTCCGATGCGTTCGCGGCGGCGGCGAGCGAAGGGAAGGGCGGCTCCGGTGAATCGAACGGCGGCGACGGGCTGCTCGGGAAACTCTTCGGCCGGTGATCGCCGTCAGACATCTCGTCACCGCGGCGCTGTGTGCCGGCATCGCGGCGACCTCCGCGCTCCAGGCCCAGTCGCCGCGCCCCTATCGCCCCGACTTTGACGTCGCCGATTACGCGCTGACGCTCGATCTGCCGGATTCCGGCGCGACCATACACGGCAACGCGACGCTCACCGTCTCGCGCGCGGGCAAGGCCGACACGCTCGTTCTCGATCTGCTCGACCTCGGCGTGAACGCGGTGACGGTGGACGGTCACGCGGTGAAGTTCAATCGCACCGCTGAGACGATTCGCATTTCGGTGCCGAGCCGCCCGAAGACGATGCTCGTGTCGGTCGACTATTCGGGCGCCGTGAAGGACGGCTTGATCGTTCGGCGCGACTCGGCCGGGCGATGGACGTACTTCGGCGACAACTGGCCGAATCGTGCGCGGCACTGGATTCCGAGCATCGATCATCCGAGCGACAAGGCGACGGTGACGTGGCGCGTGCGCGCGCCTTCATCACGCACCGTCGTTGCCAACGGTCGCTTGATTTCCAGCAAGCCGCTCGGCGGCGATCGCACGGAAACGGTGTGGCGCGAGGCGAGGCCGATTCCGGTGTATCTCATGGTGATCGCCGCCGCGCCGCTCGTGATGTACGATCTCGGCGAGACGGCGTGTGGACTCGCCGAACGGCAGCGGTGCGTGCCGCAGATGGTGTACGTCGCGCCGGAGCAGCGCTCGTTTCTGCCAGGGCCGTTCGCGCGCGCCGGTGAGATCGTTGGTTTCTTCGCGTCGCTCGTCGGGCCGTTTCCGTACGAGAAGCTCGCGCACCTGCAATCGGCGACGCGCTTTGGCGGTATGGAGAACGCGAGCGAGATCTTCTACGCCGACGCCGGCTTTCGCCGCGGAACGATGACCGACGCGTTGATCGCGCACGAGACGGCGCATCAATGGTTTGGCGACGCGGTCACCGAGCGTGATTGGTCGCATCTGTGGCTGTCGGAAGGTTTCGCCACCTACTTCGCGGCGTTGTGGCGGCGCGCCGCATCAGGCGACAGCGCATTTCGCGCGAACATGGCGGCGATTCGCGCCACCGTGCTCGCCGACAGCACCGCGGTCACGCACCGTCCGGTGATCGACAGCACCGAGACGAACTATCTCGCGCTACTCAATCGCAACAGCTACGAAAAGGGCGGCTTCGTGCTGCACATGCTGCGCAAGCAAGTCGGCGAGCGGGCGTTTTACGAAGCCTTGCGCGGATACTATGTGCGTCACAAGGGCGCGACCGCGGTCACCGATGATCTGCAAGCCGAGATGGAGCGCGCGTCGAAGCAGCGGCTGCAATGGTTCTTCGATCAGTGGCTCCGGCGGCCGGGATATCCGACCGTCACCGCGACGTGGGCGTACGACGCTGCAACGCACGAAACCTCGATCACCGTGCGGCAGGACAGCCGGTTCGGCGCGTATCAGTTTCCTCTCACCATCGCGGTCGTCGATTCAACGGGAGCGTCGCACCGCGCGGTCGCGCAGCTGTCGGCTACGGCGGGCGCCGTGCAGGTCCGCGTTCCCCTTTCCACGGCGCCGTCGGCCGTGGTGCTCGATCCGGACGTCGAGCTGCTCGCCGCGCTGCACGTGAGTCCCCGATGAGTCGTTGGCTTCGTACAATCGTTGTGTCGTGCATCTCGAGTGCAGCGACCGCAGCGAGCGCGGCGGTCGCAGGCGCTCAGTCGCTGCGCCTCGCTGACTCGCTGATCCAGCGCGGCGCGATTCAGCAAGCCGAGTCGCTGTACTATGCCGCGGCGCGCGCACATCCGCATGACCCGCAGGCGCGACTCGCACTGGGCCGCTATCTCGAGTCGCGCGGCGCGACGCGCATTGCCGTGACGCTCGTCGAGGAAGCGGTTCAGTTTGGCTTGGCACCGTCGGCCGCGGGGCCGATCCTCGCACCGATGTATGACGAGCTCGAGCAGTATCCACAGTTGCTGTCGTTGCCCGCGGGGACCTTGTCGCCGGCCGAGCGTGATCGTGCGCGGTGGCTCGCCGCGCATCCGTCACGAACGCTCGCGAGCGATTCGAGTGTGCTCATGTCCTACGCACCGCGATCGTCGTCGCCGCTCGGCAGCGTCACGCTTCGTGTGAACGGCCGGCCGGTTGTGCTGGCGATTCGTTCGAGTGGAAATGGAATCAGTGTATCGGAGGCTGTCTCGACGTCGGTGAAGCTGCGACGGTTTCCTGCGAGCGCCGCGCGGTCGGCGGTTGCGGCCGCAGATTCCATCGGCCTGAGCCGTGTCACCCTGACGAACTTTCCGGTGACGGTCGAGTCGCCACCCGCGGGCGTCGACGGAAGCGTGAGTCTCGAGTTTCTCGCGCGATTCACGCCGACGTTCGATCCGGCGGCGGATCGCATGTTGCTGCGCATCGGCGCGACGTCGCTTCGCTCGACGAATGGGACGCGGCTCGCCATCATGAAATCCGCCGGCGAGCTCGAGATGGCGCGAGCTGGCGGCTGGGTGCCGCTGCGGCTGCCGCAGGTGTCATCCATGCTGAAAGAGCGTCGGTGGACGCTCGATCTGCGGCACGGACAGATCGTCGTCGAGTAGCGGGGCTATTTTCCGCGCCGTCTCATCTCGACCATGAGACACCTGTCCTGCACGACGTCGATTCCGGCGCGCGCGAGCCGCTCGGCCGCCTCATCGTTGCGAATGCCGAGCTGGAGCCAGACCGACTTGGGATGCTTGGCGATGATGTCGTCGACGTGCGGAGGCACGTCGCGCGAGCGGCGGAACACGTTCACCATGTCGACGTCGCCGGGAACGTCGGCGACTTTGCGATAGACCTTCTCGCCGAGAATCTCGGTGACGTCGGGGAAATACACGGGAACGGGCACGATCTCGTGTCCCGTTTGTTGCGCGTATTCCGGGACGTAGTGCGCGGGCTGATCGGGATCGACCTTGATGCCCAGCACCGCGATGCGCTTGGTGCCGCCGAGCACGCGGGCGATTCCCTCATTGTCGTCGATCAGGTGGCGCCGCCAATCGGAGTCGTGGTCGTTCGTCGTCATGGAGTCGAGGCAGTGCGAGGATCGTGCACGGGCGGCAGGTGACGGGTCGGATGGGTACCTGATAGCTTTTTGTTCAACCCACTCACCACTCGCTGTTCTGGAGAAGCGCGTTCATGCGGATGCTCGTTCTTGGCGCGGGATTGCAGGGTTCGGCGTGCGCGTACGACCTGCTGCAAGATAAAGAAGTGACGGAAGTACGATTGGCCGACGTGCACATTGGCCAGCTGCCGGAGTTTCTCGCGCCGTACTCGGGACCGCGGCTGCTGCCCACCACGCTCGACGTGCGCGACGAGAGTGCCGTGCTTGGTGCCATGCGCCAGTGCGACGCGGTGATGAGCGCCATTCCGTACTACTTCAATTACGACCTGGCCCGTCTCGCGGTGCAGGCCGGCGTCCACTTCTGCGATCTTGGCGGCAACACCGAGATCGTGTTCAAGCAGAAGGAGCTCGACGCCGAGGCAAAGCGAAAGAACATCACGGTGGTGCCGGACTGCGGGCTGGCGCCAGGCATGGTGAACATTCTCTCGGAGTACGGCATTCGGCAGCTCGACTCCGTGGAGTCGGTGAAGATCTTCGTTGGTGGGTTGCCGCAGCATCCGGAGCCGCCGCTCAACTACATGCTCGTCTATTCGCTCGAGGGCGCGCTCGACTACTACACGACGCTGTCGTGGGTATTACGGAACTCGAAACGCACGCAGGTGAAGGCGCTCTCCGAGATCGAGCCGGTGACGTTCGATTTCGCCGAGCTCGAGGCGTTCCATACGGCGGGCGGCCTGTCGACGATGGCGTTTCGGTACGAGGGCAAGATTCCGACGATGGAGTACAAGACGCTGCGCTATCCGGGGCACGCGTACTTGATGGCCGCGGTGCGCGAGATGGGCTTGCTCGACAATAGTCCGATCGACGTGAAAGGCACGAAGGTCGTGCCCCGCGACTTGTTCATCGCCTCGGTGCAGCCGAAGCTGCGGAAGCCGAAGGGCCACGATCTCGTGGCGCTGCGCGTCATCGTGCGCGGGACGAAGGATGGCAAGCCCGCGACGAAGGAGTTCGATCTCGTCGACCGCTACGACGAGAAGCGCGAGATCAGCGCCATGATGCGCACGACCGGCTACTCGCTGTCGATCACGGGCTTGATGCAGGTGCGCCGCCAGATTCAGCCGCCCGGGGTCCATACGCCGGACGAGTGCGTGCCGCCGGAGCTCTACGTCGCCGAGCTGCGGAAGCGCGGCATCGACATTAAAGAATCGTAATTAGTCTCTTACAAACTCCGCCATGGTCGCGCCGATCTGATCCATCGCGGCCTTGGCGTTCCAGCGGTCCGCGCCGTTGTAGATCAGCGAGAACGCGAGCACTTCGCCGTTCTTCGCCGTGACGTACCCGCCGAGCGCCGCGACTGTATTCGTCGTACCAGTCTTGGCATGCAGGTTTCCACGCGACGGCGCGCCCTTGCCGTGCCGCTTGAGCGTGCCGGACTCGCCTTCCACCGGCAGCGCCGCATGGAACACCGGTCCCCACGGCGCATTGTGCACGTATCCGAGCAGGCGGACCATCGAGCGCGCGGTGACCGAATCGTTGAGCGAAAGGCCGCTGCCGTCGGACACGTCCACGACACTTCCCGGCATGCCGACTTTCTTGGAGAGAAACTCGCGCAGGTTGGCGAGACCGGTCTCCGCCGAGCCTTGCTGCCTGAGCGCATCGTGCGCCGTGGCGCGGAACAACAACTCGGCGACGATGTTGATGCTCTCGCGATCCATCTCGCCGATGATCTGCGCGAGCGGCGGCGACGAGATCGCCGCGACCTGGGTCGCGTTCGCGGGCGTGGCGGCAAGGCGCGTCTGGCCGTCGATCGTCACGCCGGCCTTCTGCAACGCGGCGCGCAGCGCGCCGGTGGTGAACAGCGCCGGATTGTCGACGACGAGCGAATACTTGAGCGGGCCCGAGCTCGCTCCGATCGATCCACGAACTTTGATGGAACCGTCGGGTTGGCGCGCCGCGCTGATGCGGCCGCCAGAGCCGCCGCCGGTGGTCACCGAGCTTTCGAGCGGAATGGTCGTCGACGCCGGATCGAGCGTCACCGACGCTTTGCGCCCGTCCGGCTGTACCACCACCCACACGAGATTCTCATTGAGCGAGAGGGCCGACACGCGCGCCGCGTACGCGGCGCCGAGGTAGCTGGTCTTCCAACCGTCGGGAATGAGCTTGTCGTCGAATGCCGTCGCGTCGCCGACCAGATCGCCCGTGACGTGCTTGATGCCCGCCGCCACGACCTCCTTCGCGAGCGCGTCCATCGGCGATTCGTCGTGCCAGAACCGCGAGCTCATCGACGGATCGCCGACGCCCTTGAGATACAGATTGCCGTTGAGCGTGCCGTCCGCGCTCACGGCGCCATCGCGTAACACCGGCGTGCGGAACGTATAGTCGGGACCGAAGTGATCGAGCGTCACGGCCGACGTGTACATCTTCATGGTCGACGCGGGTTGCATCATCGCATCGGCATTCTCGGCGAACAGCGTGTCGCCGCGCGTCAGCGACACGATGATCGCGCCCCACTCGCCGCCGCGCGTGTGTCCGGCGAGCGCCCCGCCAACCGCGCTCGCGAGCGCCGATGCACCGCTGGGCGTCGACCACGCCGGCTGTGCGGGCCGCGTGTCTTTCGCCGCCGCTCGGCGAACCGGAGTGGACTTTTTCTTGGGGGCGCGTTGCGCGCCGGAAACCGAAGACGCAGAGGCGACCGCCAGCAGCCCCAGCGCTGCCAGCCGGGCCATGTATTTCATATTTCGCACGTTACGCTCGTTCCACACGTTATCGCAGGGTTTACACGGTACAGCCTGCACAGGTGCAAGAAGCGGGCGGGAACCCAGCCTACCGCGCCGCCCAGCCTACCTGTGCCGCCTCGCGGGAATCTTCCGCGCCGGCCATCTGCCACCGGTAGAAGACGATCGAGATGATCGTGTAGAAATACAGCCCGCCGGGAATCCACATGAGCAGGCCGCCATACAGCTGATCGTTCATCGGCGTGATGCCCCACACCCGCGGGGCACTGGCGTACATCGGATACAGCACGGTGTCCGCGTAGGTGATGTATACCGCGACGATCGCCATGGGGATGGTCAACAGGAACAGATAGAGCATCTGCCCCGGATAACTCAGGCGCGGCAGCTCGGGCAGGGGACTCAGCACGGGCCACCACATGATCACCGACGCGGCCAGAAACATCAGGTGCTGCACGATGTGAATATCGTGATGCGCCAGCGCGTAGTTGTACATCGGGGGCAGGTGCCACGCCGAGACGACGACGGTGAAGATCGCGAACGCATGTGTGGGGCGAGTCAGCCACTCCGCCGCGATGCGCACCGCGCGCACACGCAGCGTCGGACGCAGCATGTCGCCGGACACACCCATGATCATCAGCGGCGCGATCGCGAACGCCAGCAGGAGGTGCTGCAGCATGTGCGCGCTGAAGAGATACGAATCGCTCAGGTCGTGCAGCGGGCCGTTGAGCGAGAAGAACATCAGCGCCAGCGACAAATAGAACGGGAAACGGGAACCGGTTCCCGTTTCCCGTTTCGCGTATTCGTACACGCCGGCCAGTCCCGCGATTCCGACAACCGTGCTGGGATGGACCGAAAACGCCGTCCAGCCTACCTGCGCGCCCGCGTGCAGCAGCGCGAGGGACATCACCATCGAAGCACCTCGCTCACCCGTGTCCGAACTTCGAGAAGAGGAAGAGCAGGGCGACGAGCGTCGACATCGCGATGATCAGCGGGCCGGTGAACAGCGCCTTGAAGAGCTTGTGGTCGTACTTGAGGTGCATGTAGAACAACACGACGATCGCGAACTTCACCGCCGACATGATGAGCAGCAGCGGCACGAAGACCGGCGAATTCTGAAGCGGCGTGTAGTAGACCCACACCTCGCCGACGGTGATGACGGTGAGGATGAGCGCGACCCACTTGTATTCCCGCCACGTGGGGTGCTCGTGCACCTCGCCCATCGCGTGGACGTCGATGTCGGCGTTGGTGTGGGTGAACGTATCGTGATGATCTGCCATTTTTTTTACTTGATGAGATAGACGAGCGTGAAGATCGCGATCCACACCACGTCGACGAAGTGCCAGTACAACGCCGAGATGTCGACGAGCAGCGCATCCTTGGGCTCGAGACCGCGCTTGATGTCGATCGCGAGGAGCGTCAACAGCCAGAGCACACCCGCCGTCACGTGCGCGCCGTGAAAACCGGTGAGCGTGAAGAACGACGAGCCGAAGAGGTTCGTGCGAATGGTCAGCCCTTCGTGCACGAACGACGTGAACTCGAACGCCTGAAAGCCGAGAAAGGTCGTGCCGAGCAGCGCGGTCACGGCGAGCCACAGCTTCGAGTTGCCGAGGACGCCTTCGTAGCCCGGCTTCCCGCGGTTCTCCACGGCGGCGAGCGCGAGCACCATCGCCAACGACGACATCAGCAGCACGAACGTCGACATCGACGTGACGGGAATGTTCAGGATTGCGTTGAGGTGCGTGGCGCACACCGGCGGATCGCATGCCTCGTGGGGAAACGGTCCGACAACGCTTTTTCCCTTGTAGATCAGATACGTCGAGATGAGTGACGCGAAGAGCATGCACTCCGACCCGATGAAGGCCCAGATCGCGATCTTGCGATGATCCAGGCCCGTGCTGGTCGGGGGATGTGCGTGTGAAGCGACTGCGGTTGCCATATCGATGAGAAGAGAAGTGTGTTGGTCGCGTATGGATTAGTGGAGATGCGGCTCGAGCGGCGACGTCAGCCAGCCGTACAACGTGAACGTCATGGCCGCGCCGAACGAGATCACGAGCGCGACCGCGACGTGCAGCTGATCCTTGTGGATCAGCAGAAGGCTGCCGAACATCAGCGTCATGAACAGCGCGGCGAAGAGCGGCTTGATCGTCGGATACGGCATCGGAATTCCGAGCTCTTCGGCCGTCTTGATCGAGACCTTCGTCGACGCCTGCTTGGCGTTCGGGTTGATACCGCCTTCCGGCGTGCCGGCGCTCATGTGATCGTGGAACGCGCCGACGTGCTTGCCGCCAACGGAAATATCGTTGCGCTCGTCGCCATGCTTGCTGTGCGGCACCTCGGCCGTCAGCTCCGGCGACTTCACGTCCCACAGCGGATAGCGCGACGTCACGGTCGGAATCACCGCGAAGTTGTACTCGGGCGGCGGCGAGGGAATGGACCACTCGAGCGACGGTGCGCCCCACGGATCGTTGCCCGCGATCTCACCGCTCTTCCGGCTGCGGAAGATGTTGTACGCGAAGATGATTCCGGCCAACGCCTGGATGTAGGCGCCGATGGAGCTCATCAGGTTGTACGTGTCCCAACCCTGCCCATGATCGTACTGGTAAATGCGGCGCGGCATGCCGTAGAGACCCGACCAGTGCATCGGCATGAACGTGAGGTTGACGCCGATGAACGTGATCCAGAAGTGCCAGTTGCCGATCTTCTCGCTCAGCAGCCGGCCCGTGATCTTCGGGAAGTAGTAGTAGATGCCGCCCCACAGGCCCATGAGCGAGCCCGCGACGAGCACGTAGTGGAAGTGCGCCACGATGAAGTACGTGTCCGTCTGCTGCAAGTCGGCCGGCGGCGAGGCGTGCATCACGCCGGAGATGCCGCCGATCGTGAACAGCGCCACGAGCGTGATCGCGAACTTCATCGCCGTCGTGAAGCGCAGGTTGCCGCCCCACATCGTGAAGATCCAGTTGAAGATCTTCACGCCCGTCGGAATGGCGATGAGCATCGTCGTCACCGAGAACACCGAGTCGGCGATCGGCCCCATGCCGACCGCGAACATGTGGTGCGCCCACACGCCGAAGCCCAGGAACGCGATGAGAATTCCTGAATACACCATCACGGGATAGCCGAAGATCGGCTTCCGCGAGAAGGTCGGCAGGATCTCCGACACCAGACCAAACGCCGGCAGAATCAGGATGTAGACCTCCGGGTGACCGAAGATCCAGAACAAGTGCTGCCAGAGGAGCGGGTCCGCGCCCGCGGTCATGGTGTAGAAGTTCGTGCCGAAGAAGCGGTCGAACTGCAGGAACACGAGCGCGATCGTGATGACCGGAAACGCCAGCACGAGCAGGAACTGCACGACGAACGCCATCCACGTGAACATCGGCATGCGCATCAGGTTCATTCCTGGCGCGCGCATGTTGATGATCGTCGTGATGAAGTTGAACGCCGCGGCGAGCGAGGAGACACCCAGGATCTGCAGGCCGAGCATCCAGAAGTCGATGTTGAGCCCCGGCGACGACGGCAGCGTGGTGAGCGGCACGTAGCCGAACCATCCGCCGTTCGGCGCGGAGCCGATCAGCCACGACGAGTTCATGAACAACGAGCCGAACAGATACACCCAGTAGCTGAACGCGTTGAGTCGCGGGAACGCGACGTCGCGCGCGCCGATCTGCAGCGGAATGAGGAAATTGAAAAACGCCGCGGAGAGCGGCATCACGACGAGGAAGATCATCGTCGTCCCGTGCATCGTGAACAGCTGATTGAACACCTCGGCCGAAACCACCCGGCCGTTGGGGCCCTGCAGCTGCGCGCGCATGATCACGGCTTCGAGTCCGCCGACCAGGAACCACGTCAGCGAAGTGTAGAGGTACAGTGCGCCGATCCGCTTATGGTCGACGGTCGTGAGCCAGCTCCAGATCCCGCTCTTCGACGATTCGCCGGTGTGAGCGTAGGCCGGGCTGACGGCGGCGGTTGCCATTCGTCTATATCTCCAATTCAGCGGTTCGTTATTTCAGCGACTGCAAATACGCGACGATGTCGGCGACCTGGGCGTCGGTGAATCCAATCTTCACCGGTCCCTTGAGCGTCACCGGATCGTACTCGCCGATGCCGAGCGCCGGCATGATGACACCCGGCTTCATGGCGGGTGCGTCCTTGACCCAGCGGGCCAGATGCTGCGCGTCGTTCGGATACAACCCCGCGGCGATCGTCGTGCGCGAGCCGACGTGCGTCAGGTTCGGTCCAACCGTCGCTGCCATCGTCGGAACGCCGCGAATGGTATGGCACGCCACGCACATCCCGGTCGACACGAGCTTCGCGCCATTCGCGGCGTTGCCTGCCGCGAGCAGGTTGTCGTCGTACGTGAGGCCCGCCGGCAGCGGAGTTCCCGGAACGGCGTAGGCCGGAATCTTTTCGCGAGGATACGACACGAACCCGGCTTGCACGACGTTCGCATTGACTGCGCCTGGGGCATTCGGCACGCCCACACCAGTCGGTCCGGAACCCGGCGTCGTCGGGCTGGCCTGACGCGCGCCGGCCGGCGAGTTCAACGTGCCGCTTGCATTGACGTTCGGATTGACCTGGCTGCCCATTGGCGCCGTGGGCTGCTGCAACACCGGAGTCGCACCCGCGGGCGCCGTTGCGACCTGCGCGCCAACGCCGGCGAGCTTCTGGTTCGCCATCCAGCTATCGAAATCCGCCTGCGACACCGTGAACACCTTGAAGCGCATGTTCGCGTGGCTCGTTCCGCAATACTCCGCGCACGCGCCGTTGAACACGTCCATCGTCGTCGAATCAGGCGTGTACCACAAGTAGTTCGTGCGGTTCGTGACCACGTCGCGCTTGCCCGCCAGACCGGGCGCCCAGAACGAATGGATCACGTCGCGCGACTTGAGCGTGAAGTTCACCGTCTTGCCGATCGGCAGATACAGCTCGTTCGCCGTGACGACGGTATCCGTGCGGCCGTTGTTGGCGACGGTGTACTGCGGATAACGGAATTCCCACCACCACTGGTGTCCGATCACCTCGACCTGCAACGCATCGTCACGCGCCTTCGCTTCGGTCTTGAAGATGGTCTTGACCGTGGGAATCGCGATGAGGATCAGGATGACCAGCGGAATGACCGTCCACGCGATCTCGAGCGTCGTGTTCCCATGCACGTGCTCAGGCGCGGCCTGCCCCGGACGCGAGCGATACTTGATCAACGTGAGGATGAGAATTCCCTCGACGAAGATGAAGACCGCCGTTCCGATGTAGATGATCAGCTTGAAAAGAAAATCGACTTCCCGATTGAAGTCCGTTCGTTGATGAAAAATCGAATCGGGATGGTTCTGCCCACACGCGGTCAGTGAAAGACTGAGCACCGCAAGGGCGACCGTCAGCGCGGCCGCACCCGCATTGCGGGTACCCAGCCGGCGCAGGCGGGTGAGAAAAGGCATGATGAATCCTTTTACCGGCGTTCTGAGCGCGCCCACGGACTGTCATCCATAGCATTGCGCTCGGTGCGAATTGTGACTGGAATAGCAAGCGGAACCTATCGGAGCCGTCGGATTGAATCAAGCGAACACTGGCTCAGCCGTAGGCGGTTCCCCGACAGCAGGTTACGCGCCGTCTGCGCGCTTCGGCGGCGCATGCGGGCCGCCTTGTGCGCCGCCATGCGCGTCATCGACGACCTTGTGCTTGTCCTTCGTCTGCGTGATGGCGATTTCCAGCGCCTGCTTCACCTGCGCCACACCCTCACGCAACCCGCGCAGCCGCACCTGCTCGCTCGCGCCGCGGCTCGCCGACAGGTTGACCGCGACCACCTGGTCCGAGATCATCCCGAACTGATTCTTGAGATTCGCCGCGAGCGTCGGCAGCTGTCGCCGAATGTTCATCACGAATGCGCTCGTCGCCTGATTGTTCTTGAGCGCGATCGCGTACTGCTCGACCAGCCCATGAATGCGCTGCAGGTGAAGTAACGCTTCGTCGAGCGTTTTCAGCTTGATCTGGCCGGTCGAGTCGAGTCTGATCCCGGCCATGTTATTTGACCCTTTCCAGGCGTGGATTTTCCCGCGAGCGCCGCCCGGCCTTCGACTCGGCCTTTCCATTCACCTGAACGATGTCCGCCGTGAAATCCCACCGGCCGTCGAACAGCGCCGCGCCGACGCCGTACGCGTCCACCGGCACACCCTCTTCCTCGAACGCCGCGATCTTCGCCACGTCGAAGCCGCCCGACACGATGATCTTCACGTCACCGAACCCCTCGGCGTCGAGCGCATTGCGCACGCTCCAGACGAGATTCGCATTCACACCCGTGGGCTTGAACCCGCCCATCTGCGACACCACCGACTTATCCACCATGTACTCGGCGGTATCGAGTCGAACGCCCCACAAACGATCCTCGAGCGCGCGCGCGACGTCGAGACTCGTTTTCACCGAATCGTTGTCGTAGTCGACGAGCGCGATGACGTCCACGCCCTCGATGACCTCGCAGAAGCGCTTCGTCGCCTTCACGGTGTCGCCGGCGAACGCCGCGATGAGCGCGTGCGGAATCGTACCGACGGCCTTTCCGCCGAACAGCGAGCCCTGCGCCTCGGTCGACACGAGCTTCACGCCGCCGACCATCGCGCTGTAGCCGTCGCCCGGCTGCGTCCATAGCACGTCGTCGCGCGCGCCGAAGAACATCACCGGCTTGGACGGCGCCGCGCCGCAGATGACTCGCGCGTTGGTGCAGATGCGCGTCCGCCGGCCGAGTGCGCCGAGGCACAGCGTCTCGAGATGCGCGAACTGATCGTACGGCCCTTCGATCGTGAGCACGGTATCCCAGCTCTCGAATCGATCGCCTTCGTAGAGCGCGTGCACGGTCAGCGTAGTCCAGTCGTCGACCGCGAGCTTGAGCATCGCGATCGACTCGTCGATGCCGCCGAGCCATCCCTCGGTCTTGCCGGTGAACTGCATCACCACCGTCGGCGGCTTCTTCTCCGCGCGCACGATCTCTCGCGCACGGACGAAGTAGGCGTCGGTGTAGAAGCCCTGCCTGATCTGCTCGACCGGAAGATTGAAGGCGCTCGGATCGAGTCGTTTGCGTCGGCGTGGGGGCATGACCGGCTCTTCAGCTCCCGATCATCGACTCGGGATCCAGCACCCGATCGAGCTGCTCGCGCGTCAGCAGGCCGCGCTCCATCACGATGTCGTACACGCCGCGGCCGGTGTCGAGCGCCTGCTTCGCGACCGACGTCGCGTGCTCGTACCCGATCGCCGGCACGAGCGCGGTGACGATTCCGATCGAGTGCTCGACGAAGTAGCGCATGCGGTCCGGATTCGCCGTGATGCCCTCCACACAGCGCTCACGCAGCACGCGACACCCATTCGTCAGCGTCTGAATGCCGTGCAGCAGCCTGAACGCGATCACGGGCTCGAACACGTTCAGCTGCAGCTGCCCCGCCTCGGCGGCGAGCGTCACCGTCACGTCGCCGCCGATCACGTCGAAGCAGACCTGATTTACCACTTCCGGAATGACGGGATTCACCTTCCCCGGCATGATCGAAGACCCGGGCTGCATTGGCGGCAGATTGATCTCGCCCAAGCCCGCCCGCGGGCCGGAAGACAATAGTCGCAAATCGTTACAAATTTTCGAAAGCTTCACCGCGCATCGCTTCAACACGCCCGACAGCTGCACGAACGCGCCCGTGTCCATCGTCGCCTCGACGAGATAGGGCGCCGTGATCATCGCCAGGCCGGTGATCCGCGACAGCTCGCGACAGATCGTTGCCGCGTAGCCTGTCGGCGTGTTGATGCCCGTGCCGATCGCGGTCGCGCCCATGTTCATCTCGCGAATCAACGCTTGCGCTTCACCCAACCGCTCGACGTCCTCGAGAATGGTGTGGCCGAACGCGCGGAATTCCTGGCCGAGCGTCATCGGCACCGCGTCCTGCAATTGCGTACGCCCCATCTTGATGAACGACGCGAACTCCTCGCCCTTGCCCAGAAACGCCGCGGCGAGCCTGCTCATCTCGCCGCGAAGCAGCTCGATGGCGCCGTGCAGCGCCAGCTTCACCGCCGTCGGATACACGTCGTTCGTGGACTGGCTGAGATTGACGTGATTGTTCGGGTGCACGACCGCGTAATCGCCGCGCTCCTTGCCGAGCAGCTCGAGCGCACGATTGGCGATGACTTCGTTCGCGTTCATGTTGGTCGACGTGCCGGCCCCGCCCTGAATCATGTCGACGACGAAATGCTCGTGATGCCGGCCGGCGCGAATTTCCTGCGCGGCGCGCACGATCACGTCCGCGATGCCGCGATCCAGCAGCCCCAACTCGGCGTTGGCCAGCGCGGCCGCTTCCTTCACGGCGGCGAGCGCCTCGACCAGCACCGGAAATTCGCGAAGGGCCGTACCGGTGATCGGAAAATTCTCGAGCGCGCGCAGAGTTTGAACGCCGTAGAGCGCGTCGTCGGGCACTTCGCGCTCGCCGAGCAGGTCGTGTTCTTTGCGTGTACGAGCGCCCGTGAAGCCAAGCGTGCGCCCGCGGCCGACGAGCGTCGCGTCGGTCGCGGCAAGACGCTGCGAGATCGACCGTGCCGCGCGTCCGACGAGCGCCGCGTACACCGCGGGCGATTCCTTGATCATCTCGCGCACTTTGTCCGCGGTGAGCACGTACGCTTCGGTTTTCTGGATGGCGCGCGCGCTGGTGCCGTGCGGCAGATCGTCGAGCAGCAGCCCTTCGCCGACGGCCTGGCCGGCGCCGAGGGTCACGAGGCGAACGGGGCGCCCGTTGCCACCTTTTTCGATGGCGACGGCGCCGCTGACGATGATCGCCATGGCCGAGCGCGGCGAGCCTTCCTCGAAGAGAACGTCGTCGCACTCGTAGGCGACGGGGCTGACCAGTTTGGCGAGACTGTGGATGGCGCTGTCGGTGACGCCGTCCAGGAAGTGGGCGGAGCGCAGCTTGTCGCGGATTTCGGCGGACATGGGGTGGAAGGTAGCTGTGCCCCGGTTCCCCTGTCATCCCGAGCGGAGGCGCGAAAGCGCCGCAGTCGAGGGACCCCCTTGGACCCCCGTGCTCAGGGGAGCGCTGCATATCGCTCCTCAGTCGCGACGGGGCCGTCTTCGCTCAGGATGACATTCGTCTTGGATTCGCGGTAACTTCACGCATCTCCGTCCGGAGCACTCCATGCCCGTCTCCCGCCGTGACTTCCTCGGGGCCGGTGCGGCCGCCGCCGCCGGTCTTGCCTTGCCGACGCTCGCCAACGCGATGCCTAGGGCCGCAAGCATTACCGTGCGCGACCGATCCGAGCTCGTACCCAACCTCGCCGCGGGGCGGCCCGTCATCATCTCCGCGGCCAACGGCTACAACCGCGATCCAAGCGGCAAGCGCGGAATCGAGGTCGCGTACCAGATGCTCTCGGGCGGCGCCGACCCGCTCGACGCGATCGTCTCCGGCGTGCAGATCGTCGAGCTCGATCCCACCGACAACAGCGTCGGACTGGGTGGGTTGCCGAACGAAGAGGGCGTGGTCCAGCTCGACGCGAGCTGCATGCACGGTCCGACGCGCCGCGCCGGCGCTGTTGGCGCGATCGAGGACATCGCGACGCCCGCCGCGGTGGCGCGCGCCGTCATGGACAATACCGATCACATCTTTCTCGTCGGCGCCGGCGCCAAGAAGTTCGCGCTCGAGATGGGTTTCAAGGAGCAGAATCTGCTCACGCCCGAAGCGCGGCAGATGTGGCTGCGTTGGAAGGCGAAGCTCAATCCAAATGACGCTTGGTTAGATGTCCCTGTATTACCTGCCGATTCCGCGCGACAGGACAAAAAACCGAAACCCCCCGCAAAGAACGACGAAAATCAGTATCACGTTTTTTACGACGCGCATGGCGTTCCATACACGTACGGCACGATCAACATGAATGCGGTCACGGCTAACGGTGATATTGCGTCGGTTACCACCACGAGCGGGTTGTCGTGGAAGATTCCCGGTCGTGTTGGCGACTCACCGATCATCGGCGCAGGGCAGTACTGCGATAATGAGATCGGAGCCGCGGGTTCAACGGGCCGCGGCGAGGCAAACATCAAGGTGTGTGGGGCATTTCTCGCCGTTGAGTACATGCGAAACGGCGACTCGCCAGAAGAAGCCTTGATGAAGGTCGTGAAGCGCGTGATCGCCATGACCGAATCCCGGCTCTTAGTAAATGGCAAACCGACCTTCCAGCTTCAGTACTACGCTGTGAACAAAAAGGGCGAGTATGCCGCTGCTTGTTGCTACGAAGGTTCGGATTTCGCGGTGTGTGATGCTAAAGGAGCGCGCGTCGAGAAATGCGCTTACCTCTACAAAGCATCAGAGCAACCGAAGGTCCCGCTTAGCGGAGTTCTCATCAAGCCGTAATTCGGCAGGCGGCGCCTCCTCCGTCGCGAAGCATCGCTCAGGTAGGTTGAGCTCCTCCAACGTCAAGCCTTGGAGGAGTCTCTTTAGGTGCGCACGCGCCACGTCCTCTGGAAACGGTTCAAGAGGACTGAGATGCCGCGGACAATACTCGCCTTCTTTTCCCGGAAAACGTCCCAGTCGAGCCATGAGTCTATTTTGGACTCAAAGCCCGCGCAGGGCAAGGTGCTCCCTGCTATGTCTACTCGCGAGCACGAATCATCACGAGCGCGTTGGCCGAAGCTCTATAACGAATTCCGCGTGTGCTTAGTCGAAGCCCGCGAGTTAGCAGGGATGACGCAGCGCGAGGCGGCTAAGGCGCTTGGTCGTTCTCAGAGCTTCATTGCGAAGTCGGAGTCCGGCGAACGGCGGGTCGACATAATCGAACTGGCGCAGTTCGCCGCGGTGTACGAAAGACCTCTCAGGTTCTTCCTCCCACAATCGCTACGCTAGATCCGGATCGGTATCCGGATTACCTCCGTCGATCGGCCAAACGTGTTCGACTCGCGCGGAGGTGTCTTGACTCTTCGTTTCTGTTGAACGCTGCGGCCCTCGTCACTGTCAGGCGCCAGCTCGTTCCATCTCCGAACGGTATAGGACCACAGTTCCGGTAGCTGCAGCCCGCTCGCCTCGGCCCAAGCAATCAGGTCTGGGCCGCTGGGGGGGTGCTCATGGAATCCGCTGTCGACTGCACGGTGAAGCGCGTCGAGCGCATTGGGATGTGGTGACGCTGGCCGAATATCCATGAACTGCCATAGTGCGTGCCCCTGCAACTCGATCGGTGTAATAAGGCGAGGGAGCCGAAATTCCCTGAGCAAGCTGCTCTCCGACAGGCTGAGCGCTGCGTCGGTAATGAGGTGATGGTATTGCAGCGTTTTTGCGCCGAGCTGCTTGCACAAGCTGAAGGCTGTCGTTGCTGCTTTGCGCGCAATGATGATTGGCTGAGCACGTTCACGTTCGGCAAACGAAAGAAACGCCCAGAATCGACAGTCTGTGGGGTCAATCCAGCGGATCTGGTGCGATAACCAGATGACCTGTGACCCGGCACTCCCTTCTGTCCGCATCACGCTTGGGTCATCCAGATCAGAGGGAAACGGGTTTGGCACCCTGCCGGCGTTCGCAACCGTCTCTGTGACTCGTCGGAGGATTTCGAGGCTGCTCCCGCAGGCATGCTCCAAGAGCGCGTTCACGTGCGGGAGTGCTTTCAGGCTGCGCTGCACGTCGTTTGGGGCAGCGTCCGAAAGGGCATACGCGCCATCGGCAACGCGCTCCAAAGCGGCGCTCTCGACAAGCCGTTGGATGCGATCGGCCAGAACTACCGGGTCGAAGCGACGAGGCCCGACTTCACAAAGCGCGTATTGGATGCCGCCCAAAGGCAGGACGGCGGAATCGCCGAATACCCGACGCACTCTTTGGGCGACGTAGTCAGGATTTGCCATGACGTGCCGCTTGCTGATTTGTGTCGTCATTAACGGGAGCCCTCACGCGGCCGTCGTACAGGGGCCGCAATAATATTATTGCGGCCCCTGTACGACGGCCGCAGGAACAATAATATTATTGTACCGTAGAAATCCATCTGGGGCGGACTGAAGTTCAAGATTTCGCGGACGAAACATCTAACGGCGCGCCTTTCGCTTTTTGATGTGGGTACTATTATGCGTGCAATCCGGGAGGCAAAGAATGTCGAAGCAAAAGACAGCTGCGAAGCAGACTAAGCGTCTAGAGCGCGAGTATCAGTTGCTCATGCAGCACGTGTTTCCCTCCTTGCCGGAACCGCCGCAACGGGAGACCTTCGAGCAACCGGATCCGTACCCGTATGTGCAAACCATGACCACGTACGGAGCTTACGAGCCCGTCCCCTGATCCCCAGCGCGCTTGCCTGACTGGAAAGAAGTCCTAATTGAGATTTCTACTAGAGGCGGTCAGGCGGCGGCTGAGGCGAGCAGCATGCCGGACCGTGTCCGGCGCGAGTACTTGGAGAAGCTCGCCAACTACACGAAGCGGAACGTCATCGCTTATTACTCCGGCTGGCTCTCCAAGCCTCCGACAGCCGGTCTCGACATTACGGACGAAGATAAAAACGGCTTTATGATGGCCGTTCATAATCTCGACCGGACAAAGGGGTTGGATCTCATCCTCCACACCCCCGGCGGCAACGTCGCCGCCACGCAGTCTCTCGTCGACTATCTGCACCAGATGTTCGGCAATGACATGCGTGCAATTGTTCCGCAGATCGCCATGTCTGCGGGCACCATGATGGCTTGCTCATGTTCCAGCATCATGATGGCAAAGCATTCAAACCTGGGACCGATCGACCCTCATCTTGCCGGTGTGCCTGCGTACGGCATCGTGGAGGAGTTCAAGCGCGCAGTCAAAGAGGTAAAGAAAGACCCGGCGAGCGCAGCAGTTTGGCACGCCATCATCGCCCAGTACCGTCCGGCGTTTTTGGGTCAGTGTCAACATGCAATTAAGTGGTCGAATGCCTTCGTCACCGAGCAGTTGAAAAACGTGATGTTCGATGGCGACCCGGACGCAGCTACGAAGGCGAAGGCAATCGTCAAGAAGCTGTCTGATTACTCGGGGAATCGTACGCACTCATTACACATCCACATGGATGCGTGTGAGAAAATGGGGCTGAAGATTGAGCGGCTTGAAAGCGATTCCGACCTACAAGATCTCGTGCTCACAGTTCACCACTGCTACATGCACGCGCTTGCGAATACCGCAGCGATCAAGATCATCGAGAACCATCTCGGCGCGGCGTTTGTTAAGCGAGCGGTTCCGAAACTAGAGGCTTGAAAAGGCGTGGCTATGCGGCGTCGGCGCTCAAGAAATATCGCCTTAAGGCGCGTCTGGCCATCTGTCCGAAAAGCGTCTTGTGGCAACCCGAGCGACAACTGGCTCGACCCGATCGATCCCGCGCATCCGTCATCGGCGGGCGCGGGCGGCCGCAAGCCGGACGACGAAGAACACTACTCGGGCTCGCACGTCTACTACGACGCGCGCGGCGTGGCGTACACGTACGGCACGATCAACATGAACGCGGTCACCGCGAAGGGCGACGTTGCGTCGGTGACGACGACCAGCGGTCTCTCGTGGAAGATTCCCGGCCGCGTCGGCGACTCGCCGATCATCGGCGCCGGCCAGTACTGCGACAACGAAGTCGGGGCCGCCGGATCGACCGGCCGCGGCGAAGCGAACATCAAGGTCTGCGGCGCGTTCCTCGCCGTGGAGTTCATGCGCAACGGCGACTCGCCGCAGGAAGCGCTGCTCAAGGTCATGAAGCGCGTGATCGCGATGACCGAAGACCGGCTGATGGTCAACGGCAAGCCGACGTTCCAGCTGCAGTACTACGCCGTGAACAAGAAGGGCGAGTACGCGGGCGCCTGCTGCTACGAGGGCTCCAAGTTCGCCGTGGCCGACGCGAACGGCGCGCGCGTCGAAGACTGTATCTACATGTACAAGAAGTCGGAGCAGCCGACGAACAATCTGAGCGGCACGATGATCAAACCGTGATCACGCGGTGACCTTCGCCGTCACGACGTGAATCGATCGATCCGCAAGGACATTCGTATCGGCGCATGGGTGCTCATCGTCGCCCTCGCCGCCTTTCAGACCTACGGCAATCGCTACGCGATCTCGCCGGACGGGATGTCCTACCTCGATCTCAGCGACGCCGTGGTCACGGGTCGCTGGGGCGATCTCGTCAATCTGTACTGGAGCCCGCTCTATCCCTTCCTGATCGGCGTCGCGCGCCGCATCGCGGACGCGGGCGCGGAGCACGAGGTGGCGATCGTCCACGCGGTGAACCTCGCGGCGTTCCTCGCGATGTTCGCCGGATTTGAGTATTTTATAGTTAAAGTATTATCAATAGCGGCCGGCGTCCGGCACGCCATGCTCCGCGGACCCTGGGGCGCCGTCGCCGCCTACGGCCTCTTCGGCGCGCTGTCGATGACGATGACGCCGCTCGAGCTGACGACCCCCGACTGGCTCTCCAACGCGGCCGTCTTCATCGCGATGGGCGCCATGCTCCGACTGCGCGACGAACCCGACGACCGCCGCACCGCACTCCTCCTCGGGGCCGCACTCGGCGTCGGCGCACTCGCCAAGTCGTTTCTCGTACCGTGGTCGATCGTGTGCTTCGTCGTGCTCGCGATCGCGCTTCATCGCGCTGCGTCACACCGCGCCGCCCGCCGCCCGCTGACACTCGCGATCCTCGCGTGGGCCGTGTTCGTCCTTCCGTGGACCGCCGTGCTCACACACCGCGCGGGCCGCGTCACCTTCGGCGATACCGGCCGGCTCACATGGGGCTGGTACGTCAACGGGCAGGATCCACCGTCGCTCGGCGTCGTTCCGCCCGACGCGCGGACGCGCGCGACCGAGGCGATTCTCCCGGGCACCGGCGTGACCGGCGATGCACCCGGCACCGACCCGATGTGGTACGACCCCGCGCGCTGGAACGCGTCGATGCATCCGAGGCTCTCGCTGCACGACGAGCTCGGGACGCTCGCCACCATGTCGGTGACGCTCATCGGCAGCCTGTCGATCCTCCTCTACCTGGGCCTCGCCATCGCCGTTGCGCCACGTGGCTCGCGGCGGGTGTATCTGGCGCGATCGTGGATCGTGCTGGTGCCGTGTCTGATCGGCATCCTCGGCTACGCGATGGTGATCATGACCGCGCGCTACATCATGGCCTTCGTCCTGTCGGGCGTGCTCGTCACGCTCGGCACGCTGCCGATCGCGCGCCGTCTTCGGCCGACGTGGCTCCTTCTCGGTCTCGTGATCTCGATCTCTCCCTTGGCGCCGTGGCAGATGATGTCGTACGCGTTTTCGTTCGCGACGGGCATCGCCGCGGCGATGCTCGTTGGTGCACTGATCCCGACGCGACGGGCCATTCTGTGGATGGTGCTCGTGCCGCTGGCGCTGCTGTTCTCGCTGCTTCTGTTCTCGCCGGCGACGCAGGCCGTCATGCGCCTTGGTTCGGCGGCCATCATCGTGCTCCTGTGGGCGGCGTCGCGCGCGGCGATTCGGCGTTGGCGCATGGAGCAATTCGCACGCGGCGCGTTGACCGGACTCGCGGTTGGCGCGGGACTCGTCCTGGCGGGACGCCTCGCGCTTCGCGCCAATCGCGATGCGATCAACATGTCGCACGCGTCGGCAGCCGTCAGTGCAAATCCACAGTGGCAGATCGCGCAGGAGCTCGCGGCGCACGGAATCGCGCCGGGTACGCGCATCGCGCTCATCGGCCCGCACGCCGAGTCGTACTGGGCGCGCACGGCACGCTTGAAGATCGTGGCCGACGTGCCGGGACCGATCGTGCCGGTGTGGTGGATGCTCACGCCGGCGTCGCGCGACGCACTGCTCGCGCAATTCGCCGCCGACGGCGCGACCGTGGCGATCGCGGTTCGTGCCCCCGACAATGTGCCGCCGGATTCGACCTGGACGCCGCTCAAGTACGGCGGCTGGATGCGCCGGCTGAAGTAGCGCTTTTAGAGTATTTAGAGTTTACGAAACCGTCGAGGGCCGCTGACCGACCGATCGGCCGATGTTCACATCAGCCGGTGCCTTGACAGGCCCGCTCTGCCGATTCCCGGGAACGGACGCCGGCTCGCCGCTGTCGAGCCGGAGGTTCGACACCACGCGAGTCAAGCGATCCGCCGCACCCGACAACGTCGCGGCCGCGGCCGCGATCTGTTCGGTCGAGGCGCTCTGCTCCTGGCTCGAGGCCGCAACTTCTTCCATCGCCGCGGCGAATGATTCCGTGCCCGTCGCCAGCGTGTCGAGCTTGCCGCGCATGTCGCGCACCAGCCCGCTCGCCGCTGTTACAGTTTTCTGAATCGTCGAGGTCCACGCGTCCGATTCCGCCACCGCCTGCTCGATGTGGCCGAACGACCGCGAGCCCTCTTCCGTTGCGCCGCGCACGACCTTCACCGTGGAGACGGTGCGCTCGCTCGACGTCCGCGAATCCGAGATGCCCTGCAGCACCCCGTTGACCACGCGCTCGGTACGCTCCGCCGCGTCCGACGACATGGCCGCCAGGCGCCGCACTTCTTCGGCGACGACCGCGAAGCCGTGGCCGTGATCGCCGGCGCGCGCCGCTTCCATGGCCGCGTTCAACGCAAGGAGCTTCGACTGCCGCGCCAGCTTCTGCACGAGCGTGACGAACGACTTCACTTCCTCCGACGCCTGCGCGAGCTGTTCGATCGCGGCGGCGCTGGCCTCCGCTTCCCCGCTCAGCGTCTGGAGCGACTTGGAGCTTTCGTCGAGTCGTGCGCGATTTTCGAGCGCCAACGTCCGGAGCCGAGCGTTGCGCTCGACACCTTCACTGGCGCCCGCGTCGAGGTTCGACGCAATGCCCACGAGGTTCTCCGACGATCCCGCGAGCGCGTGAATCGTTTCGGCCATCAGATTCGACTGCTGGCTGAGATCCGCCGCGGTGTGCGCGATCTGACCCGCCGACGCCGCCATCTCCTCGGAGCTCGCGGTGATCTCGGCCGTCATGCTCCCAGTCTCCGACGCCGACTGATTCAGCGCCGTCGCAAGACGCCGCAGCTCGGCGATCATCGCCGCGACCGCGCGCGCCAGGCGTCCGATCTCGTCGTCGCCGCCGATCTGGTTCACCTGCTTCGAGAGATCGCCGTTCGCCACGGCTTCCGCCGCCACCGCTAGCTCTTCGGCCGGACCGGTGACGCGGCGCTCGATGAATCGACCGATGAACGACAGGGACGCGATGATGAGCAACAGCATCACCGCGGCGCCGCCGAACAGCGCCATGCGCGCGACGTTATACGCGTGCGACGCGTCGGATTCGTTCATGTGCGCGACGACACGCCAACCGCCGTCGTTCGTGAGCTCGACCGCCGCGCGCTGCGGCACCGTCGAGTCGCCCGAGTACTTGAACGAAACGCTCGTGCCGCGACACTTGACCGAATCGAACGCGGCGAACGACTTGAAGCGATCGCCCGAGCCCGAGCTCGCGATGACCTTGCCCGCCGAGTCGACCAGGTCCACGCGCATCGTACCGTTGGTGGCGCCGCCCTGCGCCAACACCGAATCGACGAGCGACAGACCGAACTTGACCTTGGTCACGCCAACCGGCGTCGAGCCGTCGCGAATGACGCCGGACAACTCGACGACGACGCTCTTTCCGAACAGCGTCGCGTTCGCCGCCGTGGCGCCCTTGTTGAACGCGGTGTTCCACCAGGCTTCGTCGCTCTGAATGAAATCCGAGGAAGGCGACGTGGTCACGGCGTTGTAGCCGTACTTGTCCGTCACCATGACTTCGTTGATGTCGAGCTTTGGCAGCAGCGACTTCAAATATTGATTCGTGGACTCGTCCACCTGCATCGAGCGCGTCGCCTTGAAGCGCGCCTCGATCGGCTCGAGTGCCGATTCCTTGTCCTGAAACGTGCGCAGCGGCAGGCCAAGCTGCTTGGCTTCATCCGCGCCCTTCTTCGCCGCCGAAATCACGCTGGGAGCCGACGCAATCAGCTCGACCTGGCGCGCACGTTCGGCGAGCACGCGCTCGACGAGCTGCTTCGAGAGCGACGCGGCGTTCGTGAGGCGAGCGTCTTCGTCGCCGGCCATCGTTTGCTTCAACAGCTCGACGCCCAGGGCGGTAATCACGCCGAGCACGATGATCGCGCCCACCGCGACACCAGCGACGAGTCGCCGGCGCAGTGAGCGCGCCGAGCGGGGACCCGTCGGCGCTGCAGGAATCATGAAGGTGCCTGTACTGCGTAGGTTCATCGGCGGCTAAATTCCGCTAAAGCGATTGATTGTTCCTCACTTCGGCGCTTCGCGCCTCCGCTCGGAATTGCGCATACTGGCATTTCTTACATGACATCGACAGAGCGAGCACCAGCCGCGGAGCCGGCCGGCTATGACCCTGCCGCCATCGAACGGAAATGGCAGGAACGTTGGGAGAAGCGCGGTACGAACCACACCGACCTCTCCGCCGGTGAGCGTCCGTTCTATGCCCTCATGATGTTCCCGTATCCCTCGGCGGAGGGGCTGCACGTCGGCAACCTCTTCGCCTTCACGGGAAACGACATCTATGGACGATTCCAGCGGCTTCAAGGGCACACGGTCTTTGAGCCGCTGGGCTTCGACGCGTTCGGCATCCATTCCGAGAACTTCGCGCTGAAGGTGGGGACCCATCCCGCGGTCCTCATCCCTAAGAACATCGACAACTTCAGGCGGCAGCTTAAGCGCTCGGGCCTGATGATCGATTGGCGGCACGAGCTGTCGACTACCGACCCCGACTATTACAAGTGGACCCAGTGGGTTTTCCTGCAGCTCTACAAGCGGGGACTGGCCTATAAGCGGCGCGCGGCCGTGAACTGGTGCCCGAACGACAAGACCGTGCTGGCGAACGAGCAGGTCATCGCCGGCGAATGCGAGCGGTGCGGCGCCAAGGTCGAACAGCGGTTCCTGGAACAGTGGTTCTTCCGGATCACGGATTACGCCGCTCGGCTGCTGCACAATCTGGATTGGATCGACTGGTCCGAGTCCACCAAGCAGGCTCAGCGCAACTGGCTCGGCCGGTCTGACGGCGCGGAGCTGACGTTCCGCGTGCAGGATCTGGAGGATCTGGTCGGCACGGCGACGATCGCGAGCGGGCTCTCGGGCGAGTTCACGGCGGAGCCGGTGGACATTCGTGTGTTCACGACGCGTCCGGATACCGTGTTCGGCGCCACGTATCTGGTGTTGGCGCCGGAGCATCCGTTGGTCGACGTGTTGTCGACCGAGGAGCAGCGCGACGAGGTGGACGCGTACAAGAAGCGCGCGGCGAAGCAGGACCTGGTGTCGCGGAAGACGACGAAGGAGAAGACGGGCGTCTTCACGGGGTCGTTCGCGATCAATCCGGCGACGCAGCACCCGATTCCGATCTGGATCGCCGACTACGTGCTGATGGAATACGGCACGGGCGCGATCATGGCGGTGCCGGGCCACGACGAGCGGGATTTCGAGTTTGCTAATAAGTTCGATCTCGAGATTCCGCGTGTCGTTGCGCCGGTCGGCGGCGACGCGCATGCGCCGCTGACCGAGCCGTTCGTCGAGACGGCGAACGTGCAGATCGTGAACTCCGGGCAGTTCTCGGGCTTGAGCGTCGAGGACGCGAAGGCGCGCATCGTGGATTGGCTGGCGCAGAACGGCCACGCCAAGCCGGTGGTGAACTTCCGGCTGCACGACTGGTGCATCTCCCGGCAGCGGTACTGGGGTCCGCCGATCCCCATCATCTATTGCGACCATTGTGGTACCATTCCGGTACCAGAGAAGGATCTGCCGGTCGAGCTGCCGTTCGTCGAGGATTTCAGGCCCGACGACACGGGCATCTCGCCCTTGGCGCGGGTAGAGTCGTGGTATCGCGTGCCGTGTCCGACGTGCGGCCGCGAGGCGCGCCGCGAGACGGACGTGTCCGACACGTTCCTCGACAGCGCGTGGTATTTCCTGCGCTACCCGAGCACCGATTTCGACGACGTGGCGTTCGACGAGACGCTGACGGCCAAATGGCTGCCGGTGACCTCGTACATCGGCGGGAACGAGCACGCCGTATTGCACTTGTTATATTCGCGTTTCGTGACGATGGTGCTGTACGACGCCGGCCTGCTCGCGTTCGAGGAGCCGTTCGTGAAGTTTCGCGCGCACGGCATGATCATTCGCGAAGGCGCCAAGATGTCGAAGAGCCGCGGCAACGTGGTGAACCCCGACGAGTACATCGAGCGGTGGGGCGCCGACACGTTCCGCACGTACCTCATGTTCCTGGGGCCGTACGAGGAAGGCGGAGATTTCCGCGATCAGAGCATCGCCGGCGTCCGCCGGTTTCTCGATCGGGTGTGGTCGTCGGCCGCCGGGGCGACCACCGCGGGTGCGCCGGACGCGCAGGTGATGCGCAAGCTGCACCAGACGATCAAGAAGGTCAGCGAGGACGTGCCCGCGCTGAGCTACAACACGGCGATCGCGGCGATGATGGAGTACCTCAACGTCGTGCGTCGCAACGAACGCACGCCGCACCGCGCCGAAGTCGAGCCGCTGGTGCAGCTGGTCGCTCCGTTCGCGCCGCACGTGGCCGAGGAGCTATGGGAACAGTTCGGCCACGCCGAGAGTGTCTTCGACGCCGGCTGGCCGTCGTACGATCCGGCGCAGGCGGCGGAAGACCTGATCACGATCGCGGTGCAGGTCAACGGGAAGACGCGCGGAACGATCCAGATCCCGCCCGCGGGAGGTCAGGCCGAGGCGCTCACGGCGGCGATGGCCGAAGAGAGTATCGCGAAATTTGTGAGCGGGGCGCCGAAGAAAGTGATCTTCGTCCCGGGACGGTTGTTGAACATCGTGGCGTAGGGCGACCGAGTCTGATGTGGGACGACAACTAACTACGACAAGTTCCGACAAGATCTGCGCGAGGATGACAGGCACGCGCCGTTCTCGGATCGTGTCGGATCTGGTCAGACGTTGTCGTGGTGTCGAGTTGTACAGAGGCGTGCCGACCCGATCCCGCGCTCATCCAGCCAGCCGGGCAACCCACTCTCCCACGAAGTAGCCCGCCACCGCCACCCCCAGCCCGACCACGAACATGTCCAGGCCCGAGCGGAACACGCTTCGGCCGGTAAAGATCGATCTCGCCGCCCCCACGATCCAGTGCGAGGCCATCGCGACCGCGAACGCGATCACGATCGCGGTCCACCCAGTCCATATGAGAAATGGAAAGACCGGAATGAGCGCGCCGACCGCCGTCGCCGTGCCGGTGATCCACGCCTCTCGCATGGGCGACATGTGCGGGTCGCTGATGCCCAACTCCTCCTGCACCTGCTCCTCGAGCATGCGCGCCGGATCGGCCATCACTTCCGTCGCCAGCGCGTACGCCGGTTCGCGCGCCATGCCCTTGGCCTCGTAGATCAGCGCCAGCTCGTCGCGCTCGACTTCCGGCATCAGGGCGATCTCGTCGCGCTCCATCGCGATCTCGTTGGCGTACACCTCGGCCTCGCTCTTCGCGGCGAGATAGCCGCTCGAGCCCATCGAGAGCGCGTCGGCGATGAGCCCCGCGAGCCCCGCGACGATGACCTGGTGATGCGCCGCCTGCGATGACGCGCCGATCACCCCGGCGACGAGACCGAAGTTCGCGGTCAGCCCGTCGTTGAATCCGTACACGACGTTACGCAGAAAGCCGCCCGACTCCGTGCGGTGCCACGGCTCGCCCGACTTTCCAGAAATCTCATTGAGCGTCGAGGCATGCTCGGCGGACTCGCGCGCGAGGAGCAGCGACTCGTTCGATCCCGGCGTGCCGCGCGCCGTGCCGCGATGCATGTCGAGATAGCCTTTGACTTCGCGCCCCTCCTCGGCAAGGAGCATCGGCAACAGGAAACCCGGGCCGAACCAGTTGCCCAGCCGCGCGAGCAGGCGTGTGCGCGCGCTCGGACGAAACTTGCCCGGATCGCGGCCGTGGTCGCGCAGGAGCTTCGCCCAGATGTCCGTGTGCCGGTCTTCGACCTCAGCGAGACGGCGATAGAGATCGCTCTTCTTCGGATCGGTCTCGAGCCCCGAGAGCAACCGATACAGGTAGGCGGCGTCCGCCTCGTCCTGCCAATGGTGCTCGAAGGTGTGCAGGTCCGGGGCGGACGTGGTCCGGGGCGATGAGGAGACGGCCATGCCCAAAGCTACGGAGTAAACCCTCCGCCCGTCGAGCCGTGACTCATCCAGTGCACCCACAACACCCACAACACCCACAAGCACGACAAGCACCTACAACAACAGCTGAGGGGTTATGCGAGTATTTGCACTGCTGCCGACGGTCTTTGCCGGCGCGTTGGCGACGTCGGTTTCGGCACAGATGCCGGGCGCCGTTCGAATTGCGTCCGCGCCCACGGTCTATCGCAAGCTCGAGGATCCACGCGCGGTGATCGGCGTGACGACGAACGCCGGCGCCACGAATCGTGACACGCTCGGGGTGCTCGTCAGCGCCGTGCGCGACGGAAGTCCGGCGGAGAAGGCCGGCATTCAGGAGGGAGATCGCATTGCGTCGATCAACGGCGTGAGCCTCAAGCTCGCCGCGGCCGACGTCGGCGATTACGAGATGGCGGACGCCATGAGCCGCCGTCTCTCGCGCGAGATCGGAAAGCTCCATCCGGGCGACGAGGTGGACCTGCGCGTCGTGTCGGGCGGCCAGACCAAGTCGGTGAAGGTGAAGACGATATCGTCGGAGGACCTGCGGCAAGCATACATCCGCCGGGCCGACGACGAGCGCGCGACGCTCGGTCTTCAGATCGCGACGACCGGCACCTCTCGCGACTCGATCGGCGTGCTCGTGCTCGGCGTCGACGACAACAGTCCGGCGGCGAAGGCGGGGATCGAAGAGGGAAGCCGCATCGCGTCGATCAACGGCGTCGATCTTCGGGCGAGCCGGACGCGCAACGAAGACGAGGGCTTCTATGCCTTCAGCTCGACGAACACCGGGCGTCTCGAGCGCGAGCTCAACAAGGTCAAGCCGGGCGACGACGTGGAGCTTCGCCTCTACTTCAACGGACAATACAAGAACTTGAAAGTAAAGACGGTGCGCGCCAGCGATCTCCCGCGCCACGGGCGGACGATGGTGATCACGCGCGACGACAGCTATCCGTCGATGATGCCGCTGATGGGACGCGTCGAGCTGCAGAACGAAATTCCGAACGTCGGGCGGCTGCTCGACCAGGTCGGGCGTGGCTTCGCGCGAATCGGCGGAGGGCGGGTCGAGTGGTGAAGGGTTAGAACTCCACCTGCGCACCCAACTCGACGACGCGGTTGGGCGGAATACCGAAGAACTCCGTCGCCGAGCGCGCGTTGCGCGACATCACCACGAAGAGCTTTTTCCGCCACCGCCACATGCGGGGTACCACCACGTCGTCCGGCGCGCGCCGCGTGCCCGGACGACGTTCGCCCGTGGCGAGAATGATCCGCTCGCGCCCAAGATAGAACGTCGTCTCGTTTGGCTTGGCCTTGATCCCCGCCTCGCGCGCGCGATGCAGGATCTCCGGCACGTTCGGCGTCTCCATGAAGCCGTAGCGGGCCGTGACGCGGAAGAATCCGTGCTCGAGTCCTTCCGTCGTCACGCGGTCGTTCGACTTGATCTCGGGAATGTCCGCGGTCACGACCGACATCAGAATCACTTGCTCGTGCAGGACCTTGTTGTGCTTGAGATGATGCAGCAACACCACGGGCACCCCGTCGTTCGATGACGTCATGAACACCGCGGTGCCGGGTACGCGCGGCGGTTTCTTCCGCGCGACGTCGCCCAGGAACAAGTCGAGCGGCAAGGCGCCGGCATGCAGCGCCTTGTTGAGCAGAATGCGGCCCTTCTTCCACGTGCTGAGCAGCGTATAGACGACGATCGCGATCGCGAGCGGCACCCAGCCGCCATATTCGATCTTGATGATGTTCGCCGAGAAGAGCGCGATGTCGATCGCGAAGAAGCCGACCGTGATCGGTATGACGTGCGCCAGCGACCAGTTCCATCGCGCGCGCGCGACCACCGAGAAGAGCAGAGAGGTAATCGCCATCGTCCCCGTGACGGCGATGCCATACGCGGCGCCCAGCCGCTCGGAGCTCTGGAACGCGATGACGAGCAGCAGACACCCGACCATCATCAGCTTGCTGACTTCGGGAATGAAGATCTGTCCCGATTCCGTGGCCGATGTGTGCAGAATGGTGACACGCGGCGAGTAGCCGAGCTGCACGGCCTGCTGCGTGAGCGAGAACGCGCCCGAGATCAACGCCTGGGACGCGATCACCGCGGCGAGCGTCGCGAGCACGACGAGCGGAAGGAGAATCGCGCGCGGCGCGAGCAGGAAGAACGGGTTCGACACCGCCGACGCGTCGCGCAGGAGCAGCGCGCCCTGCCCGAGATAGTTGACGAGGAGCGCCGGCAGCACGAGGCTGAACCAGGCGAAGCGGATCGGCCGCTTGCCGAAGTGGCCCATGTCCGCGTAGAGCGCTTCCGCGCCCGTCACCGCCAGCACCACGGCACCGAGGGCGAGAAAACCCACCCGGCCGTTGGCCATGAAGAACCGCACCCCGTGCCACGGGTTCAGCGCGAAGAGAATCCTCGGCTCGCGAACGATCTCGACGGCGCCGAGCACCGCGATCGTCACGAACCACAGCGACATGATGGGGCCGAACGCCGTGCCCACGCGGCCCGTTCCGAACCGCTGCACCGCGAACAGGATGAAGAGAATGATCGCGGCGAGCGTGACGACGGTGTACGGATTGAGCGCCGGCGCCACGACCTTGAGGCCTTCCACGGCGGAGAGCACCGACATCGCCGGAGTGATGATGCCGTCGCCGTACAGCAGCGCCGCGCCGAAGAGGCCGAGCGAGATGAGAATCACCCGCCGGCGGGTATCGCTGCTGCGGCGCTCCTGCTGAAGGATGAGCGCCATCAGCGCGAGAATGCCGCCTTCGCCGCGGTTGTCGGCGCGCATGATGAACGCGATGTACTTGACCGCGACGACGAGCACGAGCAGCCAGACGATCAAGGAGAGGACGCCGTAGACGTTCTCGATGTTCGGAACGAGGCCGCTCTTGGCCATGAAGCACTGCTGCAGCGCGTACAGCGGGCTGGTGCCGATGTCGCCGTAGACGATGCCGAGGGCAGTCAGCGACAGAAACGCGAGCCGCTTGCCGGTTGGATGCTGGTCGATGTGGTGCCGCTGAGGCGGCACCGCGGCGTGGAAACCGCTGGTGTTCGTAGCGTTGGCCGGAAGAACGCGAGCGGGTCCGGACTGCGAGGTCATGTCCACCCTTGCGGGTGGAGGCTCGCCTGACGAATCCGTGGCGCGACGTGGTTGTGCTTTCATCTAGGATACTGCGGGGTCGCCCCGCCTGGATTGCATGAGTGCCGGAAAGACGACAAGAGACGACCGCTACTGCTCCGGCGATACGCAGGAACAAGCAAAAAACGGGTCGCGGATGAGCTCCGCGACCCGTGTTGAACCTAGCGCTTTGTGTGCCCGCAATGGAGGGCGCGCGCGACTCCCGCCCTTCGAGCCGCTTACTTGGCGATGGCGTCGATCTCGTCGACGGCACGTTGGATGATCTCGCGAATGCGATTGATGCGATCCTTATCCGCTATATGTGCCGTAGCTGTCTTGTAGGTGGCGCGAGCAAGTCGCTGAAACGACTTGTTTAGCTCGGTCATCGGTTCGTCCGTAAAACCCTCCACGAACCGCGCGATCCGCTCGAAGATGTCGTCCACCGTCGTACTGTGCTCCGCCAGATGCTTCCGCCCCTCATCCGTGATCTCGTAGATCTTTTTCCCGCCATCCTCCGGCACCACGCGCGCGAAGCCCAGGTCCTCGAGCATCGTCAACGTCGGGTAGACAGTCCCCGGACTCGGCGCGTATGACCCGCCAAACCGACTCTCCAGGTCCTTGATGATCTCGTAGCCGTGCCGCGGCTTCTCCTCGAGCAGGCGCAGGATCACGTATTTGAGATCGCCCTGCTCGAAGAACCGCGCGGCGCGGCCGTGCCAGCGTCGCGGTCCCTCGCCCGCCCAGTCGCCAAAGCCGCCCCAGCGCCAGCGGCCGCGCGTGTCACAGTTGAAGCCGAAGAATGTCGGATCGCCGTGCATGTGCCACCTCGAAGATATATCGGAGTTGGGTCAACGATATAACGGGCGATATATCTTCGCAAGAGGCAGTAGCGGCTTTGCACATAAAAGCCCGTCTGCACATAAAACAGGCGGGCTGCACATAAAGTCCCTAGGAGTCCCAGCGGGCCGGGCCGTCACCGCCGGTCGGAGTCCTCCATGTATTTCATGAGCGTCGCCATGCTGATGTCGAGCGCCTTGGCCAGCTTCGCAATTGTGTCGAGTGAAACGGTCGTCACGCCGCGTTCGATCTCGCTCATGTAGGTGCGGCTGATTCCAGCGTCCGCCGCGAACGCTTCCTGAGAGACTTGTCGTTCTTCGCGGAGCCGCCGCACGGTTCGGCCAAACGCCTCGGGGTAGCGCATGTCCGAACGCTGGCGGGCTGACTCCGATAGCTCTACAATCTATCGGGAGCACAGTCTATTGGAGACATCGCTGGATGAGCCGCGCCTCCCTTTCCGTCGCGCTATTGACTACGTGTGTGACGGCGTGCGTGCCAACCTTGCCGCCGCCTGCCGCGCCACGCCCCTCGATGGACATTGCCGCGTCGTCAAACAAGACCTGGAATGCCGTTATCGACATTTTCGCGGCGAATAACATTCCGATTAAGACCATAGACCGCGCTTCGGGATTCATCGCGACCGATCCGCTGAATGTGCCGTACGCGTTGTCGGAGGCTACCGATCTCGCCAATTGCGGTCGAGCAGCCGACGGATCACGCGGCGTTCTCGAAAGCGTCGTTTACAACGTCTTGGTTCGGGGGGATAGCGCTCATTCTACCGTGCGAGTTACCGCGCAGTGGCGCGGCAACGTTTCTGGAATGTTCACCAACGCGCACGTGGACTGCTCGACGACCGGGAAGTGGGAATCGACGCTAGAGTCCCAAACTCGTGAGCTAGCTGAGAATCGTCTCGGAACGGCCGAACCACGAGCCGTCACCATGGAGTCAAAATGTGCGCAACAGGACGCGGCCATCGTCAGTCGTGATCGAACTGACGCGGAAGTGTATGCGCCAAATGCCGCACGGTCGGCCTGTGCGGTCGCGCGGTACTGTCACTACGAATCATCCGCTGTGCGATTCGACAAGACTGTTGCCATCGCGCAGTGTCGGGCCGAGGCAACCAAGCGCTAGCACGTTTTCGCTTGTGCAGTGTTGCCACACACGCGCATCTTGTTGCCATGACACCGAAGCGCTCACGCACGGCGGCGACGCCGCCCAAGAAACGAAAGGACCCCGCCGCCGTCGCGCTGGGCCGAAAGGGTGGTCTCAAGGGCGGCAAGGCTCGCGCGGCGAAGATGACGCCAGAAGAGCGCAGCGAATCGGCGCGCAAGGCCGTCATGGCTAGGTGGGCGAAACGCGAGCGGGAAACGTCGTGACGCGCATCGAACGCACTCCGGAAGAAGCGGCAGAGCTGGCGCGCCTCGAATTGAAATGGCGGTCGCAATTCGGCCCCAGCGCCAAGGCGCTCAATGAAGAGTTGCGCTCGCTGACGGACGCGGATGGCGTTGAGGCCGACGATCTCGTGCTTGGTCGCGTGCCAACGGCCGAGGATCTCGCCGCGTACACGACGAGATTCGAGCACTTAGTGCGCCCGACGAACAGTCCAGAATCGAAATGACAAACACGCGTCACGTTTGATCATGTGTGACCACCTGACCTAAGTTTGTATCGGGCGCCACCTCGCCCGCACAATCCTGAGTACCGCGAACGCGCGGGACAGCGACTCCGAATCGGAGTGGCGGTCCCGCGCTTTTTTGTTCCGCGCATCGAATCGGCGATGCGGATCAAGCGTAAGGGGAACTCGATTTCGGGGATTATACCACCAGCTAAGTCACTGAAAAGCAGAACGGCCACCCGCCTGAGAACGAGATGGCCGTTTCTGAAAAGTCAAAATCTGGAAGCGTGGCTGAGAAGTAAAGCGCCGGTCTGATAAACCGAAGCACCGTGCCTCGAACACGGTCGGGGGTGCGATTCCCTCCGCTTCCGCCAAACCCTTTGCCGCCGACAACGCGGGGGGCTGACCACATCATAGCATCTGGTGGCTACGATGGTCAACACCTTCGCGGATCGACGGCCCACCGAAGGTGCACCCAATGATGACGCTGTGCGGCACAAATTGCCCGTTGAATATACGTAAGCGCTCACGTATATTGGTGTCCGGACTGAAACCGGACATTGGTCATGAACACGAGAACGCTGGATGTTGTGCGGGAGGCGCGCGGCAAGGAAATCGCCGTGCGTGCGCGCATCGAAAAGCGCGGAGACGATTGGATCGTCCCGTCGCAAAGCACGAAGGGCCACTACCGCGTCTGCATGGACGCCACCGGCCCGCGCTGCACCTGCCCCGACTACGAGCTGCGGGGCATGAAGTGCAAGCACTGTTTCGCCGTCGAGTTCGTGATTCAGCGCCAGACCGTGACTGAATCGACGGACGGCAACGTGCACGTGACGGAAACGGTGACTGAGACCGCAAAGGTCCGCATCACCTATCCGCAGAACTGGCCCGCGTACAACAAGGCGCAGACGCAAGAGAAAGCGCTGTTCTGCCGCTTGCTACGCGATCTGTGCGCGAACGTCCCAGCACCGACACAGACGCGCGGACGCCCACGCGTGCCGCTCAATGAGGCGCTGTTCGCCGCGACGTTCAAGGTCTACTCGACCATGAGTAGCCGTCGCTTCATGACGGATCTCCGCGAGGCTCACGAGGCGGGCTACCTGAGTCGGCCCTGGCACTTCAACACGGTCCTCAAGACCATCGAGGACGCGGCACTGACTCCGATCCTCTATGACCTCGTGACGGCGAGCGCCCTTCCGCTCGGCGTCGTCGAAGAGACGTTCGCCGTCGATTCGACAGGCTTCGGAACGACGAACTTCTATCGCCACTTCACGAGCAAGTACGGCGGCATGGAGTTGGAGTCGCATGATTGGATCAAACTGCACGCGCTCGTGGGCGTGAAAACGAACGTGATTGGCGCAGCGCGCGTGACGGAGCGGAACGCGAATGACGCTCCGCAATTCAGCCCGCTGGTGCTCGCTGGCGCTGAACGCTTCCACATGAAGGAGATCGTCGCCGACAAGGCATACGGTTCGCGCAAAAACGTGGCCCTCGCTGCGGCGGTGGGCGCGACGCCCTACATCGCGTTGCGTTCGACCGCGCAGGCTTCAGCGATGCGCGTGTGGCAGAATCCCGGCGCGCAGCGTGACAGCACGGCGTGGCGCTGGCTGTACCACTTATACAACCTTCGTCGCGATGACTTCCTCGCGCACTACCACGCGCGGAGCAACGTCGAATCGACGTTCTCCGCGATCAAGCGCGTGTTCGGCGACACGTTGCGGAGCAAGACCCGGCCGGCGCAGATCAACGAACTACTACTCAAAGTGATCGCGTACAACATCGTGTGCGTCGTTCACTCAACCTTTGAACTTGGCGTGTCGGTGCCAGGGTTCGATGCGGCTGCATAGCCCCAGCCTAGCGGATTGGCCGGAAAACGCGCAGCTTTACAACTCTCTCATGTGTGAGGCGCATGTGCGGCCAGAACGGCGTGAACTCCAGCCGGTAGCCGGAATCGGTGACAAACCAACCAGAGTCTACGTCGGTACCTTCAAGCCAAAGGACGAGAAGGATCGCGGCAACATTGAGTTCGCGTGTCCGGGTTGCGGCTACGTGTTACTGACGGAAATGAGCGAATCGTTTGCGGCCGTTGCTCCGCCAGTGTGGCGCGCCGCGTGCGAGCGCTGGCTGTCACCGAGCGGACGCACCAACTCATAAACCATTTCGCCAGCGGGAGTCGTTGCAACCTGCGGCGCCGTCGTTTTCACCGGACCTTCTTCGACTGCCTCTGGCGACTTCACATCGGTTGTATCCATTACCACCCCGCCCATGCACCACCCCGCCCTGAAGGGACTCTAGATCTAAGCTAGGACAGGGTGACACGATTTTTCCACCGCAATCGCCGCTTTGCGGCGTGCCTCCGCTTGGCCTCTGCACATAAAACGAACTACCTGCCCATAAATCAGCCGCTCAGCCCGGTTTTATGTGCAAAGCCGGCAGTAGCGCAATATCGATCCATCGATCCGGCGAGAGTCCCGCGCCGATGGGTACGTCCATTGCCTTTTTGAGAGGCGCCGAGGCGCTTGGCCTCGGATCAGCAAACCACTCAGGGGGAAGCACATGGCGGACGATCTCAACACCGATGGTCTCGAGAACCAGATCAAGGGCGCCGGCAAGCAGGCCGAAGGGCACGTACGCGACGCGGTCGGCGGGCTGACCGGCGACACGAGCGAGCAGCTCAAGGGCAAAGCCAAGGACCTCGAGGGCAAAGCCCAGCGCAAGATCGGCGAGGCCGAGCAGGACCTGGATCGCTAGGGCTCGACTCGAGACCAGAATACGAACATCGAACGAGGCTCGGCGTCACAGACGCCGGGCCTCGTTCGCATTCGCCGACGGCGAGTCGTCTTCATGATTCGCTAATCGAACCGCAGCGTGCTCCTCACGAACGGCTCACCGGCCGCTCACGCGCCCGCAACCGCCACACAACCTCGGCGTGATAAGCTGGCGTTGGAGCGACATCGGCGTCGCCCGCACTCACGGAATTCATTTCGGAGGAGGCGTCATGTTCGGAGTTCTGATCGAATCGCGCGCGCGCAAGCAGAAGCGAACCGGCAGCGCGGCGCTGAGCGTCGCGGCGCATGTCGCCATCATTGGTGCGGTCACGGCCACCGCGGCGCACGGGCATCTGGCGCGAAACGAACTACTCAAGCCGCGGTGGGTGAGGCTCGCGGCGCCCGTGACGCCGCCGCCGATCATCCATCACGCGGTGATCGACATTCTCCCTCGGCTTCCGCACACGACGGGCTTCGAGATGCCGAGCATCCAGTTGCCCGCGGACAAATTTGTGCCGGCGATCGGCACGAACGCGGCGCTGTTCCTGGCGTCGAATCCGCCGGTGACGGGGTGCGCGGACTGCGGGAATGTCTCGCGGCTCTACGATGGTGTCGGCGGCCGTGGGAGTCCCGGCGGCGGCCCGCAGATCGACGAATGGCGCGGCCGCGACCTGCTCATGCGGATCGTTTCGTCGGCGATACCGCGCTATCCCGAGCGGCTGCGCAACGCGGGCGTCGAGGGCTCGGTGCTCGTGCAGTTCGTCGTCGACACGACCGGGCGCATCGATATGAGTTCTATAAAGGTCATCGCGTCCACGCACGACCAGTTCACGGCGGCGGTGCGCGACGCGCTGAGCCGCTTTCGTTTCCGGCCCGCGGAAGCTGACGGGCGTCATGTACCGGCTGTGGCGCAGATGCCGTTCGAGTTTCGATTGAAGTGAGGCGTCGGGGCGTCGGGGCGTCGGGGCGGAACGGCAACGGGCGACGGAGAGGATTCCGTCGCCCGTTGCTGTTCACGCCCATCGCCCAGCGCCCACCGCCCACCGCCCACCGCAAAGCTATTCGTATCTCAGCGCGACGATCGGATCGAGTACCGCCGCGCGGCGCGCCGGCCACACGCCGAACGCCACACCGACGAACGCCGAGAACGCGAAGGCCATGACGATTGCCGTCGTCGAAATCTGCGTCGACCAGCCGGCGGTCCGGCTCATCACCGCGGCGCCGCCCGCGCCCAGGCCGATTCCCACCAGCCCGCCGAGCACGCAGAGCACCACGGCCTCGATGAGGAACTGCAGCAGGATGTTGAAGCGCGTCGCGCCAAGCGCTTTCCGAATGCCGATCTCGCGCGTGCGCTCGGTGACCGACACGAGCATGATGTTCATGATGCCGATGCCGCCGACGAGCAGCGACACCGCGGCGATGCCCGACAGCAGGTACGTCATCACTTCCGTCGTTTCCTGCGTCGTCGCGAGAATGTCGGACTGATTACGAATCTGGAAATCGTCCGGCGCGCCCTGGCGGATCTTGTGCTGGCGGCGGATCACGCGCTGGATGTCGGCCATCGCGTCGGGAATCGCGTCTTCCGACTCGGCGAGCGCGCTGATCGACTGCAACCGATCGGATCCGTTCACGCGGAAGCGCGCGGTCTGGATCGGCACCAGGATTTCATCGTCCGGATTCTGGAACGCGTTGGCCTGGCCCTTGGACTTCATCACGCCCACGACGGTGAACTGCGTGCCGCGAATGCGCACCGACTCTCCGACGAGCGCTTCGGGGTTCGTGACCCCAAGGTTGTCGACGACCGCCGAGCCCAGGACCGCGACGCGCTGGCGTCCTTCGTCGTCGGCTGCCGTGAACATGCGGCCGTAGGCCATCGCGTACTTGCGCACCTCGAGATAGTTGGGCGTGGTCCCGATGATCTGCGTGCTCGCGTTCTTGTTGCCCCACACGATCTGCTGCTGCGAGCGCATTTCGGGCTGCACGGCGATGACGTGCGTCGCGCGCTCGTCGATGGCCTTCGCGTCGTCGATGATCAGCTTCTGCTGCGCGCCGGCGATCGCGACGCCCTGGCCGCGCTGCTGGCCGGGGCTCACCGTCAACAGCGTGGTGCCGAGCGCCGCGATGCGATCCTTCACCGCCTGCTGCGCGCCCGTGCCGAGCGCCACGACCGCGATGACGGCGCCGACGCCGATCACGATGCCGAGCATCGTGAGCAGCGACCGAAGCTTGTTCGCCCGCAGCGCCCCGAGCGCGACGCTTATGATTTCTCCAATGAGCATTTAATTAACGCCCTCTGCCGCCGCCACCGCCGCCGCGCGGCGGACCGCCGCCGCCGGGGCCCGGCTGTCCACCAAGCGGGCTGGCGTTCTGCCGCAGGCGATCCTGCTGCTGCTGCCGCTGCGCCTGCAGCGCCAGCGCGCCTAGCATGACGACGCGTTCGCCGGGCTTGAGACCGCTCACCACTTCGGTGTAATCGAGATTGCCCTGACCCAGCTGTACGATGCGCGGATGGAATTGCGTCTTCGAGCTGTCGGTCACGAATACGAGGCCAGCGCGCGGACGCACCGGACGCGAGCCGAGCTCCGGCGACGGCGTCAACTGACCGCCGCGGTTTCCACCTTGGTTCGCGCCGCCCTGCGTGCCACCCTGCGCGCGTTGAGCGCCGCCCTGTGCGCGACGCGCGCAAGCGCCGGCCGTGCGCGCATCGAGATTGAGCTTCGTGTAGATGTCGCGCATCTGCTGACCGATGGCCTGCATCTCCGGACTGCCGCGACGGCCGCCATTCTGGCCACCGCCACCGTTGGCGCCGTTGTTGCCGCCATTATTACCACCGTCGCGACGACGCGTGCTGTCGCCACCAGCGCGGCGCGCCGCACCGCCGGTCGAATCGCGACCGCGGCGATTGAATCCGCCGCCGCCGTTCGCTCCGCCGCCGAATCCGGCGGGCATCAGCGCGCGCTGCTTCGCCCGCAGATCATCGAGCTGCTTCTTCTCGGCGGGATGCGCTTTGAGCGCGTCGTCGATCTTCTTGCAGTCAGCGTCCGACACCTGCATGCCGCCGCCGAAGCCGCCTTGACCGAAACCACCCTGGCCGCCCTGCGCGCCACCCTGCTGCGCGACGCCGGCGTCCATGAGCGAGACTTCGCCGCCGGCGGTGCCTCCAGTTGAGCCACCAGTTGGTCCACCGGTCGGTCCAGCTGCTGCGCCACCGCCGTTCGCACCGCCGTTACGACGGCCCTGACCACCCTGCCCGTTACGGCCGCCGAATCCGCCGCGCGCGCCGGGATTGTAGCCCTGCGCCTTGAGCTCGTTGTTGACCGTGTCCGCCGCAAGCCCGAGCATCGCGCCGGTCGTCACCGCTTCGCGCGGATTCTTGATCGCGTCGTTCGGAATCGCGAGCACGTTGTCGCGCTCATCGATCAACACCGCGACCGTGCCGTTCATGCCGGGACGAAGCAGGCCTTCCTGGTTCTGCAGATTCACGAGCACCGGGAACATCGTCACGTTCTGCTGAACGATGGCCTGCGGTTCGATCTTCTCGACGGAGCCGGTGAAGCGGCGATCCGGATAGGCATCGACCGTCACGTTGGCCGGCTGGCCCGGATGAATGTTGCCGATGTCGCTCTCGTTGAAGTACGCGCGAATGCGCACGATGCTCAGGTCGGCCATCTGCACGATCGTCGTGCCGCCGCTCACCGAGCCGGTGGCCGACGCGATCACGGTGCCGACCGCGACGTTCTTCGTGATGATGACGCCTTCGCCCGGCGCGCGCACGGTGGCTTCCTCGAGCGCCTGCTTGGCGATGTCGAGGTTGGCCTTGGCCGAGACGACGCCGGATTTCGCGTTCTCATAATTCACCGCGACCTGCTCGTATTCCTGCGGCGTGATCACGCGCGCCTTGAACATCTCTTCATTGCGCTTCTTGTCCTGCTCGGCGACGTCGAGCTTGGCCTGCGCGGCGACGAGCTGCGCCTGCGCCTGGTCGAAGCGGTTCTGGACGTCGCGCGTATCGATCTGGACGATGAGGTCGCCGGGGTTGACGTGCGTGCCGGTCTCGACGGGCATCTTGGTGATCATGCCGCCGGCCTTCGACTTCACGTCGGTGACGACGAGCGGCTCGATGACGCCGTTCGCCTGTGCATCGACGATGATGTCGCGGTAGGACACGACGGCGACCTGCACGGTGGGCGCCTGCTGCTTCTTGGCGCACGCGGTTGCCACGCCGGCCGCGGCGAGGAGCAACGCGGCTCCGAGATAACGTTTCACTGGGTGGGTCTCCTGGAAGCGGCCGGGTGTCAGGCCGCGGATGGTCGGACTTGCTGCTAATTCTACGCCTGAAGGGGGACAAGTGCTGGGTGATGCGGGCGTATGGGCGTATGGGCGTATGGACGTGTGGGCGAATGGGCGTAACGAACGAGGGGCGACGGGAATGTTCTCCGTCGCCCTTCGCCCTTCAGGACCACCGCCCAGCGCCCAACGCCCAGCGCACTATGGCAAATTCTGCCCGATCGCCTGCTCGAGCTGCGCCCGCGCGTTGCGGTAATTCAAGCGCGCCTGAATCAGCTGCTGCTGCGCCGTTGCCAGCGCCTGCTGCGAGGTCAGCACGTCGAGCAGCGTGCTTGCGCCGAGATTGTAGCGCTGCTGCACGACGCGAAGATCTTCCTGACTCGCCTGCACGTTGGTCTGATTCACGCGAATCGACTCTTCGGCGTTGCGGAGGGCGGCGAAGCCGGTGACGACGTTCTGCTGCGCGGCGAGACGCGCGTCGCGCGCCAGAGCCTGAGCGTTGTCGTACGAGATCTGGGCGGAAGCGATCGAGTTCTCGCGCTGATACCGGTTGAAGATCGGCAGCGAGGCCTGAATGCCGAGCGACTTGCTGTAGGGGAATACATTGTCGCCGCGAAGGCCCGGCACACCATAGAACGCGTTCGTTCCACTGCCACCGATGGAACCGCTCAGGCTGATCTGCGGAAAATACGCGGCCTTGGCCGAGCGCTCTGCTGCGTTCGCGGAATTGACCGCCGCGTCCGCGGCGCGAATCGTCGGGCCGTTCAGCGCCATCGCCATGATGGTCGCACTGTCGACCGGCGCCATCGAGTGGTCAGTGGTGTCAGCCGGATCCGCGGTGACGAAGTAGTTCGTGCCGACGAAGCGCGTGAGGTTGGCGCTCTGCGTTCGCAGATTGCTTTGCGCCTGGAGCAACGCCAGCTGCGCGTTGCCCACGGCGACGATGCCGCGAAGCGAATCGGACACCGTGGCGGCGCCGGCATTCACCTTGGCGATCGAGGTCTGGAGCTGGAGCTGCGCGGTCGCGAGCTGCGCTCGCGCCGCCGCTTCGCTCTCACGTGCGGCAAGCGCGGCGTTATACGCTTGCTTGACGTTGAACGAGATGTTGAACTCTGTGTTGATCTGGTTCGCCTGCTGCTGCGCGACGTTGGACTGCTGCGTGCGCACGTCGGCACGCGTACGGCCACCGTCGTACACCGTCATCGCCGACTGTAACGATGTCGTGTATGCCCACTTCGAGGCGATCGGGATCAGGTTGTTGCTCGGCCCGAGACGATCGCCCTGGTTGATACTCTGGTTCGTGCTCGCCGACAAACTGGGATACCACTCCGCCCGCGCCGAACGCACGCTGTTGTTCGCCAGCCGGACGGAGTTTGCCGCCGTGATGTTCGAAACGTTGTTCTCGGTCGCCAACCGCAGTGCATCCGCGAGCGAGATTGTATGGAACGTGGTATCGGTCATCTGCTGCGCGCCAAGCATCATCGGCGCCGCGAGCAGCGAAACAACAATCAGTTTCCTGCGCATGTTCTCTTGGGCTCCTTGGACTGCTCGGCATCGTGCCGAGCCTTGGTTTCCTTGCGACGTACATCCAGCTTCGCGCGTTGTTCCGCGGTGAAGACGGCATCACCCTGGCGATGGAACCGCGCCTTGATCGAATCGAGCGCCGGCTTCTGCGGCGCGAGCAACGTGCGAATGGCGCAGTCCTGCTGAAACGCCAGCGAGTCGAGCGTGTTGCGCTGCGTCTCGTTCAGACCCATCTCGTCGTAGAACTTGACGCGCGGTCCGAACTGCGAGGCAAACTTGTCGTGCGCGATGTACCGGTCGGCGGACATGCCGAGCGCGCCGCCGACGAGCACGGCGCCCAACAGGAACATCAGCGCTTGCTGTTTGGAGCGCTGCATGAGGCATCCTGGCTGGAACAGCCGAAGAGGTAACGAATACGTGCACTGCGGTCGTCGTCGAGCGACGGACGCACGGCGCTTGACACCGGTACGGCGGGGGACGACAACATGCTGTCGGCGGCGATCTCGTTTTCCACCTGATGCGCGCGGAACATCGCGATGCCGGCCGCGATCAGCAGCACGGCGGCGGCGGCGAGCGCCGGGCGCACCCAGCGATCGAGCTCCGTCCACCAGCCGATGTCGACGTCGGCGACGCGCGCCATGATGCGCGCTTCGAGCTCGTTCCAATACGCATCGCCCGACGGGGCGGCATACAGCGAGCGAAGCCCGCCGGTCACCTCGTCGTCATCGTAGTTGAAGAGTCGAATATCGCTCATGGGGTCCTCACAAATCGCTCCGAACGTCCTGCAACAGGCGCCTCAGCGCCGCTCTCGCATGATGGAGATCCGAGCGGGCCGTGCCCTCTGGAATCCCCAGCATGCCACCAATTTCTCCGTGAGTAAATCCTTCAACGTCGTGCAACACGATCACCGCGCGCTGGCGTTCGGACAACTTCGTGAGCGCCTGGTTCAAGCGCCGCCGAAGCTCGTCTGACTCGCCCGGATCCCGAAACGGCATGGGAACCGTATCCGGCAGCTCGTCCGCATCGCGAACCTTCCGCCGCCGCACCAGATCCAGCGACGCATTGGCCATGATGCGGTACAGCCACGCGCCGAACGGTTGATCGGGAAGGAACCGGTCCAGTGCCTTGAAGGCGTGAAGAAATCCTTCCTGCACCGCGTCCTCCGCGTCCTCGTGCGTGAGCACGATCGCGCGACACACGGCGTACGCTCGACGCTGATGCTGCCGCACGAGACTCGCGAAAGCTTCCGATTCTCCGCGCTGCGCAGCGACGACAAGCGCCCGTTCGTCCGCTCTGGCGTCGCCGGACGTACTAGGTGACGGCATACGGAACGGCAGTTCGAGTGTTGTCGCAGCAAAAACAGCCGTCATCGAGGCGTGGCCGGTGTCCACTCTCATTAACGGACGACCCGCCATGAGCGTTGATCGTCAACGGCCCGGCTCGCCCGCGGTCGCGGCAGGGTCACTTGCCGGCTGCACGCCAGCCAGCCCGATCGCGTCCGCGACGCCTTTCATGGCGTCGATGACGAACTGGATGTGTCGTTCCATGTCATCGGAGACACCCAATTCCTGCGCACCCACCATGACGTCATCGCGATTCACTCCCTTCGCGAACGCCTTGTCTTTCATCTTTTTCCGCACGGACTTCGCGTCAACGTCGAAGATGCTGCGGGTCGGTTTGACGAGCGCCGTCGCCGTGATGAGGCCCGACAGCTCGTCCACCGCGAACAACGCCTGCGCCATGCGCGTCGTGCGCGGCACGTTGGTGTATGCCGCGTGCCCGAGAATCGCCTGCAGGATGTCGTCGGGCCATCCACGCTCGCGCAGAATGCGCACGCCTTCCGAGGGATGCTCCTCCGTCGCCGAGTGCGCGTTGTTTGGAAAGCGTTCGTAGTCGAAGTCGTGGATCAGACCCGCCAGTCCCCAGCGCTCGGGATCTTCACCGAAGTGTGACGCATACGCGCGCATCGCGGCTTCCACCGTCAGCATGTGCTTTCTGAGCGACTCGCTGGCGGTGTACTCGTGCATCAAGGCAAGCGCGTCCGCCCGCGATGGCAGGGAGGAAGATGCGGTGTTGGACATGGTCCCCAATATACAGACAGCCAACGCTGCCGTTGAACGTCTGAACGTCGCGACTCGCCGATCAGGCGGCGGACTGGCCGTCCGCGATTGCATCTTCCGCAATCGCCTGATCCGCGATGGCGACAGCGCGCGCAGGAGCCGGCAGACGCACGGTGAACCGCGCGCCACTACCGCCGTCACTCACAGGACAGCGATTCTCGGCCACGATCGTTCCGCCGTGCTGTTGCACGATACCCATCGTCACCGAGAGGCCGAGTCCCGTCCCTTGTCCCGACGGCTTCGTCGTGAAGAACGGCTCGAAGATCCGCGGGAGCACATCCGGAGGGATGCCCGGGCCGTCGTCCTCGACTTCGATCAGGTGCATGGTTGCCTCGGATCGCACGCGAACGCATACGCTGCCGTTGCCGCCGGTCGCCTGCGCCGCGTTGACGACGAGATTCGTCAGCACCTGCTCCATCGCCGCCTGATCGACGTGCAACAACTCGCCGTTCGTCTCGAGACGGAGCTCCACGCCAAGCTCGCCGAGCTGCGGCAGCAATGCCCGACTCACGTGCTCGAGGAGTACGCGTGCGGCAACGGGTGCGCGCGTTACCTCGCCTCTGCGCACAAAGGTCAGCAGATCGCGCACGATGGCTCGCGACCGCTTCGCCTGCTGCGCGATGATCGTCAGCGCCTCGGACTCGTCGTCCGGCCGCTCCACGGACAGCAGATCCTCCGTGAAGAGAAGGATCGCCGAAAGCGGGTTGTTCAACTCGTGCGCGACCCCCGACACGAGCTGGCCGAGCGCCGCGAGCTTCTCGGCCTGACGCAGCGCTTGCTCGGTCGCGCGCTGCGGCGTGACGTCTTCGACGTAGCCGTCGAAGTAGACGATGCGCCCCTGCTCGTCCCGGTCGGCGTACACCCACACGCGCGTCATGATGATGTTGCCGTCCTTGCGGCGCCACGGCACATCCACGGGCGTGCCGTGCGGCCGAGCATCGAACGCGGACACCCACCGGTGCCGCTCGTGCGCGTTCACATACAGCGCGGCGATTCCCGCGGCAAAGAGCTCATCCGCGGTGTAGCCGACGATCTTACAGAGGGCCGGGTTCACGGTGATGAACTGGCCATCGTATGTGACGCGATAGATGCCGTACGGCGAATTGTCGACGACGGAGCGATAACGGTCTTCGCTCAAGCGGGGCGGCGGTGGGGGGGAGGGCGAAACATGAGTTCTTATGGACCCTGTTTGACGACTCGCCGGCGAAATAGGATACGGCAATGCCGCATTTGCGATCGATCGAGCCGCGAGGCGCCATTGCGGGCGACCGTTTCCCGTTCAACGTGCCCGTCATTCGCAATCTGCGCGCGTTGGAGGCGAGCGCGACGGTCACGTTTCTGGTGGGCGAAAACGGCTCCGGCAAGTCGACGCTGCTCGAGGGAATTGCCGCGGCCGCCGGGCTGCCGACGATCGGCAGCGAGAGCCTCGACAGCGATCCGACCCTCAACGCGCAACGCGAGCTCGGCAGCGCGATCAAGCTCGTGTGGAACCGCCGCGTTCGCCGTGGCTTCTTCCTGCGCGCCGAGGACTTTTTCGGATTCGCGAAGGCGCTGTCCAGGTTGCGGGCGGAAATGTTGGGACGGCTCGAAGAGATCGAGACCGAATTCGCGAATCGATCGGCGCATGCGAGGACTCTCGCGCGTTTGCCGGCGATGCGATCGCTGATGGAGATGGAGCAGCGGTACGGCGTCAATCTCGACGCGAACTCACACGGCCAGAGCTTTCTCAAGCTCTTTCGTTCGCGATTCGTGCCGGACGGTTTGTATCTGCTCGATGAACCCGAGGCGCCGCTGTCGCCGCAGAGTCAACTGGCGTTGATCTCGATGATCGGCGACATGATTCAGGACAACGCGCAGTTCATCATCGCGACGCATTCGCCCATTCTGCTCGGGTATCCCGGGGCCAGCATCTACTCGTTCGATGGAGGGTCTATCGCGCGGGTCGAGTATGAGGAGCTGGACCACGTGGTGGTGACGCGCGACTTCTTGAATGGGCGGGAGAGGTTTCTGCGGTATCTGTAGGAGGGTGATCGGGGCCTAACCGCAACACGACGACAAGATCAGACAACATATGACCGGATCTGTCCAGCCCGCGAGAATGCTTCACCGAAGACGGAACAACAGATTTTGTCCGATTTGGTCTGATCTTGTCGTTGTCATTTTTTTTGATGGCCACTACAACTTGACCAGCCCACCATACGTCTCTGGTCTACGATCCCGGTAGAACTGCCACACATTCCGCACTTCGCGGATCTTGTCGAGATCCAACTCGGCGGTGACGAGCTCCGTCCTGTCGCGCGACGCGCTCGCCACGAACTGGCCGCGCGGATCGCAGAAGTAGCTCTGCCCATAGAACTCGCCGATGTTCCACGGCGCCTCGTAGCCGACGCGATTGATGGCGCCCACGAAAAACGCGTTCGCGACCGCGTGCGCCGGCTGCTCGAGCTTCCATAAGTATTCTGATAAGCCCGCGACGGTCGCCGACGGATTGAACACGATCTCGGCGCCATTGAGGCCGAGCTCGCGCGCGCCCTCAGGGAAATGGCGGTCGTAGCAGATATACACGCCGACGTCCGCGTACTTCGTCTTGAATACCGGGTAGCCAAGGTTGCCGGGCTTGAAGTAGAACTTTTCCCAGAAGCCCGGCGCGGTATGCGGAATGTGGTTCTTGCGATACTTGCCGAGGTAGGTGCCGTCGGCGTCGATCACGGCGGCGGTGTTGTAGTAGACGCCGGTCGTTTCCTCTTCGTACAGCGGCACGACGATCACCATGCGGTGCTTCTTCGCGAGCTCCTGCATGAGCTTCGTCGTCGGCCCGTCGGGAATGCGCTCCGTCGATTCATACCAGCGCGTCGATTGCTCGGCGCAAAAGTATGGGCCGGTGAAGATCTCCTGCATGCACAGGATCTGCACGCCTTCGCGCGCGGCCTGTTCGATGAGCGCGACGTGCTTCTCGACGTTCGCGTCGCGAATGGTGTCGAGCTTCTCGGCGGTCGAGCAGGCGTGCGTGGCCTGAATGAGGCCGGCTTTGACGAGTCGGGGCATAAGTCTCCAGTAGTCATCCTCGCGAGCGTAGCGAGTCGAGGATCTGCTCTTGGGTCACACTATCCAGCGGCGATCACGAAAGCAGATCCTCGTCTCCCTCGCTCCGCTCGGTCGCGAGGATGACGATGTCGGCCGAGAAGAGAACACTTGTGGCGTAATACGCTCCTCCCGCCACGATGAACCCCACGAACCACGCATACGAATACAACGGCTTGAGCACGGGAATCACGAGCCCGCCCCACGCGAGCGCGCAGCCCAGAATCGTCGCGACGACGGCGTTCCAGTTCCACCCATTGTGGTAGCGGTACACGCCGTCGGGAAGATACAAATCCTCTAACTCGAGCCGAGTCTTCCGCACGAGCCAGTAGTCCGCGATCAGCACGCCGGCGATGGAGCCCAGGCCGCCCGAGTAGCCGAGGAGCCAGTTGAAGATGTAGCCCGAGGGATCGGCGAGGAGACGCCACGGCATCATCGCGATCCCGAGCACGCCGGTGAGCAATCCGCCGCGGCGAAAGTTGATCGCCTTCGGAAACACGTTCGCGAAATCGTTCGCGGGCGAGACGACGTTCGCGGCGATGTTCACGGCCAGCGTCGCGATCACGACGGTGAACATCGACAGTGCGACGACCAACGGCGCGTGGAACTTCGCGACGAGCTTCACCGGGTCCCAGATCGCTTCGCCGTAGATGATCACCGTGGCGCTCGTGATGAGCACGCCCATCGCCGCGAAGACCGTCATCGTCGTCGGCAGCGCGACGATCTGGCCGAGCGCCTGATCGCGTTGGCTGCGGCCGAATCGCGTGAAGTCCGGCATGTTGAGCGAGAGCGTCGCCCAGTAGCCGATCATCGCCGTGAGCGACGGAACGAACACCGGCAGGAATTCGCCGAAACTGTGAAACTTGCCGTGATCGCGCAGCAACGGACCGACACCGTGCGCTTCGCGAATCGCCCACACCAGGAGCACCGCGGCCATGACGAGTACGAACGGCGCCGCCCAATTTTCAACGCGGCGCAGGAGATCCATCCCGCGCACGATGACCCACACGTTCATGCCCCAGAAGAGCAGGAACGAGATCCACGCCGTTGTCGTGTGTCCGTCCACGCTGCCGGGAAGGAGATGCTCCCATCCGGGAACGACGACGCCGAAGAACGTGTTCAGCGCCTCGCCGCCGATCCACGCCTGAATGCCGAACCATCCGCACGCGACGAGCGCGCGCATCAACGCGGGGAGATTGGAGCCGATGGTGCCGTACGACGCGCGCGCGAAGACGGGGAACGGAATGCCGTACTTGGTGCCGGGATGCGAGTTGAGGAGAATTGGTATCAGAACGATACTATTCCCCAAGAGAATTGTAATGATCGCCTGCGACCAACTCATGCCCGCGGCGAGCAGCCCAGACGCGAGCATGTAGGTCGGAATGCAGTGCGCCATGCTGATCCACAGCGCCGCGTAGTTGTACGTGCTCCAGTCTCGGGCGCCGAGCGGCACGGGCGCGAGATCGTGATTCGACAGCGGGCTCGCGTCGACGCGCGCGGTGTCCACGAGTTCGACACGACCATCCGGCCGCTCGATCTGCCGGCTCATGACGCCTGCACCAACTGCTCGGCGTCAGCGGCGAAGCGCAGCGCCGCCGCCGATGCGGCGATCCGACTGCGCTCGGCCGGCGCCGCGAGACCCGCGCTCGTTCGCGGCAGCCAACGTCCTCGGCCCGCCTCACCGACGACCTTGTAGTCGTCGACGATGACGTCGCCGCGCGAAAGCGTGGTGCGGGAGAAGCCGGCGAGATTCCACCCTTCGTACGGCGACCAATCGGCATTCGTCTCCATCGACGACGGACGGACGGTCATCGTCTTCGTCGGATGAATGATCGCGAGATCCGCGTCGGCCCCAATCTGAATCGCGCCCTTTCTCGGATACAACCCCATGATGCGCGCCGGATTCGTGCTCAGCTTCATGCACATCTCCTCGAGCGAGAGACGTCCGCCGAGTACGCCGCGCGTGTAGGTGAGCGGCATGAGTGTTTCGAGGCCGGGCATGCCCATGGGAATCTTCGTCCAGTCGCCTTCCCACATCGCCTTCTGTTCGCGCGTGAACGTGCACGTGTCGGTGGAGATGACGGATACTTCGCCGTGCTTGAGGCCGGCCCACAGGCGCTCGACGTCCTTCGGCTTCTTGAGCTGCGGACAGCAGGCGAACAGGTGGCCGTCGTCGCGCGCGAATACCGAATCGTCGAGCACGAGATACTGCACGCACGTTTCCGCGATGACCGGCACGCCGCGCGTCTGCGCGGCGCGGATGATGTCGGCGCCTTCGCCCGTCGACATATGGACGATGTAGAGCTGTCCGCCGGTCGCCTCACTCCACTGCACGGCGCGCTGGATCGCCTCGGCCTCGACGAAGTTGGGGCGGGTGATGGCGTGCAGGCGTGCGCCGTATTCGCGCATGAGCTCGGGTGTGTGATGGCGCGCGATCAGCTCGTCGAGCACGCGCGCCGATTCGGCATGAACGAGCAGCATGGCGCCGTACTCGCGCATGCGCTCGAGCGTGCCGAAGAGCGCGCGGTCGTCGGACTGCCATCCCTCGGATTCATAGATCATGAATTCCTTGAAGGTCGGGAAGCCGCGCTCGACCATGCCGCGAATCTGGTCTTTCTGATCCTGATATTTAGTGATGCATATATGAAATGTATAATCGATCAGCGACTTGCCTTCCGCCTTCTTCATCCAGAGGTCGGCGGCGTCGTTGAGCGTGCCGCCGGCGGGCGGGATCGCGAAGTCGATGAGCGTCGTGACGCCGCCGCGTGCGCCGGCGCGGGTGCCGCTGCGGTAGTCATCCGCGGAGACGGTGCCGCAGAACGGCAGCTCGAGATGGACGTGGACGTCGAGCACGCCGGGGATCACATGGTGGCCGGAGGCGTCGATGACCTTGCCGGCGTCCGTGCCGAGGTCGGCGCCGAGCGCGGAGATCTTCTCGCCGGTGATGCCGACGTCGCCGGTGAAGGTGCCGGCGGGGGTGACGACGTTGCCGGATTTGATGATGGTGTCGAAGTGCATTCTTCCCTCCGAGTGTCATCCTCGCGAGCCCGACGGGCGAGTCGAGGATCTGCTTCTATGAACGTCCTTCGGGATCGGCCAATCAACGTGACTCGAGAGCAGATCCTCGTCTCTCCTTCGCTACGCTCAGGGTCGCGAGGATGACCGCCGCAACGCCTCATCCAACACATCAATCGCAAATTCCACGTCCGCCGCCGTGATGCACATCGGCGGCTTGATGCGCAGCACGTTTCCGTCCAGCCCGCCCTTTCCGAGCAGGAGCCCGAGCTCGCGCGACGCCTCGAGCACCTCGACCGCCTGTTTCTTCGCCGGCGTCTTCGCCGCCCGATCGCTCACCAGCTCGACGCCGAGCATCAAGCCCATGCCGCGAACGTCGCCGATCAGAGGATGCGCGCGTTGCAGCCGCTCGAGTCCCGCGCGCACCTCCGCGCCGCGCTCGCGCGCGTTGCGTTGAATCTCCTCACGCTCGATGACGTCGAGCACCGCGAGGCCGGCGGCCATCGAGACGGGATTACCGCCATACGTATTGAAGTGCAGCCGCTGCGCGAGCGTCCGCGCGATGTCCATGCGCGTCGTTACCGCGGCGAGTGGAGCGCCGTTGCCGATGCCCTTCGCCATCGTGACGAAATCCGGCACGACATCAAAGTTCTCGAAACCCCAGAAATGTTCGCCGGTGCGGCCGAAGCCCGTCTGCACTTCGTCGGCGATGCAGAGCCCACCGTGCTCGCGAACGACGGCGTATGCCTCGCGCAGATAGTTGCGCGCCCCGCGCGTCGCGCCACCGACGCCCTGAATTGGCTCGGCGATGAACGCCGCGACGTTGCCGGGCGTCGAGTAGCGGATGACGTCGCGAATGTCGGCAACGCTCTTCGTCGCGATCTCTTCAGGCGTCCCGGTGAAGGGGCTGCGGTACGGATCGGGATTGATGGCATGATGCACGTGTCCGTCACCGCCGACGGGAAACTTCCACGTGTTGTGTGACGTGAGGCCCATCGCGCTCGGACTGCCGCCGTGATAGCCGTTGCGCACCGCGATGACGTCGGTGTGGCCGGTGTGCAGACGGGCCATGGTCACCGCGAGATCGTTCGCCTCGCTGCCGCTGTTCGTGAAGTAGGTGACCTCGAGTCCGGAGCCCTTCGGCATCTTCGACGCGAGCCGCTTGGCGAACACCGCGAAGTTCGGGTGCAGATAGATGGTCGTCGTGTGCTGCAGCGTCGCCGACTGTTCCTGCACCGCGCGCACGACGTGCGGGTGGCAGTGGCCGACGGAGACGGTGACGATGCCGGCGAAGAAGTCGAGATAGCGCCGTCCGGTCTCGTCGAACAGGTACTGCATGAATCCCTCGACGATCAGCAGCGGCTCGGCGTAGAGCGTGAAGATGGTCGGGTTGGTGTAGTGCCGGCGCATCGCGATGATCTCGTCGCGCGAGGGACCGGTGTAGGGGCGGGGGGTGTGGGGGCAGGGAGGCATGACCATCGTCCTCCCGCGCAGCGGTGGAGAAGAGAGACCGTCATCCTCGCGACCCGACCCTTCGCGAAGCGACGGGGAGGGAAGTCGAGGATCTGCTTTGAGGTCACGCATTTTGCCCCGACTCGCAATGAAAAGGTTTCAGGCGCGCACGAGACGCGTCATAGCGTTCGGATCATGCGCCAATACTACGCTTACATTCTCGCCAGCAAATCACGAAACTTGTATAACGGCATTTCCAATGATCTGCTGCGGCGCATGTGGGAACATCGAAATGGTCTTTGCACGTTCACATCGCGTTACAAGATCAACCGACTGGTATACTACGAAGTTTTCGACGAAGCAATGTTCGCCATCATCCGCGAAAAACAGATCAAGCACATGTTGCGGGCGCAGAAGATCGCGTTGATCGAACGTACGAATCCGGCGTGGGACGATCTGGCGAACGAATGGTTTGAGTAACGGCGTGACCCAAGAGCAGATCCTCGACTCGCCCTCGCTGCGCGAGGACTCGCGAGGATGACGGCCGCACGCCGCATCCTGCGCCAGGACTCGCGAGGATGACGGCCGCACGCCGCATCCTGCGCCAGGACTCGCGAGGATGACGGCCGCACGCTGCATCCTGCGCCAGGACTCGCGAGGATGCCGGCCGCACGCCGCTTCGCGCCTCAGGATGACAAAGTTGCCGGCTGCTCGGTGAGCGGCGCCGCATAGCCCTCCACCACCTCGCCCCCCTGATACCCCTCCCCGTCCGGCCGCCGGATCTGTGACTGCAACACGACTCTGTCCCGGCGCGACCCGCGGAAATCCTCAATACACGAATACCCATGCCGCTCGAGGAACTGATCGAGTCCGGCGTTCAATCGCTTGATCACATTCGGACCGACCGCGGAATCGAGCATCGCGGCCGTGCAGACTTGCACGGTGCCGCACCCGAGCAGGAAGTACGACGCCGCTTGTGAGAAATCGCTCACGCCGCCGATCCCCGAGAACGCGTGGTCCGGGAATGCCTGGCACATGCGCGCCATGTTCGCCAGCGACATCGGGAGAATCGCCGGCCCACCCAGACCGCCACTCGACACGAGTCCGTCGACGTTGATCTCGAACTCGAGCGTCTCGGGGTCGATCAGGGGCAGCGACGGGAACGTATTCGACGAGACGATCGCATCCGCTCCGCCGCGGAAGCATGCGCCGGCTTCTTCGACGATGTCGTTCGTCGCCGGCGTCAGTTTCGTCCACACCGGAATCTTGGCGACTTCCTTCACCGCCTCCGTTACGACGGAGCAGAGCCCGGTGTTCTTGCCGATGTTCGAGCCCATGTCCTTGCGGTCCATGTGCGGACACGAGAAGTTGGTCTCGATGCCGTCGGCGCCGGCGTCCTGCACGGCTTCGGTGAGCGTCTGCCATGCGCGCAGCTCCTTGTCGCTGCCGGAGCCGGCCATGATCGACGCAATCACCACCTTGGTCGGATGCACTTCCTTGATCCGGCGAATGCGCGCCACCCACCAGTCGAGGCTCTTGTCGGAGATCAGCTCCCAATTCCACGAGCCGTGCAGCGCCGCACCGGAGCGCTTCTTCATCGACACCTGATTGTCGTCGGGCGTCGTGCGGAAGAATTTCGTCCGCGCGCCGACGACGTTCACGACGGGGTGCAGGCCGATCGTCTTCACGACCACGCCGCCCCAGCCCGCGTCGAAGGCGCGCAAGATGTTCGACTCGCTCTCCGTCGGTGGGGCGGAGGAGAGCAGGAACGGGTTTTCGAACTTGATGCCGGTGAACGTGACCGCACGTGTAGCCATGGTGCCTCCGGAGCTGTCATCCTTCGCTTCGCTCGGGATGACAGCAGGTTTACGACATCCAGTTCACTCCCGCCTCTTTGTTCCACTTCGTCGTCATCTTCTTCGCCTGCGTCCAGAACTCGATCGAGCCGCGGCCGGTAATATCCCCAACCCCGAACTTCGACTCGTTCCAACCGCCGAACGAAAACGGCTCGCGCGGCACCGGCACGCCGACGTTCACGCCGACCATGCCCGCGCTCGCGTGCTCCATCACGTACCGCGCGACACCGCCGCTCTCGGTGAACACCGACGCCGCGTTCCCGTACGGCGATGCGTTCTCGACGTGCAGCGCCTCGTCCACGTCACGCGCGCGCACGATCACCAACACCGGCCCGAAGACTTCTTCCTGCGCGATGCGCATGTCCGGCGTCACGTAGTCGATGATCGTCGGACCGAGATAGAAGCCGCTTTCGCGTCCCGGCACCACCGTCTTGCGTCCGTCGACGAGCACCTTCGCGCCCGCCGCTTCCGCTTCGTCGATGTAGCGCGAAATCCGCTCGCGCGCCGCCGCGGTGATCACCGGTCCGATGTCCTTGCCCGGCACCATCGCGCTCGCGACTTCAACCATGCGCTCAATGATGTGATCCACCTTCGACACGCCGACCATCACCGACGCCGCCATGCAGCGTTGGCCCGCGCAGCCCGACATCGACGCGACGATGTTCGTCGCCGCCATCTCGCGATCCGCATCGGGCATCACGATGAGATGATTCTTCGCGCCGCCAAGCGCGAGACAGCGCTTGAGGTTCGCGGTGGCGCGCTTGTAGACGATCTTTGCGACGCGCGTGGAGCCTACGAAGGACACCGCCGCGATGCCCGGATGATCGCAAATCGCTTCGACCGCGTCCTGGCCGCCATGCACCACCTGCAGCACGCCCGCGGGCAACCCCGCCTCCTTCAGCAACTCGGCGATCCGTCCCGCGCTGATCGGCACGAGCTCGGACGGCTTGAGAATCATGCAATTGCCCAAGGCGACCGCGTTCGGGATCGACCAGTTGGGGACCATATTCGGAAAGTTGAATGGCGTGATCGACGCGACGACACCGACGGGATATCGCTCGACGCGACACTCGACGCCGCGGCTCACCTCGAGCACCTCGCCGGTGATGATCTGCGGCAGCGAACACGCGAACTCCGTCAGCTCCGCCGACTTCAGTATCTCGGCGCGCGCTTCGCTTTCGATCTTGCCGTTCTCTTCGGTGACGAGCGCCGCGAGCTCGTCGATGTGCTGCTCGAGAAGCGTCTTGTATCGATAAAAAACCTGAACGCGTTCCTTGATCGGCGTCGCGGACCAGGCGGGCAATGCGGCCTGCGCGGCTTTCACCGCGGCATCGACGTCGGCCGCGGCGGACATCGGCACGCGCGAGATCACGGCGCCGCTGGCGGGATTGTAGACGTCGAGGAACGGGCGGTCGGCGGCGGGCGTCACGAAGTCGCCGCCGACGTAGTTACGGAGGGCCGAGTATTTCATGCGCTATCTTGCGCGCCGTACTCGCCCCCGGCAAGGGAGAAGGTGCTGGAACGGCCTACTTGGTGGCTTCGGCGGCCGGGCGCTCGTGCGAGTATCTGGCGTTCGTCAGGGCGATGATCGTGCGAACGATCGCGAAGAGGACGATGACGCCGATGATGAGACCGAGGAATGCCGCTTTCCGGTCGGAGCCGTGCGCGTGCACGTGAGTGTCGTGTTCGTGAGCCATTGTCAGGAAACGCGGACGGAGTTCATGACGTCATTCTTCGTGATCTGCTTCATGACGTCGAGGCCCTTCGTGATCTTGCCGAACACGGTGTGCACGCCGTTCAGATGGCGCGTGTTGGCCTCGCTCAACACCATGAAGAACTGGCTGCCGCCGGTATCCTTGCCGGCATGGGCCATCGAGAGAGAACCGACTTCGTGCTTGTGCGGATTGCCGGCGGTCTCGCACTTGATCTTCCAGCCGGGGCCGCCGGTACCGATGCGCGGATCGCCGGGAGGCAGGTCGCGCGACAGCGGGTCACCGCCCTGGACGACGAAGTCTGGAATCACGCGGTGGAACTTCACGCCGTCGTAGAAGCCCTCGTTGGCGAGCTTCTCGAAATTCTCGACCGTCTTTGGTGCTTCCTTGTCGTACAGGTCGGCGACGATCTGGCCCTTGTTCGTTTCGAAGGTGGCGGTCTTTGACATGCGCGAAAGCTATGCGGGCGTGGTGGCGCCCGCTACTTCTTCCGTGCCGGCGCCGACGCCATGAAATGGTACACGCGCGGGACCTTGCAGCCCGCGAGCTGGGCGGGCTCGAACTTCCATTTGCCGATCACGCCCTTGACGTTGTCGGCGAGCCATTTGCTCGAGGTCGTCACGACCTTGAACGTCGACATGTCGGCTTTGCCGAGCGTATCGATGAGGACGTCGACCTTCACGTCCGCGCTGCCGTCCTTACGCAGCGCCGTGCGCGGCGGACGCTGCAGCGCCGCCGGCTTCGCGAGAACCGGCGCCGGAATTCGATCGACGGCGAGATCCGGCTTCGCGACCGCGCGACGCACCGCCTCGACACAATCTCCAGGCGCGACCGGCTCGTCGCCCGGCGCAACCCGGACGTTCGTCGCGGGCTGCACGACGATGTCCGGCGCGGGCTCGGTCTCCGGAGCAGACTTGGCGCAGGCCGCGACGGTGATCGCGGTCACAAGCAGTGCGACGACTTTCAATTGCATGTATGAGCAATCCTTCGTTCGTTCGGAGGTGGGAAACGCTATACCCGGGAAGACGGGCAAAGGTCATTGAGGAAACAAATCTCGCACTTGGGACGGCGCGCTTCGCAGATTTGGCGCCCATGCTCGATGAGCAGGTGCGCGAGCATCGTCCAGCGGTCGCGCGGAAAGAGCTTCGCCAAATCCTGCTCGACCTTCACGGGATCCGTTTGCTTCGTGAGTCCGAGCCGCGCGCTCACGCGTCCAACGTGCGTATCGACGACGACGCCTTCGTTGATGTCGTAGGCGTTTCCCAGCACGACGTTCGCCGTCTTTCGTCCGACGCCCGGGAGCTTCACCAGCGCGTCCATCTCCCGCGGCACCGCGCCGCCGTGCCGCTCGGCCACCGCGTGCGACATGCCGAGCAGGCTCTTGGTCTTGTTGCGAAAGAAGCCCGTGGATTTGATGAGCGCCTCGAGCTCCTCGGGATTCGCCGCCGCGAGCGCCGCCGGCGTTTTATACTTCTTGAACAACGCGGGCGTGACCATGTTCACCCGCTTGTCGGTGCATTGGGCGCTCAGAATCGTCGCGACGAGCAGCTGAAACGGCGTCGAGTACTCGAGCGCGCATCGCGCGTCCGGATAGTGCAGCGCGAGCCGATCGTAGATCTCGCGCGCGTAGTCGGGCGTCGGCTTTCTGGCGCGCGGCCGCTTCGGGGTGGCCATTAGTATTTTTTATTTAGTGTTTCGGCGCGCACGCGCAAAGGCGACGATGGCGTTCGCGTCCCGGGTGTTCAACACGTCGCCCGGCTCGAGCCACCCTTTGCGCGCGATGCCGACGCCCAGGTGCATGTAGTCGAGCCCTTTCGTCGAATGGGCGTCCGGCCCGATTTCCACCGGCACGCCAAGCTCCTTCGCGCGGCGCAGATGCCGCCAGTCCAGGTCGAGCCGATGCGGATCGGCGTTGAGCTCGACCGCGATTCCCACCTCGCGCGCCTTCTCGAGCACCGCGTTGACGTCGAGGCCATACGGCTCGCGGTGCAGCAGCAGGCGTCCCGTCGGATGCGCCAGAATCGTCAATCGAGGATCGTCGAGGGCGCGCAATACGCGGTCGGTCATCGCACGCTGTTCCATCGAGAACCGCGAATGGATCGAGCCCACCACGAAATCAAACTCGTCGAGCAGCTCGTCGCCGTAGTCGAGCTGGCCGTCGGCGAGAATGTCGGCTTCGATCCCCTTGAGCACCCGGAACCCGTCGAGCGTCGCGTTCACCTCGTCGATCTCGCCGTGCTGCTGCCGAACCTTTTCGCGCGACAGACCGCCCGCGTAGAAGGCCGCTTGTGAGTGATCTGTAATGCCGAGGTAGCTCCATCCGCGATCCTTCGCCGCGCGCGCCATCTCCGCGATCGACGCCTTGCCGTCCGAGTAGTACGAGTGGCAGTGCAGCACACCGCGAATGTCGCCGTCGTCGAGCAGAGTCGGCAACGTACCGTTCTTCGCGGCGGCGACCTCGCCGGTTCCCTCGCGCAGCTCGGGCTCGATGTACCCCAGCCCGGCCGCGCGGTACACGGCGGTTTCGTCCGCGATCGTCATCTCGCGGCCGTGCGCGTCGACCAAACGCTCGCCGTCGATCGTGATGCCGCGCGCGTCGAGGGCCGACGTCACCTCGGCCACATGCTCGGCATTTCCCGTCGCGCGCCACAGTGCCACACCGAAATGCTCGGGCGTCACGCAATGCAATTCCAGCCGCGCTCCATCGACGAAATGCACCGACACGCGAGCCCCGTCGCCGTTCGACTCGCGCACGCCGGAGAGTCGTGCGAACGACTGCGCGACCGCGGCGGGATCGCGCGCGCATGCCGCGACGATGTCCGCGCTCGACGCCACCTCGACCTTGCGGCGAATCGCGCCCGCCAGCTCGGCGCGCGTCACGTCGGGGTGGCCGCGGACCGCGTCGAGAAGCTGGCGCGCCTCGACGACCGCGTGATGATACAGCCGCAGCGTCCCACGCTCGCGCGCGGTGGCGATGCCCTTGAGAATTTTCGCCGCCGTCTTGGGTCCAAACTTGGTGAGCTTCGCCAGGCGACCGTCGGTTGCCGCGGCCTCGAGCTCTTCGACCGTCTGAATCTGCAGCTCCTCGTACACACGGTGAATCTTCGCCGGCGTCATGCCCGGGACGTCGAGCATCTCGAGCAATCCCTCGGGCATGGACTCGCGCAATTGCTCGAGGTAGCGCGACTCGCCCGTCTCGACTAAATCGCGCACGACGGCAAGCGTCGCCGGCCCGAGACCGCGCACGCCGGCAAGCTCGCCGCTTTCATACAGCGGCGCGAGATCATCGGCGCCGAGCGTGAGGAGTCCCTTCGCGGCGCCGACGTAGGCGCGGCACTTGAAGGTGTTCTCGCCCTTCAACTCGAGATACGCGGCGATTTGCGAGAGGACGTGCGCGGCGGTACGAGAATCCATGTTCGAAGAGACTGGCGAGAGTCGCGCGAGAACAGTTCGCGCTACTCCTCGACGCCAGCGCTGTGCCGCAAGCGCGAAATACAGTCGTGCAGCTGCTTCTCCGTCAGATCCAGCTCCTGGCGCGCGCCGTCGGCGTCGAGCAAGCCGTCGCGCATGGAGATCGCGATCTGATTCATGTAGCGAATCTTCGCGAGCACGTCGTCGGTCACTCGACGCAGCTGGATGAACCGACGCTTCTCGGCCAGTGCGCGACGGTGGCGCTGTCCCAGCTCCTGCGGCGTGAAGCGCCGCGCGCGCTCCAGAACTTCCTCGCGCGAGCGGCCGGCGATGGCGGCGCGATCGGGCAAGCCGGCGTCATCCCATTCTTCTTCAGCGAACCAGAGACGTCCGACGAACTCGATTCCGTCGAACGCGATGCGCACCGAGACGGCGTATTTGTGCCCCTGGTGCTCGATCGTGGCGATGTACGGTTGTGCGCGGTCGGGTGACGCCATAGACAATCGCTAGCGGACGATGGGCGAGGCTGGCAAGCGCAGCCTCATCCAGCAACCGGTGAAATTCGCGTGGAATCGAGGAAATGACGGATCGGCGGAAAAAGCGCGTCCGGCCGCTCGACGTAAGGAACGTGGCCCGCTCCGTCGATCCGCACCAGTTCCGCCGCCTTCATCGTGCGTGCCGCGGCCTCGGACGATTCCACGGGAATGGGGTCCTGCCGCCCATGCAGAATCAACGTCGGCACCGTCACCGAATCCAGCTGCCCCGGCGCGAGCAGATCGAAGTCGCCGAGGCTGTCCCAGACGGATTGCTGCACGCGGCCGGTCACGCGAAAGGGCGTGAGGCCGTGCGCGGCCGAGGGGTCGGCGAAGTAGCCGGCCACGCTGAGCTCGAAGGCGCGTTGACGGTAGGCGTCGGGATCGCGTTCGCGCAGGCCGGATGCCGCCAGCTCCGCGCGCAGCCGCGCGACATCGGCGTCGGTGTTGCGTCGCGAGAATTCTCGCTCGAACGTGTCGCGAAGCACGCGATTCACCGGCGCCGGATCGATCAGCACGAGGCGCGTGGGGCGATGCGTCGTACGTCCCGCCGCGGCTTCGATGGCGTAGAGCATCGCGAGCAATCCGCCCCATGAGTATCCGATGATGTCGAGCGGCTCGAGCGCGAGCTCCTCGACGACGCGGTCGAGATCAGCGACGTGCGTGCGCCAGGTGATCGGCGCGCGATCGTCCGTCTTCGACTTGCCGCCGCCGCGCTGATCGTAGAAAACGAGCTCGCGCGTATCGGCGAGCTGAAGCAGTTGCGGCAGCAGATAGTCGTGGTGGGCGCCGGGGCCACCATGGAGAACGAGGACGCGCGCGGAGTTGGCCGGACCGTAGATGGCATAGTACAGAGGGACGTCGGTCGTTGACGTGAAGCCGGAGTCGCGTGGAGCAGGGATCATGAGACTGAAACCTATTACCACGGACGAACGTCGGACGGCCCCGGATCGGCAGAGAGACGGCGTTGCAGGGACACCAGTCATCCCGAGCGTGAGCGAGGGATCTTGCGTCCGCCGCGGAGGGCCGGTCACTCTGCAGAGGCGGAAGATTCCTCGCCGCGCTCGGAATGACACCGCGGAACTTCAAACGCCGTCTCCGTGCCTGTCCGCCGTTGTCCGACGTTCGTCCGTGGTAAAAAGAACGGGGGCGCCGAAGCGCCCCCGTCCGTAGTTCGAGTTCTCTAAACCCGCTTACTTACAAGCCGGCTCGCCTTCCGCGGCGGTCGGAACCGTCGGGTTCGACGTGTTGATGCCGATACCGCACGTCGTGCCGGCCAACTGCGTGTGCGACGTCGTGGCCGACCAGTACCCAGCGCCCGTCGTGATCGTCGGCGAGTTCACGCCGGTCGAGCTCTGGTACTTGAGCGCGCTGATCGTCGCCGTGTACTTCGACGAATCCGAGAAGAACGCCTCTTCGGCCGTCACGAGGTTACGCAGATCCGACTTCATGGCGGTGATGTACGCCTTCGACTTCGTGTTCGCGAACTTCGGGA